>Ga0209518_1000130_pt1 | contig 102484 bp, 98 predicted proteins | sample RifGroB1_FD_183993 | JGI IMG/M metagenome (GOLD analysis project Ga0209518, IMG submission 183993) | Groundwater microbial communities from Rifle, Colorado, USA - Groundwater B1 (SPAdes) (version 2) | ecosystem: Environmental > Aquatic > Deep subsurface > Groundwater | place: Rifle, Colorado... | reverse complement strand
CATCCCGCAGGCGCGCTGGGCTTGGTCTCCGACAATAGTCGGAGCCAGCGCGCCGAGGGGGAAGAAATTTTTGTCGCTGGAACAAAAATATTCTGGTTCTGAAAGGCAATCTGCTGGAAAATGTAAACAACACTCGTAATTTTTATAATTTATTTATAAATCCCAATCAAAAAACCCCTTTCGGGGCTATATAATTCGCGATTGATTTTAAGGAATTATAACCAGTGGTTTTATTTTGTCAAGCTTATGTAAAATTGGAATGGAAATCACTCTTTCGATCTGCTAAAATTCGCGTTATGGTAGAATACTTTACCGAAGCGCTGGTACTGGACAAGGAAGACAGCGGCGATTTGGACGCGAGAATAATTTTATACACCGAGGATTTGGGGAAAATAACCGCTAAAGCCAAAAGCGTCAAAAGAATCACCTCAAAATTAAACGGACACCTGGAGCCGCTTAATTTTATTCAAGTCCGGCTGGTGGAAAAAAACGGCTTTCAGATAGTCGACGCTTTAACTATCGCTAATTCGGCCAATTTTAAGGAAAATCCAGCGGTTTTTTTCAGGCTTTTGAATTTTATCAAATTTTTCAAGGAAATGACTTTTGATCTTCAGCCGGACCGCAAATTATGGCTGGCAATGAAAGAGATTGTCGCCAATTGGCTTATTTATCAAAAAAAAGAAAAAGCCATTTATCGGTTAATCATCAAAATTTTGGGCTTTGACCCGGCTCACGCGGCTTGCGTTTTTTGCCGCGGGAAAGAAATAAATTTTTTCTCTCCGGAAGACTATATTTTCTTTTGCGCCAAGTGCGCTATAAAAATTCCCAAAAAAGAGATAGTATTGATATAAATGTCCGAAAGAATAATCATTTCCAAAATCAGCCGCTTCAGCCGGATTTTATTCTGGATTTTAACGCCGTTTGTTTTAATATTGATTGCTTTCAGCGGTTATTATCTTTATCAATATTTTTCCACTGAACGGGAAATTAATCTTTCGGTTTCCGTTCCGGCCAATGCGATGGTCGGCGTTCCTTTTGATTTGTCGGTTGATTTTGACAATAGTTCAAAGAATACTCTTCAAGACGTCAATCTTTCCGTTTTTTTGCCAGAATCCGCGATAATTTTGGGCGAAAGCGGAGAGAAACGCGTATTTTCCAAAAAAATCGACGATTTGGAACCGGACGCGATTTTCAAAGATAAATTTCAGATTTTGATTGTCGCCGGAGAAGGCAGTGTGAAAAATTTTAATATTTCAGTCGGTTATGTTTCAACCTTAAAAGCTCGTTTTGAGAAAAAACAAAATGTTGAAGTGTCGGTTCGGGAATCGGCCGTAAAACTTGATTTGTCGGCTCCGGAAAAAGTTTTAAACAACGAAGAATTTGAAATTATCGTCAATTACGCCAATATTTCGGAAAACAATTTTTCCGGTGCCCGACTGAATTTTATTTTTCCGAAAAATTTTGTCTTGAAAGAATCGAATCCGAAATTGTCCGGCAATATTTTGGAAATCGGCGAGCTGGAGAAAAATGCCCAGGCTAAGATTTCCCTAAAAGGCAGAATCATCGGACCTGAACAGTCGTTTTTTGAAATCAAATCGCAAATTGAGACGGCGTATCGGGGCCAAAAGTATGCGATTGCCGAAAAAGCCGCCAGCGTTTACATCGCGCCCTCGCCTCTTTCTCTGAAAATTATCTTGAATGAAACGGAAAATTATATCGCCTGGCCGGGAGATTTATTAAAATATCGGATTGTTTACCAAAATAACAGCGATGTTGTTTTAAGCGATGCGGTCATTACCGCTCAGTTGAACGGAGAAATATTTGATTTTCCGACCTTGAAAACCGGCGGTTCTTTTAATTCTCGAAATAATATTTTAGTCTGGAACGCGGCCAATGTTTCGAATCTTCGGCAGGTGCCGGCCGGTTCAAGCGCCGGCACTGAGTTCGAAATCAAAACAAAACAATTTTATCCCATTAAAAAGTTGTCCGATAAAAATTTTGTTTTGAAAGTCGTAGCTGAAATTTCTTCGCCTACTGTGCCTTATTACGTTTCGGCCGACAAAACCATTGGCTTGAGCGGTTTGGAAACGAAAGTTGGAGGACAAATCAGCGTTGAACCCGCTGTTTATTTCCGCGATCCGTCGGGTATTGTCAATAAAGGCGTTTTGCCGCCGAGAGTCAACCAGCCGCTTAATTTCACCATTCATTGGCTCGTTAAAAATTACGCCACAGACGTTAAGGATGTAAATATTAAAGCTAGTTTGCTTTCAGGGGCGCGGCTGACAGATATTGTTAAAAGTAGCGTCGCATCCCAGCCGATTTATAATGAAAGAACAAGCGAGATTAATTGGTCTATTGATAGAATTTCGGCCGCCAAAGGCATTATCGGAAAACCAATTGAAGCGATTTTTCAAATAGAAGTTTTGCCTAATATCACTCAAGTCGGAAAAGAAATTCCGTTGCTCAGCCAGACCATTGCCGCCGCCGTTGACGAATTTACCGGTGTCGAATTGAATGTTGCCGCCGAAGCCCTTAGCACCAAATCGTTGAAAGACAGCGGTTTGGATTTGAATTATACTCAAGTAATCCAATGACAAATAATCTGACGGATAAAATCGTTTCTTTGGCTAAGCGCCGGGGATTTATTTTTCCCGGCTCGGAAATTTACGGCGGTTTGGCCGGCACCTGGGATTACGGCCCGGTCGGCGCCTTGCTTAAAAAAAATTTGAAGGATTTGTGGTGGGAAAATATGGTGGAACGCCGCGATGATATCGTCGGCATCGATGCGGCGATTATGATGAATCCGAAAGCTTGGGAAGCTTCGGGCCATTTGAAAGCGTTCGCCGACCCATTGGTTGAATGTAAAATTTGTCATCAGCGGATTCGGGCCGATAAGGAAGAAGAAATTAAAAATCATGAAAAAATCCACAAAGACAAAAAAGCGGACTGGACTGAACCGCGGCAATTTAATTTGCTGGTCAAGGCGTATTTGGGAGTGGTAGAAGGCGAACAATCGGAAATTTTTCTTCGTGGCGAAATCACCAATGGCGTTCATGTTAATTTCAAAAATGTTCTTGATTCGACAAGGGTGAAAATTCCTTTCGGCGTCGCTCAAATCGGCAAGGCTTTCCGCAATGAAATTACGCCGGGCAATTTTACTTTCCGTTCGCGGGAATTCGAGCAAATGGAAGTGCAGTTTTACATCAGGCCGGATGAAAAAGAGGGCGAAAAATGGTTTGAATACTGGAAAAATAACAGGATGGATTGGTATCTATCGTTGGGAATGAGAAAGGAAAATCTGCGTTTTCGCGACCATGCAAAAACCGAACGCGCCCATTACGCCATTGACGCGACTGACATCGAATATAACGCGCCCTGGGGCTGGCAGGAATTTATGGGCATTCATAACCGCGGAGATTGGGATTTGTCGCGGCACCAGAAATTTTCCGGCGTTGATATGGGTTATCGCGATCCGGAAACCGACGAGAAATATATTCCCTGGGACATTGAAACTTCAGCCGGAGTCGACCGTTCTATTTTGTTTTTACTCATTGACGCTTATCGGGAAGAAGGGGAAAGGATTTATTTGAAACTAGACGCGAAATTGGCTCCTTATAAGGCGGCGGTTTTCCCGCTTTTGGCCAACAAGCCGGAATTGGTTAATTCGGCAAAAAAAATTTACGACGATTTGCGCAAAAAATTTATGGTTGCTTACGACGACCGTGGCAACATCGGCAAGCGTTATTATTCGCAGGATGAAATCGGCACGCCGTATTGTCTAACGGTTGATTTTCGAACGCTGGAAGACAATACGCTTACCGTTCGCGACCGCGATACCACGAAACAAGAAAGAATAAAAATCAGCGGATTAATAGATTGGTTAAATGGAAAAATTCAATAAAATCACATTAGAAAACGGATTGCGGATTATTATTGTTCCGAAGCCGGACAGTCTTTCAACAACGGTTTTGGTTTTGGTTGAAGCCGGTTCAAAATATGAAACCAAAGAAATCAACGGCATTTCCCATTTTTTGGAGCATATGTGCTTTAAGGGAACGAAAAAGAGGCCGCGCGCCATAGATATCGCTTCGGAACTTGATAGCTTAGGGGCTTCTTATAACGCTTTTACCAGTCAAGAATATACGGGTTATTATGCCAAAGCTCAACCGAAACATTTTGATAAAATTTTAGATATTATTTCCGATATGTATCTCAATCCGGTTTTCGACCAGAACGAAATAAATAAAGAAAGAGGAGTTATTGTGGAAGAAATAAATATGTACGAAGATTTGCCGATGAGGCGGGTTCAACAATTATTTTTAAACCTTCTTTACGGCGACCAGCCGGCCGGCTGGGATATTGCCGGAAGCAAGGAAATTATTAAAGAACTAAACCGTGAAGACTTTTTAAAATATAAAAAAAATCATTATTTGGCTTCGTCAACAATCGCGGTTGTTTCTGGCAAATTCGATGATGAAGCAGTCGGAAAAATTAAAAGTTTTTTTTCTGGCATAAAAACAAACAAAAAAATTCCAAAAATTAAAACCAAAGAATTTCAGGAAAATCCTCAGATTTTATTAAAATATAAAGAATCAGATCAGGCGCATTTGGTTTTGGGCGTCAGAGCGTATGATATTTTTGATAAAAGAAAGTATGCGTTTCAAGTGTTGGTTAATATTTTGGGCAGCGGCATGAGTTCTCGTCTTTTTCAAAAAATTAGGGACGAGATGGGCGCGGCCTATTATATCCGGGCTGAGGCTGATTTATTTACCGACCACGGTTATTTAGCTGTTTTTGCCGGCGTTGATAATAAAAGAATAGAGGAGGTAATTAAAGCTATTCTTGAAGAATTTAGAAAATTGAGCCAAAAAGCAGTTGATGAAAAAGAACTACAAAAATCAAAAGACCATTTGCTCGGCAATTTAATGCTTTCGCTTGAAACATCCGATGAACTGGCGAGTTTTTACGGCGGTCAGGAAATCTTGACCAAAAAACTCATTGGTCCGGACGAACTGGCGCAAAAAATTCAAGCCGTCAAAGCCGAAGAAATAATGGCGGTGGCCAAAGATATTTTTCAGAACAATAAATTAAATCTGGCGATTATCGGGCCGTTCAAGGATAAAAACCGGTTTGAAAAAATTTTAACATTGTGATATCGTGATATTATGAATAAGCTGGAAATTTCCTGGACATCGCTTTGGAAGATTCTTCTGATGATAGTTTTCGGCGTCGCGCTTTATCTTTTGCGCGATGTTTTGATAATTTTGGCTTTGGCGCTGGTGATTTCCTCGGCCCTTGATGCCCCTATCAGTTTTTTGGAACGGAAAAAAATTCCCAGAATTTTAGGGACGATTCTTATTTTTCTCACCGGCGCGGCGGTTCTGACTTTGCTTCTTTATGCTATTGTTCCGGCGGCGATTATGGAATTCAAAAATCTTTCAGATATTCTTTCTAAGTATCAATTGAAACTGCCCGCCGTTCAAGTTTTCAACTCTTTAGATTTCATTAAAAACATAGGAGTGTATCTTGGCAATTTCGCCAACACTTTGCTTTCGGGCGGCATTTCTTTTATCGGCGTTATTTCCGCCATTTTTGGGAGCGCTGTGTTTTTGACGGCGGTTTTTGTTTTGTCTTTTTATTTGTCCGCCAGCAAATATGGCGTTGAAAAATTTTTAAGGGCGGTTTTACCTTCTGCCCAAGAGGAATACGTGATGAAAATTTATTTTCGGGCGCGGCGCAAAATCGGTTTGTGGCTTCAGGGACAGCTGATTTTAAGTTTGATTATCGGCTTGGCGGTTTTTTTCGGACTTTTGATTTTGGGAGTTAAATACAGCTTGATATTGGGAATTTTGGCGGGCATTCTGGAAATGGTTCCTTATGTCGGACCGGTTCTTGTCGGTATTATTTCGTTTCTGCTTGTCATATCGCAATCTTTGACGCTAGGATTTTCCGTAGCGGCGCTTTTCGTGATTATTCAGCAGGTGGAAAATCATTTGCTGGTGCCTTTGGTGATGAGATACACCACCGGACTTCATCCCGTGGTGGTGGTGATTTCTTTGCTCGCCGGAGCTCAACTCTTCGGCTTCGCGGGGATAATTCTGGCGGTGCCGGCGGCGGTCGTAATCCAGGAAATTATTGAAGATTGGGCAATCCAAAAAAAATCGGTTAAAGAATAATCGCGCTATATGGCGAAGAAATTTTATCTTACCACCGCCATCGGTTATGTTAACGCTTCTCCTCATTTGGGCCATGCCATGCAGTTTGTTAGGGCCGATGTTTTGGCTCGTTATCATCGCTTGAAAAGAAGCGATGTCTTTTTTTTGACCGGCACGGATGAATACGGCTCAAAAATTTTCAAGACCGCCCGCGAACAAGGAATTTTGCCGCAAGAATTGGTTGACCGGAACGCTTTGGAATTCAAAGAATTGGATAAATCGCTGAACATTTCTTACGACGCTTTTATCAGGACCACGGATAAGAAAAAACACTGGCCCGGCGCGCGGAAAATGTGGCTGGCGATGGTTAAAGCCGGAGACATTTATAAAAAAAAATACAAAGGATTGTATTGCGTCGGCTGCGAAGCGTATAAAACGGAGAAAGATTTGATTAACGGCAAATGCCCGGAACATCTGACGGAACCGGAAACGGTGGAGGAGGAAAACTATTTTTTCCGGCTTTCAAAATACGCCAAAGCGATAGAATCAAAAATAAAAAAGAACGAATTGATGATAATTCCGTTGGCCAGAAAAAACGAAGCGCTGGCTTTTTTGAAGCAGGATATAGAAGACATCAGCTTTTCGCGGCCCAAGAGAAATTTGCCCTGGGGCATTTCAACGCCGGACGACGATTCTCAGGTTATTTATGTTTGGGCCGACGCTTTGACAAACTACATTTCGGCTTTGGGTTTCGGGGGCAAAAATCCGAAAAATTTCAAAAAATTCTGGCCGGCCGACCTTCACATTATCGGCAAGGACAATTTGAAATTCCACGTTCTTTATTGGCCGGCGATGCTTTTGTCGGCGAAACTGCCATTGCCCCAAAAAATTTATGTTCACGGCTTCATCACTTCCGGCGGCCAAAAAATGTCAAAATCGCTCGGTAACGTGGTTAACCCCTTTGATTTGATAAAGAAATACGGAAACGAAGCGGTGCGTTACTATCTTTTGCGGGAAATTCCGGCTTATGAAGACGGCGATTTCAGCGAGGAAAAATTTATTTTCCGTTATAACGGCGAATTGGCCAACGGTTTGGGCAATTTTTGCGCCCGCATTTTGACTTTGGCGGGCAAGACGCCGTTGATTGCCGAAAAAATGCGGCTTAATCCCGCTATCGCAAAAGAAATAAAACAGATCAAAAAACAAGTTAATGACGAACTTGAAGAATTTAAATTTAACGAGGCGCTGGCGGCAATCTGGAAATTGATTAGTTTTGGCGACAATTACATCAATAAAACCGAGCCGTGGAAAATTAAAGACGAGAAACACAAAGCAGAAATCATTTTTAATTTAATCGGGCTTTTAAAAAATGTCGCTTTATTGCTGGAACCGTTTCTCCCCGAGACTTCGGGAAAAATTATTAAAAGCGTCAAACATTCCGGAAAAATCATTAAAGTCAGCAAGGGTGAAAATTTATTTCCGCGAATTAGTTAAAAATAATGAAACAATTCAACGGCGAAAAATCTTTTACGCTTCTCGAACTTCTTATCGTTATCGGCATTTTGGCGATTTTATCAACAACGACAGTTTTGGTTTTAAATCCTTCAGAGCTTTTAAAAAACACCAGAGATTCAAAAAGATTATCGGAGCTTAACTCTTTAAATTCCGCTTTGAACATTTATCTTTCTCAGGGCGGCGCCAATTTCGGCTCTTCTTCAATTGTTTATGTCTCAATCCCCGATACTTCGCCGACTTGCGTTAATTCAAATCTGCCTGTTTTGCCTTTTGGTTGGGATTATGCTTGTTCAACTCCGGATAATTATCGTAAAACCAATGGTTTTGGATGGGTTCCGGTGGATTTAACTTCTTTAAGTATCGGCTCCTTGCTGTCGGTTTTACCGGTTGACCCGATAAATATTGCGGAAAACAATCTTTATTATAGTTATGTCGCGGGAGGGAGTTGGGAATTGACGGCATGGTTGGAATCAACGAAGTATCTTTCTCGGGTCTCGCGAGACGGCGGCGATTCCATTGCTTATGAACTTGGCACCGATTTGTTTTTAACTCCTAATCGCAAAACCAATTTTTCATTTAATGATTTCCCCGTTGTTGTTAATAAGGCCGGCCAACCGGGTTGGTATAAAAATATCGGGTCGGGAACGGTTTTGTTGGGAGCCGACAGCGAGGGAGATTATTTGAACGCAAATCAATTTGTGTGGTATGAGTGGCAGGAAAATATTCCTTTTGATTCGAACGCGTTGTATAAAATTTCTTGCAAAATTCGCCAAATTCAAAATCCTTCTTCTGTTTATTGCGGCATAGCGGGAATAGCTTCGGATAAAACAACTTATCTTAATGAATCCGGGGATAATACATATACCAGTCAGCACTATTTTGCCGCTGACGGCATCGCCTTGGTTGCCGGAGCCGGTTATGATATTTTTACCGGTTATTTTAAGGGGCATGGAACGCCGGCCGGGGGGCGTAAACCGAGTTCCGGCGACCCGGGTAAAATGTATCCAGGCGCCGTTTATATTCGGCCGATTTTTCTTCTTAATTATGACGGGAATGGCATTGCCGATGTTGATTTTGAAATTCTTGAAATTGTTGAATAATCTATGTTATTTGACGCTCATACCCACGTAAACTTCAATGCTTTTAAAAACGATTGGCGGGAAGTTATCGACAAGGCTTTAAAAAATAATATCTGGCTCGTTAATGTCGGTTCGCAGTCAACAACTTCCAAGCGCGCCGTAGAAATCGCCCAGAATTACGAGAAAGGCGTTTACGCGGCTGTCGGTCTTCATCCAGCCCACCTTTTTGAGACAGAAGTTGATAGATTGGAAGCCGGCGAGAAAATCCAATATAAAACCAGGGGGGAAGATTTTGACAAAAATTATTATCTGGAATTGGCAAAAAATGAAAAAGTGGTGGCAATCGGAGAATGCGGATTGGATTATTATAGAATTAAAGATGAAAAATCAAAAATCAAACAAAAAGAAGTTTTTATAAAACACATTAAATTGGCGAATGAAATCGATAAGCCGTTGATGATTCATTGCCGGCAGGCGTTTGATGATTCAATTGAAATTTTAAAATCCGAAGTTCAGAATTTAAAACCCGGCGTTATTCATTTTTTCACCGGCACCTTGGATGATGCCAAAAAATTGCTGGCAATGGGATTTTATTTCACCTTCGGCGGTTTGATTACTTTTAATCGCGATTTTGACGAAATAATCAGATATATTCCTTTGGAAAAAATTCTTTTGGAAACCGACGCGCCTTATGTGGCGCCGGCGTCGTATCGGGGACAGAGAAATGAACCGGCGCATATTATTGAAACCGCCAAGAAATTGGCGGAAATTAAGGGGTTGTCACTGGAAAAAATCAGCGAGCAAACCGTTAAAAATAGTTTGCTGGCATTTGGCTTATAAAATATTTTCCATTATTTTTATCACTTCATCAATTTCCTTTTTGGTCGTGAATTTTCCAAAACTGAAACGCAAACTGCTTTTTATTCTTTTGTCATCGCAGCCGACGGCTTTGAGGACGTAAGAAAGTTTTGTCGAGCGGCTTGAACAAGCGCTGCCGGAAGAAACCGCAACGCCGGCCAAATCAAGTTTTATTAACAAATCTTCAGCGCGACGGTTGGAAAAATAGACGTTTAAGATATTTGGCAGGCGATTTCTGCTGCCGTTTATTTCCGTTTTTGGAAAGATTTTTTTGATTTTTTGCCAGAAATAATTCGTTAATTGGCCGATTTTTTCAGATTCTTTTTTGCGGTTTTTGACCGCCAATTCCGCGGCTTTGGCAAAACCGACAATGGCGGGCACGTTTTCCGTGCCGGAACGCAAACCGAATTCCTGTCCGCCACCGGTAATGATGGAATTTAAAATCTGGAATTCAGAATTTGGAATATGTTTCATAAATAGCGCGCCGACTCCTTTTGGTCCGTAAATTTTATGCCCCGACAAAGTCATCAGATCAACGCTCAATTTTTCGACATCGCAATTCAAAAATTGGAAGGCCTGAACGGCGTCGGTGTGAAATAGCGGGTAGGGGAAAGAAATTTTTTCTCCTTTTTTAAATTCACTGATTATTTTCGCAATTTCAGCGATTGGCTGGATTGTTCCGATTTCATTGTTGGCGTACATTATGGAAATTAAAATCGTGCGTTCATTGAGGGAATCTTTTAGTTTTTTCAAATCAACAATTCCTTGTTTATTAACCGGCAGATAAATTATTTCTATTCCTTCTTTTTCAAGACTTCGAGCGGTTTCTAAAATTGATTCGTGTTCAATCGCAGAAATAATTATCCTTAAGGGTGAAATTTTTTGATTATTAAAAAATTTCATTGCGCCGCGCAACGCCAGATTATTCGCTTCAGTCGCCGAACCGGTAAAAATTATTTCGTGAAAATTCGCGCCGATGGAGCGAGCGATTTTTTCCCTTGAGTCATCAATTGCGGCCATTACTTCCTGTCCGAAAGAATGAAGCGAACTGGGATTGCCGAATTTTTCGGAAAAATAAGGCAGCATCGCCTTTTTGACCGTCGAATCAATCGGTGTAGTAGCGGCGCAATCAAAATAGATTTTTTTCATACCCGTTGAATTTTTTAATTTTTTTATTATAATATACCAAAATTTATGAATTTTCATCGTTTTACAATCAAGGCCCAGGAGGCCCTTCAAAATGCCCAGGATTTGGCGGCCCGAGAAAATCACGGCGAACTTAAGATTATCCATCTTTTAATCTCTTTGATTTCCGATGAACAATCTCTTGTCAGGCCGCTTCTGATAAGGGCCGGCGTCAATCTTGAATCTCTGGCTCAGGCGCTTGATGAAGAATTGAAGAAACAGCCGAAAATTTTCGGCGGTTCTAATGTCGGCCAGCTTTATCTTTCCCAGGAATTGATGCAGGTTTTGGATCGGGGGGCGAAAATCGCCGGCCACCAGAAAGACGAATTTATTTCTTGCGAACATTTGCTTCTGGCGATTTTGGAAAGCGGTTCTAGCGCCAGCCGGATTCTGGAAAACTTTGGTTTGCGCCGGGAAACGGCGATTAGGGTTTTAGCCCAACTTCGCGGTTCAATGCGGATTACCGATGAGACGCCGGAATCAAAATTTCAGGTGTTGGAAAAATACGCCGTTAATCTGACGAATTCAGCCAGAGCCGGAAAACTTGACCCGGTCATCGGCCGGGGAGAAGAGCTTCGGCGCTTGATTCAGATTTTAAGCCGGCGCACCAAAAATAATCCGGTCTTAATCGGCGAACCCGGCGTGGGCAAAACAGCGGTGGTTGAAGGATTGGCTCAGCGGATTGCTTCGGGCGACGTGCCGGAACCGCTGAAGAACAAAGAAATCATCATGCTTGATTTGGGGTCTTTAATCGCCGGCACGAAATTTCGGGGGGAATTCGAAGACCGGCTCAAAGCGTTTATCAAAGAAATCCAGCAATCGAGCGGGAAGCTCATTCTTTTTATCGATGAAATTCATATGATTGTCGGCGCCGGCGCGGCCGAAGGAGCGATTGACGCTTCCAATTTGCTTAAACCCGCTTTGGCTCGGGGAGAATTGAGGGCTATCGGCGCCACCACCATCAGGGAATATCAGCGCCACATTGAAAAAGACGCGGCTTTGGAGAGGCGATTTTCGCCGGTTATGGTTGATGAACCTTCGATTAACGACAGCGTCGCGATTTTGCGCGGGCTTAAAGAAAAATACGAGCTTCATCACGGCATCAGAATTTCCGACGAGGCGATTGTTTCGGCCGTCAATCTTTCGGCTCGTTACATTACCGACCGGTTTTTGCCGGACAAAGCCATTGATTTGATTGACGAGGCCGCGGCCGGCCGGCGGCTGGAAACCGAAAGTTTGCCGAAAGAAATCGACAAAACGAGAAGAGAAATAACTCGTTTGGAAATTGAACGCCAGGCTCTGCTTTCTGAAAATAAAAAAGACAAGCGGCTGAAAGAAATTGAAAAAGAATTGCGTAAATTGAAAGAGAAAAACGACGGACTTTCCGCCAAGTGGCACGGAGAAAAAATCACCTTCGAAGAATTTCATAATTTGAGAAAGAAGGTGGAAAATTTGCGCCAAGAAGCGGAACTGGCCGAGCGGGAAGGAAATTTGGAGAAAGTGGCGAAAATCGTCTATGGCGAATTGCCTCAGGCGGAAAAAGAGTTGAAAGCTTTTGAAAAAAAATATGTTGAAAGAGGAAGGGGGAAAATAAAAAAAGGCGCGGAACAGCATTTTATAAAAGAAAAAGTTGACGAAGAAGACATTGCGGCCGTGGTTTCCCGCTGGACCGGCATTCCGGTTTCGAGAATGCTTGAGTCTGAAGCGGAAAAACTTTCCAAAATAGAGGAAGTTCTTTCCGGAAGAGTCATCGGCCAGGAAAAAGCGATTAAAGCCATCTCCAGCGCTCTTCGCCGGGCGCGCGCGGGCTTGGCCCCCGAAGACAAACCTTTCGGCTCTTTTATGTTTTTGGGTCCGACCGGCGTGGGCAAAACCGAGCTGGTGCGGGCTTTGGCGGAATTCATGTTTAACGACGAAAAAGCCCTGATTAGAATCGATATGTCCGAATATATGGAACGCCACAGCGTGGCGCGGCTTATCGGCTCGCCGCCCGGCTATGTGGGACACGAAGAAGGCGGGCAATTAACCGAAACCGTCCGTCATCGGCCATACAGCCTGATTTTATTCGATGAAATCGAAAAAGCCCATCCTGAAGTTTTTAACCTTTTACTTCAGGTTTTGGATAACGGTCGATTGACCGACGGCAAGGGCAAAATAATCAATTTCAAAAATTCCATTATCGTTCTGACTTCAAACGTCGGCAGCGAGTATTTCCGGGAAATTTCCAAATTGGGTTTTAGCACCAGAATAGACGTTGACGAGCAAAAGAACAAAACCGATGAATTCAAAGAACGGGTGGAAGAATCGCTTAAAGAAACTTTCCGTCCGGAATTTTTGAATCGTTTGGATGAAATCATCATTTTTAATCCTTTGGGGAAAAAAGAAATTGAAAAAATCATCGACCTTCAACTCGGAATGCTGAAGGAAAAATTGGCCAACCGGGGATTTGAAGTCACTGTCGACAATTCCTTAAGACGGCATATTGCGGAAGCCGGTTTTGACCCGGATTACGGCGCGAGGCCGATCAAGCGGATGATTCAAAAATTGATTCTTGACGAATTGGCCAATCGGATTATTAAAGGCGAACTTAAAGATGCCAAAAAAATTAAGCTTGGTTTTAAGGGGGAACACATCACGATCGGCGCTTAAGGCCGCGATTTTCGGCTTGTTCGTATTTTTGGCGGCCGCCGGCTGGCCGTTGACCGTTATTTTCATTGTCGCGGCCGCTTATTTTTATTTCCAGCCGTTTTCCAAAACCCGGCCGATGCTTTCTTCTTTTCTAATCCTCCTCGTTGTTTCTTTGCTTTTCGTTTTTTATCCGTTCAACGAACAATGGCCGTTGCGATTAGCTGTTGTTTTGATTTTATCTTTTTTATTTTTTCTTCTGCTTGGAATTAAAAATCTGATTTTCGTCCATCGCCAGCCGCTCTATCATCTTTTCAACAATTCTTTGATGTTTTTGGTTTTTGTCGCGTTTTTTCTTTCCGATAAATCAAATTTTTTTGCGTTGAAATATCTATTGGCCGGTCTGGCAATATTTTTGCTTTGGCACGAAGCGTTTCGTTTCGCGCTGAATTTGGGACAAACGGCGGCGAAAGTAAATTTATTGGCCGCTGGTTTTACTTTCTTGAATCTTCAATTTTTTTGGGCCGTCGCTCTTCTGCCTTTGGGTTTTTTGAATTCAAGCGCTTTGCTTTTGGCGATGGTTTTGGTCATGAAAGAGTCGGCTATCCATCATTTAAACGGAACCCTTAACCGGCAAGGGGCTTTGAAAAACATCATTATTTTTATAGCGTCTATCGTTGTCATTTTTGCGGCTTCCAGGTGGCGGCCGTAGAAACAAACAGCCTCCTTATTCGTTAGAAATATTATAGAGGTGAAGAAGCGGTTATCCACAGTCAGGCTATTGTCAAAGGGATAACCAGCGGTTATTATCAACAGATATAAAGATTCAGAAGTGAGGCTGAATCGCAATCAAGCTTTTGGCGTTAGCTTTGGTTTTTGGCATCAGTCTCACTTTTTGAAAGTGAGTTTTTTATTTGCTATACAGGTTATTCTTTTATTAAGCTGCTGCCTAACCTCACATGGCCAGACAGCGGGTCGGTTGATGAAAGCGATAACTTTCCAGAAACAAAAACATTTAAATCATAAAATTTTATTGTCATTTTTATTCTCAAAAACCTCACTTTTTGAAGTAAAAATCGACTCCTAACTTAAAAATAAAAAATGAGTAATACATTAAACAAATTTTCAACAACCCTGGTTGCCATCACCATGATAGCGACCATGATTCCTGTTGGCGCTATGGGTCAGACAACCGTCGATTTGCAGGCGCAAATCACGGCCTTGCTGGCTCAGATTCAGGCTTTGCAGGCGCAGTTGGCGGTTCAAGCGCCAGCGACTTCAATTCCTTCGATTGCCACCGATTTGACGGTCGGCAGCAAGGGAGACGATGTTAAGTCCCTGCAGAATTATCTGATATCCGTCAATAAAGGATCAGCGGCAGCGGCTTTGGCAGCGGTTGGCGCCACCGGCTTTTTTGGTTCTTTGACCAGAGCGGCTTTGGGTGAATATCAGGCCAGCGCCGGAGTTTCTCCGGCTGCCGGATATTTCGGTCCCAAAACCCGCGCTTATTTGGCTTCATTGGCCGTAACTACGCCGACAACTCCAACAACTCCAACAACTCCGACAACTCCAGGAACCGGTTTGACTTTGGCTTTGGCCTCGGATAACCCGGCTTCAGCGACTATTGGTTCGGGCACGGCTTTCAACAAAGCGTTGAAAGTTAATTTAACCGCTTCCCAAGACGCAAAAATTACCGCTATTACGGTAACCAAGAGCGGTTTCTTGGCCAACACCAAAATGAACGGCGTTGACGTGGTTGATTCCAGCGGCGTCCGTCACGGCACCGTGGTTACTTCAATTAACGCCGATAATACGGTGTTGATTACGATGTCAACTGATCCGATTGCTGTTTCAGCCGGTAAAACTGAAACCGCCACGGTTCGGTTCAATTTAGTAACCGGTGATTATAACGGCACCGTAAGCTTCAGCCTTGCTTCGGCTTCGGCTATCGTTTCCGACGCTTCGGCGGTTAACGGCGTTTTCCCGATCAACGGCAACGCGATGAGCGTTGTCAATGGCGGCACTTCATTGGCTTCAACAACCCTTGACGCGCTGACTTCCACGGGTTCTTCAACATTAAATGTTGACCCCAATAATGTTCAGGAAATTACCCGATTCCGCATTACGGAATCTTCAAGCAATGAAGCGATAAAATTGTACACTTTGATGTTGTACAATTATGGCAGCGCGGCTGATACCGATGTTAAAGACGTCCAACTCCTTGCCCAGGACGGCACCACCGTGCTTGCCACGGCTCAACAGGTTGGTAAATACGTCACATTTAATCTTTCGGCCAGTCCCGTCAATATTGACAAGGGAACTTCGAAGGATTTCATCGTTAAAGCGAAAATCATCAACGGCGCCAGCCGAACAGTCAATTTCGCGGTTTATAACAACTACGACATTGACCTTCGCGGCGCTACCACCATGGTATCAGTGATACCGGGCGCCGGCACGAATGACACAGCCTTTCCGATTGGCAATGGATTCAATATCCAGACAATCGGTTCGGGTTCGCTGACATTCAGCCGAGCCACGGATTCTCCGACCAGTTCGGTGACTCCGGGTTCAACCGACGTTATTTTGGCTAAATATATGGCCAAACCGAACGGTGAAAATATGGAACTTCGCCAAATCAGCTTCTACATCGCCACCAGCGGAACAGGCATTGTTTTGACTGGCACGGTTAAAGTGGAAGTCAACGGCGTAACCGTTTACAGCACCGCGGCTTCAAGCATCGGCGTGGCAAGCGCCAGCACTTTCACATTGTCCTCTTATCCGATATTAACAGCCGGAACAGACAGCACTATCACGGTTAAGGGTTCAATTTCGACCACTGCGACCGCGGCCAGCACTTACACGGTTAAATCTTTTGACCTGACGCAGGTTAAGAGATTGGTAACCAACGATTTGGTTGACCCGGGAGCAACCGCCACCGATGGCAACGCCATTTCGGTCAAGGCGGCGGCTTTGTCGGCAACCACTTTGTCAACTCCGCTTGCGCAATCGATTGTTGCCGGCACCAATGGTTATGAATTTGCCATCATTGAGCTGAACGCCCAATCAAGCGGCGAAGATGTCAATGTCACCAAGATTGTCGTGACTCAGGCTAATAGCAGTTCTTCGCCGGCCAACTTCATTAAGGGCTATGCGCTGTATAAAGGCGACGAAACTTCATCTCTTGCGACAACCGCTTCAACCGAATCGTTGTCCAGCAATGCGGTGACGTTTAATTTGAGCAATCCGCTTTTGGTGACTCGAACTTCGCCGACTACATTGCATTTCAAAGCCAATATTTTGTCCGGTATTCCCAATAATGCGACCAGTTCGTATGCAATCGCTTCTTCAACGAGCGCGATTACGGCGACTGGCGTTACCACTGGCAATACTTTGAGCGGCGGAGACATTACATTCGCCGGCAGCGGACAGATAATGACTTTGGTTAGCTCCGGCCAGCTTCTCTTGTCGGTGGTTTCCGGCTCGGGCGCTTCGCCTTCGGTTAATCAGGTGGCGTCCATCGGCACTTCCGGCGGAACATATTTTGCGTTCAAACTGACTTCTCTCTTTGAACCGCAAAAAATCACTTCGTTGAAGATTACGGCGACATCGACCGGCGCGGCGCTGGCGACCACCACTCTCGCGAACATTAAATTGTACGAGGGTAGTCCTTCAGCCAGTCCGTTTGCCACAGCGGCGCAATTTGATTTGTGCGGCGTAAGCTCTTGTTCAAAGACCTTTACCGCCGTTGACAACTTGCTTTCCGCTCCAGTGCCGACAACCGGCGTTAACATTTATGTTAAAGCCGATGTTTCCGGTGCGGCGTCCAAACTTGGAGACAACTTCAGGTTTATGGTTGCTTCAACGACTGACGACATAGCGGTAAAAGGCTCGGTTACCGGCTTAACAACCGGAACCAAGTCGGGTACGGCGACATCAACCGGCATCACCTATATCGTGCCTCAAAAAGTCACGGTTTCCGGTGTTTCGCCGACTACGGCGACTACGCTTGGATTGTCAGCTGGACAAACAGTCGGAGTGTTCAAAGTTACCAATAACGGTAACAATCCGATTTACTTTGCTACCGGCACAATCACTTTTGCTAACGGCGGCAGCGCCACCAGTTCGGTGGCAACCACCACTTGGAAGCTTTACGCTTCCAGTATGGGAGCCGGCAGCGCCAGCGCCGATGTCAGCTATGGCACTTCCAGTTTGTGGACCAGCTTGAGCTCTTCAACATTGCCGTTCGGCGACATAGAGACTGTTTCCGAATCCAATCGCAAGATTGATGGCGGTTCTTGGAGGTACTTGATTGTTAAGACAAACGTTGCGGCTGAAAACAACAATACTGTTCAAATATCCGTCAACGCTCTTGGCAATATCTTGTTCTATGTAAAGGAAAGCGATCTTGGCGGCTATGACGCCAACCTTGATGGCGATCTTAACGACACCATCACAGGCCTTTACACTGAAGGAACGCCAACGGTGGAAATTGTGACGCTGAAGACTTAATCTGACATTCTGAATTGAGTTTCCCGATAGCGCATAATCGGAAAAATCGCCCCCGCATCGCGGGGGCGATTTAGTTTTCAAAAGTATTTGCGCTCTGGAAGACTTGGTGATAAGATGAAATAAATCTTGTGAATAATAATTTGAATTTTTTTAAAATTTCCAAATTTTTCCTTTATCTGGCGCCGTTTTCGACGGCTATTGTCACCGCCTCCACTCTTTTTCCTTTTATTGTGGGCAAATATGTTTTTTTCAGGGCCGCAGTTGATTTAGCCCTCATTTTCTTTTTATTGGGATTATTGCTGCAGGATAAATTGTCGGTCATGGGCAGCCGTTTATCGGCTAAATTAAAATCCCCACTGGTCATCGCCGTTTCGATTTTTGTCCTTATTTTTATTTTATCGGGATTTTTCGGCGTTAATCCGTCGAATTCCTTTTGGTCCAATTTTGAGCGCGGCGAAGGAGGAATCCAGATAATCCATCTTTACGTTTTCTTTCTGCTCCTGGCGGTTGTTTTTCGAGAAGAAAAAGATTGGCTGAAATTGTTTTGGGTCTTGATTGCCGCCGCGGCATTGATGATTCTTTACGGAGCGGCGGCCGGATTGAAAATGTCGGGTTTTATCGGCGGAGCGTTCGGCGGCAGTGGTTTCAGGTTTTCCGGTTCCATCGGCAATCCGGCTTATGTGGCGACGTATCTTGTTTTTTCTTTGTTTTACGCCTGCTATCTTTTATTCGGCGCTGACCGGCGCGAGTCAGATAAAAATTCCCGCGGAATTATTTTTTATTGGGAAAAATTAAAAACATTAAAAGGAATTATTTTGATGTTTTTTATGATTTTGTTTTTTGTCTTTTTCTGGCTGGCGGCGACTCGCGGCGCGTTTGTGGGATTATTGGCGGCAATTGTCGCGGGAACGGCTTATTTCGTGTACGGCAGGAAAAATCTGCGCAAATGGTTTTTCGGGGGAGTGGTTGTTTTATTGCTGGCAGTCGGCACGATGGTTTATTTCAAAGATACGGCGTTTGTAAAATCTATTCCCGGTTCGCGGGTTTTTGACATTTCTTTTTCGGCCCAGACTTGGCAGCATCGGACTTACATGTGGAAAATCGCCTATGACGGTTTTAAAGAGCGGCCGCTTTTAGGCTGGGGGCCGGAAAATTTTATCAATATTTTTGACCGGCATTTTAATGTTCAATATTTCAATCCAACAGAAGGCTTTGGCGCCTGGTTTGACAGGGCGCACAGCATATATTTCGATTATCTGGCGGAAACGGGTATTTTGGGGTTATCGAGTTATTTGGGAATTTTTGCGGTGTTCTATTGGCAATTGTTCAAGAGGCGTGATGATCAGCGTCGCCAATCGGCTTTGCAAAACGCTTTGATATTCGCCATTCCCGTCGCCTATTTAGTTCAGGGGATTGTTTTGTTCGACGTTTTGCCGACTTATTTGAATGTATTTTCCGTTCTCGCTTTCGCGTCTTATAAATTCCAGAAGATGGATTAGATTTAAAAATGATTTTATAATTTATTTATGGACCAATTTATTACCAAAAAAGATTCTTCAAATAATGTCTTGTTGTCCGTTGTCATTCCTCTTTATAACGAGGAAAAGCGGTTGATGAGCGGTTTTGAAATTATTTATTCTTTTTTTAAAGATAAGCCTTACGCCTGGGAAATAATTTTTGTCGACGACGGGAGCGCCGACAAAACCAGGAATATGATTTATGACATAGCCAATCGTTATCTGGGCGTGCGGGCGGTTGAAAACAAAAAAAATCTCGGCAAGGGCGCGGCGGTGAAAAACGGCGTGCTTTCCGCGGCCGGCGACATTGTTTTGTTCACGGACATAGATTTTTCCGTTCCGGCCTCATATATCGACGCTTTCGTTGAAAAAATAAAGGAAGGTTATGATTTTGCCGTTGGTTCCAGAAGGATAAAGGGTTCAATAATCGACGTTCATCAGCCGTTTCTCAGGGAGTTTATGGGCAGGGGATTCACGTTTTTATCCAATATCATCCTCGGCGTAAATTTTAAAGACCATACCTGTGGCATGAAGGCATTTAAAAAAGAAGCGGCGCGCGCCTTATTCAGTCGCCAGATATTGGAAAGATGGGCGTTTGATTCGGAAATACTCTATCTTGCCCGGAAAATGAATTATCGGATTATAGAAGTTCCCGTGCTTTGGAGGGACATGCCGGGCACGAAAGTCAGCAAATTCAAGGACGCAATCACGTCGCTGATGGAGATTGTAAAAGCAAGATTTTATCACAGATAATCGCGCTTTTATTGTCCGCCAACCGCCGAAATTTTATAAAGAGACACGTTGTCTTTTTTATCTATCAATTCCGTTTTAAGATTAAGTTTTTTCCCGCCGGCAATCAGTCCGTTCTCTTCTTCCGCGTTAAGAGCGACGGCGTGGGTGATTTTTTTGTCGTTGATAAAATCATTGCTTGCGGAATCATAAAATTTTTTGAGATCATTCCGTTGAAGCGGAGACAGGGACAGTTTGGAGGTCAGAAGGGAGGGAATGGAAATGGTTTTAACCGATGACAGCACGGTTTTCGGGTCAGCGGCCAACTGGCCGTCCACTCCGCTCCACGGTTTGTCAAACAGGCGTTGCGTAAAAACGTAACGTTCGAGATTTTCGTCGTCTCTTACGTTGCTTAAGGAAACAAAAGCGTAAAACCGGAATCGCCAGAGGCGGGCCGGAAAAACGCTGTTTAAATAAGGATTAGCAATGGCCAAAACGTCTTCTTTAGAAAGGTTTTTTTCAACCAATTTTTCGGCTATTTTTTCGTTGTCGCGGCTCGCTGAAAAGACGGCAATTTGACGCCAAACCGCAAATTGTTTGATGAAGAGCGTAACAATCAAAATAATCCCCAAAGCCGGCAGCAAATATCGAAGGCGGCGTTTGCCAACAAGATAATTTCCTCCCAAAATGGCGATGACGAACAATCCGAAGCTGTTGACAATCTGCTGGTAAAAATGGCTTGCCTGGATTATCAGAGGCGACAGCGGCGAAACGATTAACTGGATTCCGGCGGCGGAAATAATTAAAATTTCCATCGGCAAATAAGAAATTTTTTCCGTTCCGATTTTTTTCTGTTTTCTTTTTAAAATAAATATAGCGGCGATGATGGCGATTGCGGCTATTACCACGGGGAATGAGGGGCGGTAAGACGCCGCCGACCATCTTGTGATATACCCCGGAGATAATTTTAACGCTTTAAGATATTGGAGATACCACGGCACGGCTAAGATGTTTGCTATGATTGAAGCCGCTATTACGGCGGCCATTTTTCTCCACTCTTTCAAGAAAAAGTAGCAGATAGTCAGCATTATTAACGTTAGAATGAAGGCGATTTGATGGAAATAATAAGTGTAAAAAAGAAGGCCGCTGGCAATGCCCGTGATTGCGATGCCGCTTCGGAAACGATCGGTGTTGATTTTGGTTAAGCCTATCAATCCGGCAAGCAGGAACGGGAGAACGACAAGCGGCGAGTTCATTCTCGAAAAGAAAATCGGCTGGGAGATTCTTTCCGGAATTAAACTGAGAAAAGTCCGCGGTCCGAAACCCAGAGTGCACAAAATCAAAACGGCGAACAAGGCAATCGTCCGGTCGCCGGTTAATTTTCTCGCCAGGGCGTAAGCGAGAAGAAAAACAAGCGCCGCGAAAACAAGGCGGATAATAATCCAACTTAACCTTGTGTTGCCCGTCAAAGCGGCCAGCCCGCCTTCAATGGCGCTCGGTAAAAAAAACTTTACATTGACGATATTTTTGTATTCGTATATCTCCGTTTCATGCGGTATTTTAAGGTTTTCTTTGAAGTAAGAAGCGGCAGGGGCGTAAAAAGTGACTTCGTCGAATTGGGGTTCCGAAGTGAAAGGAAAATAAAACGGTTCGTAATTTTGCTTTAAGGTAAGATAGTTGATTATGTCGGGCAGGCTGGCGCCGACAGCGACAGTCATTGCCAAAATGATGATGACGGCGAGTTTGCGCCAATCTTTTTGCGCTTGTATAATTGAAAGCATATAGTTTACAATCAAAATCAATTATACGACATAAATGCATAAAAAAATAATTATTCCGATATTGATAATTGTCGCCGCCTCAGCCTTGTATTTCGGTTCTATTTTGCCATTGGTCAAATCCCGCCGTTTTGTCGCGGCGCTCAATTCAATGTCGTCCGTTAAAACGCTCGATGAATTTAAAAATCATTTTGACGATGTTTTCAATTTTTATTCTCCGGTCGGCGCCGAGGAAATATCCAAATTTTTGGGAAACAATATTATTAGCATGATTTCCGCTAAAGAGCAGTCCGAAAATGTGTCGCGATATTTGGTTGAATATGTCGGACAGCATTTATTCAAGGACAATGTCCGTCATTTGCTTATGTTCGGCCAGATGCATTTTATTTTGTGGCAGAGATTTCATCAAGAAACCGATTTTGTTAAAGCGGAAGAATATTATCAAAGAGCATTTTTAATCGGCCCGAAATTGCCGCCGGTGTTGTACGGATTATTTGACCTTTACGCAGCAAAGGGCGACCAAGCCAAAGCGGAAGAAATTGGAAATATCATTCTGAAATACTGGCCCGAAGACGAAAGCGTGAAGAGAAAATGAAAATCGCCGTTCTTTTATATCAGCCGGGACCGAATCTTAACCCGCTGTTTCAATTGCTCGGCAGGCAAAAAGGCGTTGATTTGACGGTTTATTATAGAAATAGTCTTGGCGTAAAAGCCGAATATGACCCGGCGTTCGGCGTTACGGTTGATTGGGGAGTGCCGGTGCTTGGCGGATATAATTATAAAATATTGCGCAATTATTTTTTAAGGCCGTCGGACCAATTTTGGGGAGGGATGAATTTTGGAATCGCCGTTGAGATATGGCGGAATAAATTCGACGCCATTTTGATTCACGGCTGGAATTCTTTAGCGAATTGGCTGGCCTTTTTTACCGCTTTTCTGACCCGAACGCCGGTTTTTTTGTCCAGTGAAAGTCCTCTGAACCAGGAAATTTTAAAGTCGAAGTGGAAACTTTTCATTAAGAAAATTATTTTCGGTAAAATTTTTTTTCCGTATATCGCAGCGTTTCTTTATATTGGCGAGGAAAACAGAAAATTTTATAAACATTACGGTGTTCCCGACAAAAAATTATTTTTTTATCCGTACGCGGCCGACAATGAGCGCCTGATGCGAGAATCTAATTTATTAAAACCAAGCAGGGATAAATTGAAAAAAGAATTGGGATTTGGCGCGGAATCAATGGCGATAGTGTTTGTCGGCAGACTGGTGATACAGAAAAATCCGCTTAACCTTTTAACGGCGTACGAAAAATTATCCCAAATTAAAAATTTGAAATCCAAAGTTTCTTTGGTATTCGTCGGAGAAGGCATTTTGCGGCCCGAACTTGAAAAATATATTAAAAAACATAATCTTAAAAATGTCATTTTAGCCGGCTTTCAGAATAAAATTAATCTGATGAAATATTTTGCGGCGTCTGATGTTTTTGTTTTGCCGTCGGGAATGGGCGAAACTTGGGGCATGGTTGTCAATGAAGCGATGTGTTTCGGGTTGCCGATAATTATTTCCAATATCGTCGGCAGCGGTTCTGATTTGGTGAAAAACGGAGAAAACGGCTTTATTATTTCGAAGGGTGATATTGATAAATTGGCTGAATACTTAAAATTTCTGGTTGACAATCCCGAAAAACGGCTGTCTTTCGGCAAAAAATCGCTGGATATTATCGGAAATTATAATTACGAAAAAGATGTGGAAGGCATTTTAAAAGCGCTTGCTTATATAGAAAAAAATGACTAATTTTTCTTCAATTTGCACAAAGTCGTTAATAGGGCGTTTTTTGCGCAGTTTATTAAAATTAATTCCTAACAATGTAATACTGCCGATAATCCAAGGTCCTTTAAGAGGTAAGAAATGGATTAAGGGTTCAGGCGATAACGGTTATTGGCTCGGGTCTTATGAATTGGAGAAGCAACAATTATTTACAAAATTTGTTAAAAACAATGACGTGGTTTATGACATCGGCGCCCACGTCGGTTTTTATACATTACTGGCTTCGATGTTAGTCGGCGATGGGAGGGTTTATGCTTTTGAACCATTGCCATCAAACATAGCAATTTTAAAAAAACATATTGTTTTGAATAAACTTACTAATGTGACTGTTATTGAAGCGGCGGTGAGCGATAAAGAAGGAAAAACTTTCTTTAAAGAGGGAGAAAGTTCTACGACGGGGACGATTTCTGAAAAAAACGGCTCTTTTGCCGTTCAGGAAGTTTTTATAGATAAACTTATCGAAACCCAAAATATACTCCCGCCACGAATTTTAAAGATTGACGTTGAGGGTACAGAACTTTCCGTGTTGCAAGGCGCACGGCGCACACTTCGGCAATATAAGCCAATAATTTTTTTAGCCACCCATTCTCAAAAGCTTTATCAAGAATGTCATGTTTTTCTTTCTCAAATCGGTTACAACATTAAAGATCTTGATGCGGCGAAAGGAGAAGTTATCACTTATTCGTAAAAATTGAAGGAATTTTAACGGCGCTGAATAAAATATCCGCCCAGTGTTGATTTTTAGCCAAATTCCGCTATTCTATATGTAAATATGCGGTATAAAGCGATTATCTTTGATTTAGACGGCGTATTAGTTGATATGCCGGAAGGGCATTATGAGGCTTTAAACAGGGCATTAAATCTTTTTGGCGCGAAAATAGACCATGAAGAGCATTTTTCCTATTTTAATGGGCTGCCGACCAGAAAAAAAATAGAAAAACTCGAAGAATCGGGCCGGTTGCCGGCCGGCTTGAAAGAAACAATAAACGCGATTAAGCAAAAATATACCAAAGAAATAATCCCGAAATATTGCGCGCCCGATTATTCGAAAATCATCTTATTGAATCATTTGAAAGATAAAGGATTCAAGCTGGCTTGCGCTTCGAATTCCGTGAAGGAAACTCTTCATTTGATGTTGAAATCGGCTCAAATCCATCATTTTTTTGATTTAATAATCGGAAATGATGAGGTTCTAAATCCCAAACCTCATCCGGAAATTTATTTGAAAATTTTCTCCCATTTTAATTTGCAGCCGTCCGAATGTATAATAGTGGAAGACGCTCCCCACGGCATTGCCGCCGCCAAAGCCAGCGGCGCCACGGTTTACGAAGTAAGAGGAGTGCACGATGTGCACCTGTCGCTGTTCAAAGATATTCTGGAATAATAAATAAAAATATAAATATGGAAAATTTAAATAACGCTAAAAAACTGAATATCGTTGTTCCTATGGCCGGAAAGGGGTCGAGGTTTCAAGAGGCGGGATATACTTTCCCCAAACCGTTAATTGACATTAACGGAAAGACGATGATTGAAGTCGTGGTGAATAATCTTAAACCTAAGGTTGACTATAAATTCATTTTTATTTGCCAAAAAGAGCATTATGACAAATACGACCTTTACCATATTTTACAGAATGTTTCGGACAATAAATTTGAAATAATCCAGCTTAACGGCGTAACCGAAGGGGCGGCTTGCACGGTATTAACGGCTATGCAGTACATTAATAACGATGATGATTTATTAATAGCCAACTCCGACCAATTTGTTGAGATAGATATGAATGATTTTATCCGAGCGGGACGCGAGGAAGGGAAAGACGGATTAATTATGACTTTTAAAGCCAGCCATCCTAAGTGGAGTTATGCCAGAGTTGATAAAAACAACAAAGTAATTGAAGTGGCGGAAAAAAAAGTAATTTCTGACAAAGCTACGGTTGGCGTTTATTATTTCAAAAAGGGAAGCGATTTTGTTAAAGCGGCCCAGTCAATGATTGAAAAAAATATCCGCCATAATAACGAATTTTATGTCTGCCCGGTGTACAATGAAATGATTTTGGGGGGCAAGAACATTTATATTTATGATATTGACGCGGAAAAGATGCACGGTTTGGGAACGCCGGAAGATTTAAACGTGTTTTTGAAGAACTTGGAAGATGGGAAGATTAGAATTAAATGATTCATATTATAACTCATCGCGGTCTTGAACCTTCCAAAGAAAAATTTTTTACCGAGAACAGTTATGAAGCATTTGAAGACCAGTTGGGGCGCGGTTTTGGAATTGAATTTGACGTCAATTTCACCAAAGACGGAGAAATAATAATTTTCCACGACAGCGGTTTGGAAAGGATTACCAATGGCCAAAACGAGAGGATGTTCGGAGATTTAACATTGGCGGGAATTAAGGAGATTCGCCCTAACGGCGACAGAATTCCCGATTTTGACGAGTTAATGGATTTAATAATAAAGAACGATTCCAAATTAAACGCCCTTCATTTAAAAAGTAAGTTCCAGGAAAAACGATATCTGGAATTATTATTGCCTTTTTTGCAAAAATATGTTGGACATCTCAACAGATTGCTTGTTTTTGACGTCAAAGTTGAAACCGCCAGATTTTTAAAAGGATTTTTCCCCGAATTAGTTTTGGCGCCTTCGGTCGCTCATCCTTATGATATTCAGCGATATAATGAGGCGGTCGGCGGAACGCTTCTGTCTTTAGAAGAAGTGATTGAGAATAAGAGTTTGTTTGATTGGGCTTGGCTTGACGAGTGGGACAGGGTTGGCGAGGGCGGTAGCAATAAAAAATTATACACCGAAGAAACAATCGTGCTTCTTCGGAAAAACGGCATAAAATCGGCCATTGTTTCGCCGGAATTGCACGGCACTTCGCCGGGTCTTCTTGGCGGGGAAGCGCATAACGACGCCGTTAATCAAGAAACATTGCGGAAAAGATTGATTGAAATAATTGGTTTGAAGCCGAATGCTATTTGTACTGATTATCCGGATTTGGTTAAACAATTAACAAAATTAAACATATGAAAATCGCTTTTTGTTTACATGGCTTGGCTGGCGGCAAGAATGACAGAGGAGAGCCGGTAGATTGGAATGAAATTACCTACCCCCTTTATAAAAACCATATTTTAGATAAAAATAATGTTGATGTCTTTATTCATACTTGGACCCAGGGTCTTGAGACGGAATTAAAAGAATTTTATAAACCTCAAGCGAGTATTTTTGAAAAGCAAATAATGTTTGATGAAAAGCCGACAAAGAAACATGGTATTTACAGCCGCTGGTACTCGCTCAAGAAATCTATTGAGTTAAAGAAAGAGCACGAAAGAAAAAACAATTTTATTTATGATTGGGTAATAATTGCGAGATTTGACCTCGGTTTTTTCAGGGATATTCGTTTTGATGAATTCGATCCGTTTTACTTTTACGCTCCCAATTGGAACGGCGATGCCAGTAGCGGTATGTCGGATTTGTGGTTTTTCTCCAATTCGGATTTTATCGATAAATTTTCAACCCTTTATGACTATCTTGGCGATTATTTGAATCATTGCGAACTTTCCAGCCATGCGTTGGCCAAATATCATTTGGAAAAACAAAATTTGTTTGGAAAAACAAAATATCTTTTCCACGACCCCGAAGATTTCGCGTTGATTAGGGAAAAATATCATTCCGCCGGTTATAAAGTTAAAAATTTATTGAGAAAATTGATTATCGGTTTATTCGGCGAATCATTTTATAACTTTTCAAGCAATAAATTAAAGAAAATTGTTATTTGACTTAAAGCGTCGCGATTGCTAATATTTATTTTATGAAAAAAGCTTTGATAACCGGAGTGACCGGTCAGGACGGCAGTTATCTTTCGGAATTGCTTTTGGAAAAAGGATACGAGGTGCGTGGCATTTTGCGCCGAGCGAGTTATTTTAACACCAGACGTATTGACCATCTTTATAAAAATCCTAATTTCGACACTTTTTACGGCGACCTCACGGACCCGATTTCCATCGCCAATGTCATAGAAAAATTCAAGCCGGACGAGATTTACAATATGGGCGCGATGAGCCACGTAAAAGTTTCTTTTGAAATGCCGGCTTTTACTTTGATGTCCAATGCTTTGGGTCCTCTTTATATTCTTGAATACATCAGACAGCATGCTCCTCAGACAAAATTTTATCAGGCGTCAAGTTCGGAAATGTTCGGCGCGCCACGAAGCAAGCCGCCATTCAATGAAAATTCGGAATTCAGACCGCAAAGTCCTTATGGCGTTTCTAAATTAGCCACTTTTCATCTTGCGCGAATTTATAGAGAGGGATACGGCTTGTTTGCGACAACAGGCATACTTTTTAATCATGAATCGCCTCGGCGCGGTGAAACTTTTGTTACGAGAAAAATTACCAGAGGGATAGCGGCGATTCTTCGCGGCGAGGTAAAGGAATTAAGATTGGGCAACATTGAAGCAGTCAGGGACTGGGGCCATTCCAAAGATTACGTAAAAGCGATTCATCTTATTATGCAGCAGCCGAAAGCCGATGAATATGTGGTGGCCACCGGAGAGGCGCGTAGCATTAAAGAAGCGCTGGAGTTTTGTTTCGGACTGGCGGGATTGGATTGGCAGAAATATGTGGTCATTGATAAAAAATATTTCCGGCCCAACGAAGTCCCTTATTTGGAAGGCGATTCCAGCAAAATCCGCGCTTTGGGATGGAAACCGGAATATGATTGGAAAGCAACTTTAAAAGAAATGCTGGAACACGATATAAAAGACGGCGGCGAAGAACCGTCAAAATACATCAAAGTTTTACATTAATTATGAGAATTATTAAAAAAGACGATAAGGTGATTGCCATAGTTTTCGACGGCCAATTTCAAGATGGAACAACGCCTATTACCGATGGAAAATGGCCGTTGCAAATCATATCTTTGAAATATCCCAAGGGGAAAATATGGCCTGGGCATTATCATAAGCCGATGACCAGGACAACGGAAGGCCAGATGGAGGCGCTGATTATTATTTCCGGCAGCGTTAAAGTTTCAATATATTTCGAGAAAGACTTGGTTGAAGTTTTAAAATTGAACTCGGGGCAGGGCGTGATGCTCGTGAACAGCGGTTTTGGCATGGAGGTTCTTGAAGACGCGGAAATGCTGGAATTCAAAAACGGCCCCTTCGTGGAAGACAAAATCGTGTTCGAATAATGAGAAAGATTGGTCCCTACATCCGCTACTACATTCAGCTGCCGCTTGCAAAAGCGCTCGCGCCGCGAGAGGGGATGCTCACATACCGGAACATTCACGAAGACGTTAAAAAACTAGTTGCCTCTGATGATCCAACGGTGGTAGATGGTGGGAGTAATCGAGGAGCATGGATAGAGTCCCTTCTTAAAATGTATGAACGTCCCGTCGTGTATGCATTCGAGCCCAATCCGGAATCGCTCGCGATAGTGCGCAAAAAGTTCGCGGGGATGGAAAACGTGAAAGTAAGCGAAAAGGCCTTGGGAAGTGTTGCCGGCACAAAATCATTCCTGCTTTCCGATAACGACGTTTCCTCGTCTTTTCTTCAGAGGGCGGAGCGTTCCCACGGTACTGCGGTTACGGTGAAGGGTACGGTCCAAACCTCCATAGTGCGGCTCGACGATGAAATAGAAAAGGCGGATGTCATAAAACTCGACCTTGAAGGATATGAGCTCGAGGCGCTTAAGGGGGCGGAGCGCCTGCTTAAAAATACGAAGGTGGTAGTGACCGAAGTGGAGTTCGAGGAAATCTACAAAGGCGCGCCATTGTATGAAGATATTGCGCTCTACCTTCGCGGGAAGGGCTTCTCGCTTTTTAACTTTTATGATTCCTATACCCAGCGGGACGGCCAGCTCACCGTAGCGGACGCGATCTTTGTGAACAGGAAGTTCATCGCTTCGACTACTGCACGTCTATGAAAACAAAAAAACCACTCATGCTCCACTTGGGATGCGGCAAGCGGTATATTCCCGGCTTTATTCATGTTGATTTGGCGAAGTTTCCTCATATTAAGTATCGTCGCCCCATCAACAATTTGTCTAATTTCAAAAATAATTCGGTTGATTTGATTTATTGTTCCCATGCTTTTGAATATTTTGACCGTTTTGAGGCGATAAAAGTTTTGAAAGAATGGCGGCGGGTTTTGAGAAAGGGCGGCATTTTGCGGTTGGCGGTTCCCGATTTCGAGGCGATTGTAAAAGTATATTTAAAATACGGAAAAAATTTGGAACATCAGGGAATTTTGGGGCCGCTTTTCGGCCGTTGGCCGATTCCCGGCGACAAGAAAATTGTTTATCACAAAACCGTCTATGATTTTAAAAGTTTAAAACGGCTGCTCGAAGGTAATGGTTTTATAAAAGTCGGGAGATATGACTGGAAAAAGACCATCCACAAAGATTACGACGATTACTCGCGCGCCTATGTTCCGCATATGGATATAAAGAAAGGCATTTTGATAAGTCTGAATGTGGAGGCGATAAAAAAATAAACTTATGGCGATTCTGGAAAATTTTATAAATCAAATGGAGCCGTGGTTTGACGAAAAGGAAGAGCAAGCCATTTCAGAATATCTGAAAAGCGGCGGCTGGGTGACGGAATTTAAGAAAACCCGGGAGTTTGAAAAGATGATTGCGGAATACACCGGCGCTAAATATTGTTCGGTGGTAAGCAATGGCACCATCAGTTTAACTTTGGCTTTGATTGCTTGTGGCATTGGTCCGGGCGATGAAGTGATTGTTCCGGATTATACGATGGTAGCGAGCGCGAATGCCGTAAAATTAGCCGGTGCGGAAGTGGTTTTTGCCGATATTAATCCTGATAATTTGTGTTTGGATTTTGAGTTGATGAAAAAAGCTGTTTCCCCGCGCACTAAAGCTATAATGCTTGTCACTATCAACGGCCGTTATCCTTCAAATCTGGAAGAATTCGTTTCTTTTTGCAAAGAAAAAGAAATAAAACTCATTGAAGACGCGGCTCAGTCTCTCGGTTCATTCAAAAACGGAAAACATCTGGGGACTTTCGGTGATATCGGCAGTTTTTCTTTTAGCGCGCCCAAAGTGATTTCAACGGGGCAGGGCGGCGCCTTAATAACAAATGACGAAATTCTTATTGAGCGGATCCAAAAATTGCGCGACTTTGGCCGCGAAAAGCCGGGCGCCGACCGTTATTTGACCATGGGCTGGAATTTTAAATTTACCGACATTCAGGCAATTATCGGCACTGAACAAATGAAAAAGTTGCCTTGGCGCGTCCAAAGAAAAAAAGACATTTACGCTCTTTACAAAAAAAATCTTGAAGGCGTTGCGGGGATTTCTTTTATTCCCACGAATTTAGAAAACACCTCGCCGTGGTTTATTGATATCTTGGTGGAAAACGGCAAGAGAGAAGATTTGATAGAATTTTTAAAAAATAATCAAATAGGAAGTCGGCCGTTTTATCCGGCTTTGCATGCAGAACCGGTTTATAATCGCAGTGAATCGCACCCGGTTGCTCAAAAAATTGCCGCCAAAGGATTATGGCTTCCTTCTTCGAGTAAGTTAACGGACGAGGAAATCGCGCGCGTCTGCGATGCCATCAAAGATTTTTTCAAACAGTAATAATTATTTTATGGCAAAACAAATAAAAAAAATCGCTTTTGACCCGGGGTATCCCAATATGCTTAAAGATCAGATTTTTGATTCAAAGTCGGAATTTGCAAAAAGCATGGGAGGTCTTCCGGTGGCGGAAAGATACGAGGCCTTAAAAAAACTCTTAAATGAGAAAGGGATTGAGATTCACACCTACGACGTTTACAAAAATTTAAAAGAGGTTGATTTGTGGTTAATGATGGAACCTTCTCCGGCAAAATACTTTACAATACTGAAAAGGCGCGTCCATCCGAAAAACGTCATCTTTTTTATTTTGGAGCCAAATATCGTTAATCCTTGGGCTTGGAAATATCTGAAATATTATATGCCGTTTCATAAGGTTTTTCTTTCCTGGTCAAGCGATTTGGCGAAGCAATACCCGGGAAAATTCGTGGAATTCAAAGTTTCTGTGCCTTTTCCGAAAGAAAAACGCCAACATTTTCTTTCAAAAGAGAAGAAAAATTTATGCGTTTTGATGCAGTCCAATAAATACTCATCCGTGCCTGGAGAATTGTATTCTTTGCGGAGGGATATCATCAGATATTTTGAAAAACGCGGAGATGCTTTACTCGATCTTTTTGGCCCGGGATGGAATTCGGAAAAAACGTACCATCTTGGCATGTCGCGGCCTTTTTATACGAATTTATATAAAGGTTTCGCTCCGGATAAATGGGAAGCGTTCGCCGAATACTGGTATGCGTTGTGTATTCAAAACGCTATTCCCGCGGGAGATTTTGAATACGACCCTTTTATGGCAATGGCGACCGGCGCGGTGCCGGTATATCTCCCGCCGCCGAACACCGATGAATACATTCCCCGCGACACTTACATTAATTACAATAATTTCAAAAATTTGGATGAACTGGTTTCATATTTGCAGTCGTTTGCCGGCATCAAAGAATATGAAATAATGAGACAGCGGGGCTGGGAATACATCAATTCTCCAAACTATCCTTTTCGCGTTGAAAAATTTGCCGAAGATGTCTATCGGGCGATTGAATTGGCGCAGCAATAAAAATGAAATCTTTTTACAATATTCATAATTTTTTGAAAGTGGCGGTTATTGAAGAAAATAACGATTTAACTCCCGGCTACGATCATTATCTGCGGGATTTCAAGGCGGACGAGGAATATGAAACCGTTGATTATGAAGTAAGAAAATTTTCCGAATTTCAATTGCCGGAATCCGGGCTTAAAATAACGGATGAATTTATCGGTTTTGATTCGGGAGTATATTTTCCCCGGGAGAAATTCGCGTTAACTTTGAATAACAATAAAATTTGCGAATATACGGCTTACGCCAATCGGGCAACTAATCTTTGGCTGCAGGTTTTGCTTTTGAAGCGCGGGTATAGTTTTTTACATGGCGCCGGCGCGGAAATAAACGGCAAAGGCTTAATTTTCCCGGCCTTCGGGGGAACGGGGAAAACAACGCTTATGTCCAAACTTCGCAAAGAGAAAAATTTCAAGTTTTTCGGAGATGATTTCGTAATCATCGATAAAAACGCAAAGATGCATTCTTATCCGAGCGATTTTTCAATCTACGATTATCACGTAAAATTTTTTCCGGAAATTAGAAACACTTCTTTCGGCAGATATCTGACAATGAGAAAGATATTTTGGCCGTATTACGAAGGAAAACGGGCTGTGAATTTTGCAGCCAAGCGTTTTCTGGCCGGAGAGCCGATTTTGAATGGATGGCACGCCGATTATGCGAAAGTGCCGGCGAATTTTATTGTTCCTTCCGAACAAATGGGAAAGCAAAAAGATTTGTTCGCCGGCTTGTTTTTGAGCAAATATGACGGAAGCGAAATAAAAATAGAAGAAATGAAATTGGATGAGCTTGTCGGGGAAACGGCGGGAATTCTTCATCTTGAATTCTCCGGCGGTTTGAAATATCTGTATTCTTTGGAAGCTCTCGGTTTATTTGACATGCTGGAATTCGAAACAACGCAGAAAGAAATCCTTGAAAAATCTTTTTCTAAAATAAAACGTTATCGTATTTTAGTCCCTCGAAATATAAATCTTGACGATTATTGCGATAAAGTAACGCGGTTTATCAACGAAATTACGGCATAATATCATTATCATGAATATTCCTAACATATCGGTAATAATGTCGGTTTATAACGGGGCGAAGTATTTAAGGGAAGCGGTTGAAAGCATATTAAATCAGACTTTTTCTGATTTTGAATTTATTATTATCAACGACGGATCGACTGACGACACCGAAAAAATTATTGCTGAATTCGGCGATAAGCGCATCGTGCGCCTTAAAAACGAAAAAAACATCGGGCTTGTGAAATCTTTAAATCTGGGCTTGAAAATAGCACGCGGCGAATTTATCGCCCGAATGGACGCCGACGACATAAGCAATCCGGAAAGGTTTGAAAAACAAATAAAATATTTTGAGCGGCATCCGGAAACAGGAGTGCTCGGGACGAACATCAATCATATCGATAGCAGGGGAAATTTTATAGCGGTTTTGGAACAGCCGGCGACTCATTATCCGATTTTTTGGAAAATGCTTTTTGATTGCGCCATTATCCATCCCACCGTGATGATGAAGCGCGATGTCGTAATGGAGACCGGCGGATACGACCCCCGATTTATCCACACAGAAGACACCGAATTATGGAGCCGGCTTATTTTTTCGACGCGTTTCGCCAATTTGCAGGAAATTTTGCACAGCCGGCGCCTGCACGGCAAATCGATAATGAACACGCAATCAAAGACGCAATATCATTTCAGCGTCAAGATAAGAAAACAATTGTTTGAAAAATTGTTGGAGAGGGAAGTGCCGGAGGCGACGGCGGAATGGTTCTCCCGTCTCGGAAAATCTCTTACAAACAACCAAATAAAAGAAATCATTTCCATTTTATTGGAATTATACGGCAAATTTATAAAGAAAAACGATATAGACGGTCAAACTGAAATTACTTTGCGCGAAGATTTGGCATTCAGGATAATGCTTATAAGCCAAAGCAACCGGAAATTGTTGCTAAAAAAAACGATTTGGCATTTGAAAAAAGTGATACCGGCGTCCTTGCGGCATAAATTGAAAACTTCTACAATCGGAAAGTATTTAACGGGATAATTTTTTGAAAATATGAAAGTCGCAATTTCCGTTTTGGGAAGATTTCACATGTTCAATTTGGCCCAGCAATTATTGAAGCGGGGCTATTTAAGCCAACTTATCACTTCCTACCCCAAATTCGAAGTCGTTAAATATGGCATTCCAAAGGATAAAATAGATTCGTTTGTCGCAAAAGAAATATTGCAGCGAAGCTGGCAAAAGCTTCCCCAGGCGGTTAAAAATTTATACAATCCCCAGCACTTTCTTCACCGGGTTTTTGACCGGCAGTCGGGAAAGCGGTTGAAAAAGGCGGATATTTTGGTCGGCGGGCCGTCGGTGTTCCATCACACCATGAGGAAGGCAATGCGGATGGGAATGATTGCGGTGGTTGAAAACGGGAGCGCCCATACGCTTTACGTAACTAAAGTTTTAAAAGAAGAATACGATAAATTCGGGATACCCCCGAGTCCTTTTTTATTTCCCCATCCCCGCTGTATTGAAGACGATTTGCAATCTTATCAGCAGGCGGATTACATCTCGGTTCCGTCGCTGTTCGTCAAAAGAACATTTATGGAGCAGGGCGTGCCGGAGAATAAATTAATCCATATTCCGTACGGAGTCGATTTGTCCGAATTCAAACAAGTTCCCAAAAAAGACGGCGTTTTCAGGGTTGTGTTTGTCGGCGGCATGAGTTTGCCGAAAGGAGTTCATTATCTTCTCAAGGCATTTTCCGAATTGAATCTTCCTAATGCCGAATTGCTTCTCATCGGTTCCATGAGCGACGAAATAAAGCCGTTTTTCAGAAAATATGAAGGAAAATTCAAATGGATCGGCCATGTTCCGCAAAAAGAGCTTTATAAATATTATTCACAGGGGTCGGTTTTTGTGATAATGTCGATTCAGGAAGGGCTTGCTTTGGTGCAGGTTCAGGCAATGGCGTGCGGCCTTCCGGTAATTGCCACCGTCAATGCGGGAGCGGAAGATATTGTCAGGGAGGGCACCGACGGATTTATCATTCCAATCCGCGATATCGAAAAATTAAAGGAGAAACTGATTTATCTTTATGAAAATCCGGAAATTTGTCGTCAAATTGGGCAATCCGCCAAAGAAAGGGTTACCGCCGGTTTTACTTGGGACGATTACGGCGACAAAGTCGCTGAAAATTATAAAAAAATAATAGATGAAACTCGAAGTAGTCGGAAAAATTAAAAAAGCCGGGAATATCATCGGAGAGAAGGGATTGTTTTATTTTTTCTCCAAACTTGCGGAAAAATTGTTTTTTTTGTTAAAACCCTCCATTTTCTATATAATTTCCCCGTTGGTTTTAATGAAAGTGAAAAAGGCTTCATTTAGGAGTAATGAAGAAACATTGGAATTTGTTTTTAACGGTTTCTGGGGAATTATCGCGCCTCTGCAGATAAAAGAAGAAATTTCTCAATTTGTGTCTTTAATCGGGAAAAGAGAAAAACCCCGGGTTGTTTTGGAAATAGGCACCGCTCGCGGCGGAGTTTTATTTTTATTGGCGAAAAGCGCGCATGAAAACGCCGTCGTAATCAGCGTAGATTTGCCGAGTAGCGACAACAAATATCCCGGTTGGAGGACGCGCCTTTATTCGGCTTTCGCTTCCGGCAGGCAAAAAATCCATCTTTTGAAAGCCGATTCTCATCAATCGTCAACCGTTGAGGAGGTGAAAAAGATTTTGAATAATAGGCAGATCGATGTTCTTTTTATCGACGGCGACCATACTTACGGCGGAGTGAAAAAAGATTTTGAAATGTACGGTCCCCTTGTCGGAAGCGGAGGAATAATCGCTTTCCACGACATCGCCGTTCATCCGCCGGAAGCGAATTGCGGGGTGGATAAACTATGGAACGAGATTAAAAATAATTTCAAATATCTTGAGATAATTAACGATAAAAATCAGGACTGGGGAGGCATCGGAATTATCTATAAATGAAACAATATGCCAAAAATTTCAGTCATTATACCGACGTACAACGCGGAAAAATTTTTACCTCGAACGATTTCGAGCGTTTTGAACCAGACCTTCAAAGAATTCGAATTGATTATCGTCGATGATTGTTCCAGCGACAAAACCGGGGAAATAATTGAAGGATTCGAAAAAAAAGACGGGAGAATAACAGGCGTATTTTTGGACAAAAATTCCGGCGCGCCGGCCCATCCCAAAAATATCGGAGTTGGATTATCGAAAGGCGATTATATCGCTTTTTTAGACCACGACGACGAATGGCTGCCGCAAAAATTGGAAAGACAATTGAATCTTGTTGATGCGGTCGGCAAAGAAAAGTTCGGCGTCGTAAGTTGCAACGCTTTTGAGATAGACGAAACAAAGCCGGGACAATCCGCCGGCAAAATCGCCAAGCCGGCAATCGGATTAAAACATCCGAAAGCCGTTGATATAAAGGGGAAAGACGGACTTTTTTCCGTTTTCAAACTTTTAAAATACGAATCCGTTCATGATGTGTTGGCTAATCCCGGATTTTATTGCGGCAACAACAGTTCGATGTTTTTCTCCCGGGAAACAATCGAAATCATCGGTCCCCGGGATGAAAATATCGGAGCTTTTGAAGACACGGATATAATATTCAGGATTGCCCAAGCGGGGTATGATTTTTATTTTATAGACGAGCCGCTTTATCGGACTTACACTCACGGAGGAAATTTTACCAAGAGCTATGATCGGTTAAGCGAGAGAGAAGCCGCAAAGCGGGCGGAAAATTTTTCTTCTTTTACCGAAAAATACCGCGGATTATATGAAAAAATGACGAGGCTTTACAGCGAAAGATTAAGGGGAATCGGGATGCTTTATATGGTCGGAGGCGAAGCCGGATCGGCAAGAAAATTTTTTCTTAAAGCCGTTAAAGCCAACCCTTTTATTTTTAAAAATTACGTTAATTTATTCCTGTCTTTTTTTGGGCAAAATTTTTATAGGAAATTATTTTCATTCAATAAAAGAATATGAAAATTCTTCACGTTATTCCAAGTTATTTGCCGGCCATATTCGCGAGCGGGCCGATTATACCGACGCACGCTTTGAATAAGGAATTGGCGAAAAACGGCATTGAAGTGGTTGTTTACACTATTAATATTGACGGCGACAAAACTCTGGATGTCCCGCTTAACCGGGAAGTCGTTATTGATGGCGTTAAAGTTTTTTATTTTTCCGTCACTTTTCGGCCGTGGCAATATTCTTTCGCGATGCATCGCGCTTTGGCGAAAAACATCAAAAAATTTGACTTGGTCCATATTACTTCCGTTTTTTTGTCCGCTTCAGCTTTGGGAACTTATTACGCCAGAAAATTCGGCAAGCCGCATATAATTTCTCCGCATGGCAGTTTAATGAGAGAGCCGCTTGGCAAAAAAAACTCTTTGCTCAAAAAAATTTATATTTTTTTGATTGAAAGAAGAAATTTAGCCGGCGCCGACGCGCTCCATTTCACCGTTGAAACGGAAAAAAAAGAATATCTGGAAGCCGGTTTGCCGATGAGAAAAGCGATTATTATTCCCAATAGTTTGGGCGACAGCGCCGTTGGCGCGGATGACAACGAGGAAAAAATTGATTTCAGAAAAAAAAATAAAATCGCTTTGGGCGGGAAAATAATTCTTTTTTTAAGCCGCTTGAATTGGAAAAAAGGATTGGACACTTTAATTCCGGCTTTCGTGGAAGTTGTTAAAAAAAAGCCGAATGCGGTTTTGGTTTTGGCGGGGCCGGATGACGGAAATTACAAAAAAGAAGTTGAAGAGATGCTGCGAGACGCGAAATTGCGCGAAAATGAGAAAAACGACGGCAGAGTAATTTTTACCGGCATGTTGTTGGGCGAAGATAAAATCGCGGCTTTGCGGGAAAGCGATGTTTTTGTTTTGCCGTCTTATTCGGAAAATTTCGGGATGGCGGTGATTGAAGCGATGAGCTTCGGCCTGCCGGTCGTGGTCACAAAAGGAGTCGGTATTTCGGGGGAAGTGGAAACAAGCGGCGCGGGTTTGGTCGTCGAGAAAAATGTTAATCAGGTTGCGGAAGCAATTTTGGAAATTTTGGAAAATCCGGAATTGGCGGAAAAAATGGGGGAACAAGGCAAAAAACTGGTAAAAAACGAGTTTTCCGGCGATAAGGTGGCAAAGAGATTTTTGGAAGAGTATAATAAAACAATCGCAAATCATCAAAATGGCGAAACAAAACGAATCGGCAATTAAAAATTTATACGGCGTGATTTTGGGCGGCGGGTCCGGCGCGCGGCTTTGGCCCGTAAGCCGCAAATTTTATCCCAAACAATTGCTTAAACTTTTCGGCGATAAAACATTGATTCAACAGACGTTTTTGCGGCTGAAAAAAATTATAAAACCGTCAAAAATTTACGTCGTTACCAATGCTCCCCTGGCGGACGACATTTACATCCAATTGAAAGAATTCGGGTTTAAAAAGGAAAATTTCATAATAGAATCGGCGCAAAAGAGCACGGCGCCGGCAATCGCTTTGGCGGCCAGCCGGGTTTTCAAAGAAAATAGAAAAGCGATTATGGCAGTGTGTCCGGCAGACCACTTGATAAAGCCGGATAAAAAATTCATTGAAACAATTAAGGAATCGCTGAAGCCGGCAAAGGAAGGATTTTTGGTGGTATTCGGGATAAAGCCAGTTGGTCCCAGCGCGGAATACGGATATCTCAAAACAGACAGGAAATCCAAATCTAAAATTCAAACAGTCGAAAAATTCACCGAAAAGCCGGATGAGAAAACAGCCGAACGGTTCATAAAAGAGGGGTATTTTTGGAATAGCGGCATATTTGTCTGGAAGGCGGAGGTTTTTCTTAAAGAGGTTAAGAAGCACCTTCCCAAAGTTTATCGAGCGTTGAAATTTCCCGGTTTTTATAAATCAATTGATTCGATTTCTGTTGATAGCGGCGTTTTGGAAAAATCAAAAAAAATAAAAGCCATTTCGGCTAATTTTAAGTGGCAAGATGTCGGTTCCTGGAAATCTCTTTACGGTTTGCTTCCTAAAGATTCCAACCAAAACGTTATCGGTGAAAATATTTTCGGCGTCGATTGCCAAAAATGTTTGATTTACGGAACTCAAAGAAGAATTGTGGCGGCGGTCGGACTGAAAGATTTGATAGTGGTTGACACCGAAGACGCGGTTTTGGTTGCCCATAGAGAAAAAAGCGGCGAAATAAAGAATATTTTGGAACAGATAAAAGCCAATAATCTGTCCCAGTATTTTGAGCATCCGACCGTTCATCGGCCTTGGGGGTTTTTTACGGTAATAGAAGAAGGAGAAAAATTCAAAGTCAAAAAAGTTTCCGTCAAGCCGAAAGAAAAATTAAGCTTGCAATACCACAATAAAAGATCGGAACACTGGGTCGTGCTGCGGGGAACCGCCAAAATATTGCTGGACGGGAAAGTATTTTTTTTAGAAACTCATCAGAGTTTTGACATTCCGGTTGGGGGAAAGCATCAATTGGAAAATCCGGGCGATGAACCGTTGGAACTGATTGAAACGCAAAGCGGCGATTATCTGGGAGAAGACGATATTGTGCGGATCAATGACAAATATGGGAGATGAAAATTATGAAATCAAAAGAAAAAAACAAAAAAATTCTTGTTACCGGAGGAGCCGGTTTTATCGGGTCGCATCTTTGCGACTATCTTTTGACAAGGGGGAATAAAGTGACCTGCGTCGATAATTTTTACAGCGGTTCAAAAGATAATATTCGGCATTTGTTGAGCCATCCGAATTTTAAATTCATCGAACACGACATTATCAATCCGTTTTTCCTGGAGGTTGATGAAATATACAATTTAGCTTGTCCGGCTTCGCCTATCAGCTATCAATTCGATCCGGTTTATACGATTAAAACCAATGTTTTGGGCGCCGTAAATATGCTTGAGTTGGCCAGGACAAACGGCGCTAAAATTATGCAAGCGTCGACATCGGAAATTTACGGCGATCCGCTGGAGCATCCCCAAAAAGAAACTTATTGCGGCAACATTGACCCGACCGGCCCCAGGTCGTGTTATGACGAAGGGAAAAGAGCGGCTGAAACGCTATTTTCCGATTATGCCCGCGAATTTAACGTTAATATCAGAATAGTCAGAATTTTTAACACTTATGGCCCCAAAATGGCTTTGGACGACGGCCGGGTGATTTCCAATTTCATCATTCAGGCCTTAAAAAACGAAGACATCACCATCTATGGGAGAGGCAACCAAACGAGAAGTTTTATGTATATTGACGATTTAATAGCGGGAATGGCGGCGATGATGGAAAACAGCGATTTCGGGGGTCCGATTAATCTCGGCAATCCGAATGAAATGACGATTAAAAAATTGGCCCAGATGATAATTAAATTAACCGGTTCCGGCTCAAAAATCATATATTTGCCGGAGGTCACCAACGATCCCCAGAAGAGACGGCCCGATATTTCATTGGCCAAAGAAAAATTAAACTGGCGGCCGAGAGTTGATTTTGAAACGGGGTTAAAGAAAACGATTGAATACTTTAAAGAGAGAGTAAAAAATAAAACCAATATTCTTGTTTTTTCGACTGTTTATGACGACCCGATTGAGGGGAATCTTGAAAAAAATGTCAAAGATTTGGTGAGAGAAATGCCGAATTTTCATTTTCATATCATTGCCGGTAAATTCAGAAGCGATTTGCCGAAAATTCATCAGGGTGAAAATTTTACAATCTATCGGGTCGGGATTGGCGGCAATTTAGACAAATATTTGTTGGCTCTGATCGGTCCGTTTAAGGCCATGAAATTGCATAAAAGCCATAAATTTCCCCTGGCTTGGTCAATAAGGGCCACTTACGGTTCGTTGGCGGCTTTAATTTTCAAATTTTTCTCAAAGGTGCCGTTTATGGTTCTATTCCATCAAGCTGATTTGGCGAAGGCCGAGCACAGAAAAGTAAGATTAATCTGGCCGATTTATAAATTAATCCTGAAAAAATCCGGAGCTATTCATCTGCCGGATGACATTTTTATCAAAGAACAGAGAAGCGCCGGCGATTATGAAATTATTCCGTTTTCCACCGAATCAACGCTTGAGATAAGAAAAGTAAAAGAAATCCACCATAAGATTATCCATAAATTAAATAAAAAGCTTGTAAAGCCGAAATAATATCGCCATGAAGATTTTAATTACCGGCGGAGCGGGCTATATCGGTTCTATTGCGGCGAAATACCTTATTGATTCGGGTTATGAAATAACGGTTGCGGACAGCTTGGAAAGAGGAAATGAATGGGCCGTTGATCCAAGGGCGGAATTTTTAAAAGGAGACCTTTTGGATAAAAAATTCATCGGTAAAGTTTTTTCCAGGAGTTTTGACGGGGTTATTCATTTTGCCGGATATATTTCAACGGGCGAATCGATTGAAAAACCGGAATTATATTATAAGAATAATATTGGGTCCGCGATGAATGTTTTGGAAGGCATGGCATCAAGCGGTTCCGATAATTTGGTTTTTTCGTCGAGCGCTGGCATTTACGGCGATGCGGGAATAATGCCTATTTCTGAAAATTCTAAATGTTCGCCGCCCAGCCCTTACGGAGAAACTAAATTAACGGTTGAAAAGATATTAAAGCGGCAAAAAATAAAATCTATTTCCCTCCGTTATTTTAATGCCGCTGGCGCCATGCCGGATACCGGTCTGGGAGAGGCCCATTTACCGGAAACTCATATTATCCCTTTGGCGATTGAAAGCGCCGTTAAGGGAAAAGAATTTTCGCTTTTCGGAACGGATTATCCGACCATTGACGGAACTTGCGTCCGCGATTACATTCATGTTTTAGATTTGGCGGAAGCCCATATTTTGGCGTTGAAAGCGTTGCGGGAAAACAAAATTTTTTTTCCGGCTTATAATGTCGGGACCGGCAAGGGATATTCCAACAAAGAAATCATATTAATGGTTGAAAAAATTTCCGGCAAAAAAATAAAAATAAAAAAACAAGAAAGACGCAAAGGCGACGCTGCGATACTGGTGGCGGACAACGCCTTAATCAAAAAAACATTTGGATTTGAGCCAAAACATTCCGATTTGAAAATAATCGTTCAAACAGCTTATAATTGGTATCTTAAGAAAATTGGGTAAAATAATCATATGAGAATTTCGCTTAGCGTCATAATTTTAACTTACAACGAAGAATTAAATCTTGAAAATTGCTTGAAAAACATTGCCGATTGGACTGGCGAAATTTTCGTCGTTGATTCTTTTTCAATCGATAAAACCCTGGAAATCGCCGGACAATACGGCGCGAAAGTCGTTCAGCATCTTTTTGAAAATCAGGCCCAGCAGTTTAACTGGGCGATAGACAATCTCGATATTAAAAATGAGTGGATTTTGCGGCTGGACGCGGATGAATATTTGACGGAAGAATTAAAAGAGGAAATTAAAAAAGAAATTTCCTCTTCTACGGAAGTAAATGGTTATTTTATTAAACGTCGCGTTTATTTTATGGGGCGATGGATGAAACACGGCGGCTATTATCCGACTTGGCTGTTAAGATTGTTCAGAAAAGGAAAGGCGTGTTCGGAACAAAGAGAAATGGATGAGCACATTATTTTATTGGAAGGAAGCGCCGAAAAATTAAAAAATGATTTTATAGATGATAATAAAAAGAATTTAGAATCTTGGATTGCCAAACATAATGATTTTTCAACAAGAGAGGCCAGAGAGCGGTTAAAAAGCGAATTTGTTGGAATAGAAGGGCAGGCGGGTCGCAAGCGCTGGATTAAACAAAATTTATATTTGCGGCTACCTCTTTTTTTAAGAGCTTTTCTTTATTTTATTTATCGATATTTTTTTCGCTTTGGATTTTTAGACGGCAAAGAAGGGCTGATATTTCATTTTTTACAGGGATATTGGCATCAATTTTTAACGGACGCCAAAGAATATGAAGCGATGAAAAAGATAAAACATGGATAAATTCAAAGATAGAATCCGTGATTTTTGGAATAAAAAGCCTTGCGGAACCTTCGGGATTATACCGGAAAATGTCGATCGCGATTATTTTGACAATATTAAAAAAAGAAGATATCGGCTTGAACCTTTCATCGGGGAAATAGCCGGTTTTAATAAATTGAAAGGGAAAAAAGTTCTGGAAATCGGCTGCGGCGTCGGTACTGACGGAGTTGAATTTGCAAGGTCCGGAGCTTATTATACGGGGATAGACGCTTCGCTTAATTCTTTGGAGTTGGCAAAAAAGAATTTTGAATTTAACGATTTAAGACCCAACCTTCAACTTGCCGACGCCGAAGCCTTGCCTTTTCCGGACAACGCTTTTGATTTTATTTATTCTTGGGGAGTGCTTCATCATACGCCCGATATGGTGAAAGCCATAAACGAAGTTTATCGCGTTTTGAAACCCGGCGGTTCTTTTTGCGTTATGCTGTATAATCGTTATTCGCTGGTCGGTTTGCAATTATATTTTTTTTACGGATTATTGAGATTGAACCCTTTTATTTCTTTAAACCGTCTTTTTTACGAACACCATGAAAGTCCGGGAACGAAAGCGATTACTGATAAAGAAGCGCGCTTGTTCTTTAAGGATTTTCGCAATATCGAAGTCAAAAACATTGTCACGCCATACGACATCAGAATAAGCCATAATCATTATTGGCCCAAATTTGTCGCTTATTTCATTCCTTCGATATTGGGTTTTTTTAAGGTTATTACCGGAGAAAAATAAATTATAGTCATTGTTTTTTATGAAAATGTCGGCTACATTTATAGTTATATTGTTTAAGATATTATTAAAACTATGAAACAGGTTTTTCAAAATCCTAAAAGCGGCAAAACCAAAATAGAGGAAATAACATCGCCGACCTTAAAAAGCGGTGGTGTTTTGGTAAAAAACAATTTTTCTTTGATCAGTCCTGGCACGGAACGGGGAATTATTGAATTGTCCAAAAAGGGCTTGGTTCAAAAAGCCAAAGAGCGTCCGGATTATGTCCAGAAATTTTTTATGCTGGCTAAGACCAAGGGAATTATGGCGGCTTGGCAAGTGGCAAAATCAAAATTGGAAAGCGATATTGCTTTGGGATATAGTTCAAGCGGCGAAATTATCGAAGTCGGCAATAATGTCGAAGAATTCAAAACCGGCGACAGGGTGGCTTGCGCCGGGCAAAATTACGCGTCGCATGCGGAAATTATATACGTTCCAAAAAATTTATGCGTAAAAATATCAAAAAATGTTTCAGATGAAGAAGCGGCTTTCGTTACTTTGGGCGCTATCGCGATGCAGGGGATAAGAAGAGCCGAACTTTCCGCCGGAGAGAAGGTGGCGGTAGTTGGATTGGGTCTTTTGGGACAATTGGCGGCGCGGATACTTAAGGCATACGGCCATTCGGTAGTTGTCATTGATATTGATTCGAAGAAAATCGAATTTGCCAAGGGAAGTGGAACCGATTTGGCGATAAATTTGAACGAAGACGATTATAAAAACGCGATTGAAAAATTTACCGACGGGAAAGGTGTTGACGCGGCTCTGATTTATGCGGCAAGCAAAGACGATGCGCCGTTAAAACTGGCGGTTGATATTTGTAGAGACAAAGGACGGATTGTCCAAATAGGCAATATTTTGACCAATATCCCGTGGCGCGATTTTTATAAAAAAGAATTGGATTATCGCGCTTCCTGTTCTTACGGGCCCGGCAGATATGACCCGGATTATGAGGAAGGCGGAAAAGATTATCCTTTTGGTTATGTGAGATGGACAGAAAAGCGCAATATGGAAGAATTTTTAAGACTTGTCGCCGATAAGCGCATCAGGATAGGTGATTTGATCAGCGGAGTTTTTCCGATTGAAGAAGCGGAGAAGGCCTATGAATTAATCGCCGCTCCCAAAGGGCTTCTTTACGGAATCCTCCTTTCTTATCCGAAAAAAGAAAAGAAAACCGATTTTTTAAAAATAGAAAAGACGGGCGAAATAAAAAGCGCGGCTGTCGGCAGAACCATCAATATCGGCATTATCGGTCTGGGATCTTTTGCGACCTCGACAATTCTACCCCACTTGAAAGAAGTGAAAGATAAAAATGTCAGGCTTTACGCCGTTTGCAATTCAACTGGTCAAAAAGCGAAAGAAATCGGCGGGAAATGGGGGTCGGAGTACATTACCAACGATTATCATAGAATAATCAACGACAAAAATATTGATTTGATAATTTGCGCTACGCGGCACAGTTCTCACTCAAAGATAATTAAGGAAGCGTTGTCGGCCAACAAGAATATTTATGTTGAAAAACCGGTTGCTTTGGACAAAAGCGAATTGAAAGAAGTGATGGAAGCGGCGAAGAAATCCGGCGGCAGGCTTTTTGTGGGGTTTAACCGCCGTTTCTCCAAACATTTTATAAAAGCCAAAAAAGAATTCAGTTCCGCCGCCCCGATGATGATAATGTACAGGGTTAATTATCCTTTTTCGGAAAAAAATCATTGGAGTTATGATTTGAAAGAAGGTGGCAGGATAATCGGAGAGGATTGCCATTTTATAGACGCTTTTCAGTTTCTAATCGGTTCCAGGCCGCGGCGGATTTACACGAGCGCCGTGCCGGTTGGGAAAGAAGTTGCTCACGATGAAAATATTATTGTTAATATTGAGTATGAAAATAATTCTTTGGCCGTGATATTTTACAGCGCTTTGGGGAGTTTTCGTTTGCCCAAAGAATATATCGAAATTTACGGAGGCGGCAAATCGATGGTAATTGATAATTTTAAGGGAGGTAAGTTATTTTATTCCGATAAAACGGAGAATATCGGATTATGGCATCAAGACAAGGGGTATACCAATGAATTGGAAATTTTTATCGACGCGATTAGGAACGGAAAGCCGTCCCCATTCACCCTTCAAGAGATAAGCGACGTCCATTCAACAATTTTCAAAGTAGCGGAATCTTTGAAAACCGGCCAAGCGACGGAGATGTAATTATGTCAATTTTTGTTCAACGGCTTAGTTATTGGCGGAGAATTTTTAAAGTTTATTTCACCAAGAATAAGGGTTATCTTTCTTTCTGGCATGAAACGCCGGCTATGAGCGAGGAAATTGCCGTAAACGACATAAAAGGGCCTTACTATATGACTTTCAGGGATAAGGCGGATTATGGCGGGCCGAAAGACAAAGACGGCGTCATTCTTTTCGATTATTATTTTGATATCGGCCGGCAATATAATCCGCTGGCTGTCGCCCAGTACGGGCTCGGCCATTATAATTTATATTTAAAAACTGGCGATAAAAAATATCTGGAAATCGCTAAAATTCAAGCCGATTGGCTGGTTAAAAATTTGGAAAAGAATGACAAGGGTTTGGCGGTTTGGAAACATAAATTCCGCTGGCATTACAAACAATATCTTTCGCCCGGCTGGTATTCGGCGCATTCGCAGGGCACGGGTATTTCTCTTTTAGGGAGAATTTATAAAGAAACCGGCGAACAAAAATATCTGGAAGCCGCTCGGCAGGCTTTCATTTCAATGAACGTTGACATAAAAGACGGCGGAGTGAAATTCACGGACAACGACGGCAATATTTGGCTGGAAGAATATATTATTGATTCCCCGACCCACATCTTAAACGGGTTTTTATGGGCGCTTTGGGGCGTTTGGGATTATTGTCTACTCACCGGCGATAAGGACGCTTTGAATCTTTGGAATAATTGCGTCAAGACTCTGAAAGAAAATTTGCCGAAATACGACGCCGGCTTCTGGTCGCTTTACGACCTTTCTAAACAATTTTTAAAAATGATCGCCAGCCCTTTTTATCACGATTTGCACATCGTGCAGTTGAAAATAATGCATTTGATATCGAAAGAAGATATTTTCGATTCATACCGGACAAAGTTCCAAGGTTATAAAAATAATCGGATTAAAAGGAAATTTGCCTTTATCTATAAGGCGATTTTTAAAATTTTTTACTTTTAAGAAAAATGCGGATTCTGATTTTTGAACAGCGTTATACCAGTCCCAAAGAAGCGGGAATCGGCCGTTTTTATTATTTGGCTGAAGAATGGGCAAGAGCCGGCCATGAAATAATCATTGTCGCCGGGATGATCAATTACATTTCGGGAAAGAAAATCGATAAATACAAAAGAAAGCTCTGGGTCAAAGAAAAAGAAGCGGATAATTTTTATATTTTGCGCGTATTTGATTCGAGCATCGGTTACCGGAATTTTTTGGGTCGGCTTTGGTCGTATATTTCCTATCTTATATCCGCTTTTTTTGCCGGCATTTTTTGTCCGGCGGATGTCGTAATCGCCTCGTCGCCGCCGATTTTCGTCGGATTTTTGGGATGGTTGGCGAGTTTTTTGAAGGGGTCAAGGTTTATTTTTGAAGTGCGCGATCTTTGGCCGGATGAACCGATTGAACTCGGATTCTTGAAAAATAAAATTTTAATCGATTTTAGCCTGCGATTGGAAAAATTTTTGTACCGTCGGTCGGCGGCAATAGTCGCCAATTCTCCCGGCATAAAAGAATATATCAGCAGGGTAAAAAAAATCGATTTGGGGAAAATAACGACTGTCCCCAACCCGGTGAGCCTGAAATTAATTGACATTTCCCGAGCCGAAGAAATAAAAGAAAAATTCGGCTGGAACGATAAATTCATAATTCTTTACAGCGGTTCAATGGCCGCAGTTTACGATTTTGAGATTGTTCTTGAGGCGGCAAAAGAATTTTCCGAATCTTCGGTTATTTTTGCTTTTGTCGGAAGCGGCAGGCAAAGAGAATTTTTGAAAAATAAAGCGGAAAAATTGGGATTAAAGAACGTTAAATTTTATGATTCAATGCCAAAATCAGAAGTGTATTCAATGATGGCGGCGGCGGATATCGGGATTATTTCGCTTCGCAAAGATATAAAATTGCTTCGTTATGTCTATGCGAGCAAGGCTTTGGATTATATGGCCGCCGGAATTCCGATTGTGGCCGCTGTTGAGGGGGTAAACGATGAATTGATATGCGAGAAAGCGCAGGCTGGGATATGCGTTAATCCCGGAGAAAAAAATAAATTTATATCAGCGATTAAAAAATTTTATGAAAATAAAGAATTGCGTCGGTCGGCCGGAGAATCGGGCAGAGAATACATTGGAAATTATTTTGGATCGTCCGTTTTGGCCGGAGAATATCTCGAAGTTCTTAAGCAAACCAATAATCGTGCCAAAGCGACAAAGTGACCAAATTCCAAAGGCGGAAATTATGTTCGATATTTTGTTTTTGATGGGCGTAAACCAAATCTTCGATATAGTCGTAATTTAAGATATTCTTTTCGCGAAGCTTTGAATTGAATATAATTTTCAACAATTCTTTGGACATCGGATTTTCGGATTTAAACCATTCGCTCATTGAAGTGGCAAACCCTTGTTTTTTTCTCCAAATGATTTTTTTGGGAATTATTCCATTGACTGATTTTTTTAAAATATATTTCGGTTCGCCATTTTTAATTTTTATGTTTGCCGGAATGCTGACAGCTAGTTCCACCAGCCGTTTGTCAAGAAACGGCACCCGGGCTTCGACGGAATGAGCCATCGTCATTTTGTCGGACCTCATTAACAGCAATTCCGGCAGCCGATGTTTTATTTCAAGATACGTGAGCCGGCTCATAAAATCGGCCGAAGAATCGATATTTTTAATTTCTTTATAGTAATTGTCAACGATTGAATAACTGGATTCAGTTAATTTATTTTTATATTCGGTAGTCAGCAGTTTTTCTTTTTGAAAATCTCCGAAAGCGACGGCATTTCCCCAAAACGGCTCCTGGTTGTTTTTAAGCCGCAAAAGATATTCTTTATAAAAATCAAAACGGGGATGAATTGCGCCGGCTGATAATTTAAAAATTCCGTTTTTGGCGGATTGGGGCATTTTTTCTAGCCATCGCCAGACGCGATTATAAAGATTTATCGCCTGGATATAGGCGGGATAGCCGGCAAAAATTTCGTCCGAACCCTCGCCGATTTGGATTACGGTTACGCCGTTTTTTCTTGTAAATTCCGAAAGCCAGAAAAGCGGCACGCATACCTGGTCGCCGTTCGGGTCATCGTTAAAATAGGCGTATTGTTTTAAAAATTCTTTCAAATGTTCATCGGTTGTCAGGAGTTCGTGCGGTTTTGTTTTCAAAAACTCCGCCATTTTCCGGGAATATTGGAATTCGTTGTATTTTTGGAAATTTTGAGAGCCGATTGAAAATGTTTCTACTGGTTTGCCGAGCGCTTCCGACATCAAAGCGGCGTTGGTTGAAGAATCAATTCCGCCCGACAAAAAACAGCCGAAAGGGACATCGGAAACCATTTGTGATTTTACGGAATCCCGCAAAAGTTTTCTTATTTCGTCTATATATTCTTTTTCGGCGAGGGGACTTGCCCCGTAGCGAAGCGAAGCTTCTGCTACGGGATTCCAGTATTCTTTTTCTTCGGCAATTCCGTTTTTGTTGATTATCAAATATTTGGCTGGCGCCAATTTTTTGATGTCTTTGAATAATGTGTGAGGCGAAGGAAGACAGGAAAATGTCAAATAATGAGATATGTTCGTTTCCTCGATGTCTTTTTTAAAATCGGGATGGACGAGGATGGCTTTGATTTCCGAGCCGAAGTAGAAATTTCCGTTTTGGATTGCGTAATAAAAAGGTTTGACTCCCAAATGGTCGCGGCCGGCAAAAAGTAATTGTTTGTTTTCGTCCCAAATCGCGAAAGCGAACATCCCGTTGAATTTTTTAACGCAATCGAATCCGTATTCTTCGTAGCTGTGGATGATGACTTCGGTGTCACTTCGGGAGCGGAACGAATGGCCGGCTTTTTCCAGTTTTGAACGAAGTTCTTGAAAGTTATAAATTTCGCCGTTGAAAACAATCCAGATTGTTTTATTTTCGTTGGCCATCGGCTGGGCTCCGGCGGGCGAAAGGTCGATAATCGCCAGCCGTCGATGCCCGAGACCGATTTTTTTATCAGCCGAAAAATAGGCGCCGTTGCCGTCCGGCCCCCGATGCACTAACGCGTCGGACATTTTTTTGATTTCGTTTTCCGAAACGACTTGAGAATTATTAAATTTATAGACTCCGGCGATTCCGCACATAATTTGGCGATAAATTATTTTTTAAGGGCTTTTATAAATATTTTCACGTCTTCCATTGCCGGTTCCTTGAAAAGATAAAGCAATGAAAAATACAGCATAACGGATGCGGCAATAATCAAAAATACGTTGATGCCGATTTGTTGGAGAGTGAAAGCGAATATCCCCATAAACAAGGAAGCAACCGCAATTTTTTTAAGTTGAGAAATGACATAAAAAGGGGTTAATTTTTTTGAAAAACGCCACATGAGCCAATTATACAGCCCCTGCGCGAATACGGTTGCGATTGCCGCTCCCGCAATGCCGTAAAACGGGATTAACGCGGCATTGAAAACAATATTGCTTAAAGAAGCAACCATTACATAAATCGTCATCTTTTTTTGCTGATTAAAGCCGAGTATCAAATTACCGAGAGCGATGGTCGGAAACACAAAAATTATGGCCAGACTTAAAATCTGGAAAGCAATCGCGCCGGCAACATAATCTCCGCCGTAAAGCGAATACATTATTGATTTCCCGAGAATTGCGCCGCCGACACAAAGCGGTATTGCCATCAAGAATATTAATAACAGTATTTTTTCGGTTAAGATTCGGATTTGCGCATGGCTGCTGTTTTTAATAAGACGAGCCAGTAACGGGAATGTGCTTGAGGCGAAAATCGTCGGGAGCGTGTACAATATTAAAATAATTCTTTGCCCGGCGGAATAAAATCCGATTTCATTGGCAGACCTGAACCATCCCAGCATGACGACATCTGTATTTAACATGAATGACGCCGCGATACCGTAAAGGCTGACAGCCCATGAAGCGTTTAAAATTTCTTTGATTAATTTTGTTGAGAAATTTCTGAATACTTTTTTAAATTCGCGCCGGATTATGTAGGCGGCTAAAAACATTCCCGCTCCCGCTCCCGAGATATACATTATCGTCACCGCTTGGGATGTTTTGAATTTGGCCAATATCAGAAAGCCGAAAACAGTAATGGAAATATTCGTAAAAGTCGTCACCAAGGCTTCGTATTCCATTTTTTCTTGAGCTCGAAAATAGGCGACGCATAATTCTCGAATATTGTCAAAGAATATAAGCACGGCGATTAACGGGAGCAAAGTTTCTGCGCCTTTAATATTGGAAAAATAGGGGGCAAAAAATATTATTGCGACGGCGGTGATGGAGAGAAAAAAGATTTTTATCCAAAAAGCGTTTGCAAAATATTTTGGAGCGCTTTCCTTCTGATGAGACGCTTCTCTCGTGAGAATGGTATCCACTCCCACATTGGAGAAAATCGTAAAAAATCCGGCCAGTCCCAAAATATAAGAAAAAATTCCGTATTCCGCCGCGCCCAAGATTCTGGCGGCGTAAATGATTATGATTGCTCTAATAAAGCGGCTGCCAATTTGCGATATGCTAAGCCAAAAAACGTTTTTAGCCACCGTTTGGCGCGCGCCTTTGTTTTGAAAAAGCAATTCTTTCAATCTGTTAATCATTTTTACTAGTGAGATATAAAAATATATTTAATAGTTTTTAATATTATTAAAAAATCCAGAAAGAGCGAACGGTTTTTAATGTAATAAATGTCATATTGAAGTTTTTCGTGGGCTTCTTCCAGTGAAGCGCTGGGTTTGTAATTGACTTGCGCCCAGCCGGTCAAACCGGGCTTTATTATGTGGCGGATTTCGTAATGCGGCAAACTCGAATACATTTCCGCCAATTCAGAGCGCTCGGGCCGAGGTCCAATAAAAGAAATATTCCCTTTTAGTATGTTAAATAGTTGCGGTAATTCGTCTAAATGAGTATAGCGGAGAATCTTGCCGATAAAAGTCAAGCGCTTATCTTTTTCTTCTGTCCAAAGCGGGCCTTTTTCTCCAGTTTTCATTGAGCGAAATTTATAAAGGATAAAGGGCCGATTATTTTTGCCGATTCTTTTTTGTTTATAAATAACAGGTCCCTTTGAAGTGATTTTAATTAGAATGGAAATCAGAAAAAACAGCGGTAGAAACACCATAATTAAACCAAAAGGAATAACAATATCGGCAGCCCTTTTTATTGTGTCATAAATTCGGCGGCCGGCGGCGATTTCTTCAATAAACCAGCTTTCTTCGAGTTCTTCCAGCGGCACTTTTTGGAAAATCAGTTCAAAAAAATCGGCGGAATTGAAAATTTGAATTTCCAGCGGCAAAAGCTGATAAATCTGTTTTATTGATAAAGGGTTTTTCTTGATTGCATTGCCGATAATAAGAGTTTCAATTTTATTGTCGGTTATTAAAGAACTCAAATCGGAGATTTTTTCTTTGTTAATTTCTTTCAACCAGAGATTGACATTGTAGCCGGCCTGAGGATTATCATTCAAATAATCAACAATTAAATTGGCATTCGGCGAATCGTCAATTATCAGCGATTGTCTTCTTAATCCTCCGGAAATAAAAAGCTGGCCCAGACTTAATCGCCAGGAGTAATCAATGATTCCGAAAATAACGCTGAAAATCAGTAAGTTGGTTTTTGGGGTGAGTTTGAAAAACGGCTCGAAGGCGTAAAAAGCGATAATTGAAATTATGACGCTGATAATGATAGCCAGTAAAAAATTTCTTAAAGTATTTAAGTTGTGCCTGAAAAATTTATTGGAATAAAGGTCGGAGAGATAGAAAATTAGGAGCCAGACGGTGAAAATAAAAGAAAAAGGCTCCAAGTGGACCGAAAAAGAATTTCCAAAATCGAATTTGCCGTAGCGGAAAAAAAGAGTCAAAGCAAGGGCGCCGTAAAGGAAAGCAACATCTCCGAAGAATACCGCCGCGCTTCTTAATTTTTGAGCAAACATATCAGATGGGTTCTAAATATATTACCATAAGCTTCCGGCTTGACAAAGAGCGATAAGGCAATTATACTGTCGGCAGTTTAGCATAAGACAAAGTGAAGCAGATAATCATCGAGGTCATTTTGCCCGAGCTAACGCAAAGGGACGAATAAAATAAAATTATAGGCAAAATGGCTTACGATAATCAAGGGTTTCAACGCCAGATGTATCAGGGAGATTGGAAGTGTTCAAAGTGTCAAGGTGACATTAAGGAACTTCCTTTCCAGCCTGATCCGTCAAGGCTTGACCAATTACTCTGCCGCGAGTGCCACCGTGAAAGAAGGCAGTCTTTCGGCGGCGGACGAGACAGATTTCCGCGCAGATAAAAAACAGAAATCCCGCTCTTGTGGCGGGATTTTTGTTTTTGTATAATTATTTATATAATTAGAACAAAGGTCGCAAATATATTTTGTGAAAAAATATGAAATCGTTTAATTGGGTCAGTTTGATTTTGGGGGTTTGGATTTTAATTTCGCCCTGGGTGCTTGGTTTCTCGGCTTTAACCACCGCTTTGTGGAGCAATGTGATTGTCGGCGCGCTGGTTGCGATTTTAGCTTTGTGGCAATTATTCGGTGGCGGTTCTTCGACGCCGTCAATGCCTCAAATGTAATTTTGTTGCAGTTTACAGATTACAGACTACGGCGATTTCACCGTAGTCTGTAAACTGTAGTCTGTTTTAATTATGGTAAAAATTTACACCACTCAAACTTGTCCTTACTGCGTAATGGCAAAAGATTATTTCAAATCCAAAGGCGTTCAATACGAAGAGGTTGATGTTTCCGCTTCCGAAACGGCCCGAGAAGAACTGATAAAAAAATCCCATCAAATGGGCGTGCCGGTCATTGACGCTAACGGCGCGATTATAGTCGGATTCAACCGGACAGAAATAGATAAAGCGCTGGGATTGTAATTTATGCTTTACGATTTAATTATTGTCGGCGCCGGACCGGCCGGCGTGGCGGCCGGCATTTACGCCAGCCGGAAAAAAATTAAAACTCTGATGTTGACCGAGGCCATCGGCGGCCAGCCGGTAATTGCCTCGGAAATCAACAATTTCATCGGTTTTAAGTCAATCAGCGGCATTGAATTAAAGAAAATTTTTGAAGAGCATTTGCGCCATCAGGGAGGGACTGACTTGAAGGAAGGCGTTGGGGTTTCAAAAATAGAAAAAAAAGACGGCATTTTTTTTGTTTCCGCCAATGGAGAAAATTTTGAGGCCAAGACCGTTTTAATCGCCAGTGGTTCAAGTCCCCGGCGCTTAAACGTTCTGGGCGAAGATAAATTTGCCGGCAAAGGTGTTTTTTATTGTTCCATCTGTGACGCGCCCTTGATGAAAGATAAAGCCGTGGCAGTGGTCGGCGGCGGCAATTCGGGTTTTTACGCGGTTTTGGACCTTTTGCCTTACGCTTCGAAAATTTACGTTTTGGAATACAGCGATGTCTTGCGGGCTGACCCGATTTATCGGGAAAAAGCGAGAAATTCCGGCAAAGTTGAAGTTTTCACGATGGCCGCGGTGAAAGAAATTTCAGGAAATGATTTCGTTTCCGGTTTAAAGTATGAAGACCGCAAAACTAATGAAATCAAAGAACTCAAACTCGACGGCGTTTTTGTGGAAATCGGCTATTCTCCCAACAGCGCTATAGGAAGCGGCCTTGTGGAAATCAATCAAGCCGGAAAAATAATCGTTAACCACCAAACTCAAGCCGCTTCCTGCGAGGGCGTTTGGGCGGCCGGCGACGTCGCCGATGTTTTGTATAATCAAATCAATATCGCCATTGGCGACGCCGTCAAGGCGGTTTTGAATATTAATGATTATCTGAATAAAAAATGAAATTTATTTTCTTCTTTCTGGCATTTTTGGGGATTATTTCATTGGTTCTTGGCGCGACTTTTTATGGCGGGTTATGGGATTTTTACGGAATAAAAAATTTATCCGGCCAGATTCTTTCTTTTTTGGTCAATGATTCCGGAAATGATTTCCGTTTAGTCGGACAGGTTGAATTGAAGCCGAAGACGGAATCGTCATCTTGGCAATGGCTTGATTGGTTCGCCGCAAAGCGTAACATTTCACGCTAAATTTCCCCCCGGTCCAGGTAATCCGTCTTATTATTTTAGTGTTGATTTTTGGCAGTCGGATAGTTCTGATTACAACAATTTGACCAAAATTTCCTCCAGCACTTGTTATCGGTATGGCGGTTACGGAATTGTTTATGATGATAATATCCCCGACGGCAATTGTCCTGAATTTGGTTTCGAAGTTGATAAAGATAAGGATTATACGATTCCCATCCAACGAAGTTTTAATTTTGATCCCAATAAATATTATAAAATTAATTTTTTAACTTATCAGACAACTCCCTATTTTTATGGTTCAAATGATGAGTCTTCTTATATTTACGGTAAAGCGGCAAAAGACAACGGCGTAGGTTCGGAAATTAATGCCTCGATGAAAGATATATATTTTATTATTAAATCTCAATCTCCGATTGAGATTCCGGCAAACATTTCACAATCCATTCCACAAAATTTTAAATTAAATTATTCAACCAGCACATTAACGCTTTCTTTAAGCTGGGACAAGCCAAGATATTTTAACGAAACTTCTCCGGCTTTGACTTATAAAATAAGCGACGTGAGTTATTTGGTTTCCAGCTCAACCTCGGTTTTGCCGGATATTATAACCTTCGCTACATCAAGCGAAATTACCATCAATGAAGTCGGAAGAAAATATAAATTTTCAATCGTTGGTTATGACGTTAACAATAATCCAACTTTTACAGCTTTAAGCAAAGAGATACTCATTCCCTATTCGTTATTCAGCCAATTTGTCATAGTTCAACAAACAGACGGTTCTGTCTCCGAAATTGGAAACAGCAATGGCATATTTTATCAGACTCTTGGCAATGGTTTATCTGGAGCGCCCGAAGCGATTGCGGTAAAAACAAGCGCCGCGGGACGTTTTATAACCATAATAATTTATCAATACAGCGATGCCAATTATTTTAATATGGAATCTTTTTCCGAAAATGCGGCTTTTTGCACTAATATACCGCAACATTATCCGGGTCCTCTTTGCTCTGATTATTATATTGGTTCTAACATCTGGACTGTTCCTGTTAAAAACAATTTTACTTTTGCTCCGGCAAAATATTATAAGTTTAGATTTATGACTTATCAATCGCAATCAACTTTTTACGGCTCGGTGGATGAAAATTCTTATCTAAACGGACAATCAACAAAAGAAAGTGAAGTCATTTCGGAAATCCCAACATCTTTTCTCAGGGATATTTATTTTGTGATTTTATCGTCAACGCCGCTGAATAATTGAAATGACCGTTATTCTTCATAATCTCCGCAGTCTGCATAACGTCGGTTCAATTTTTCGTACCGCCGACGCCGCGGGAATCGAGAAAATATATCTCTGCGGCATTACGCCAAAGCCGATTGACGAATTAGGCAAACCGCGGCCGCAACTGGCGAAAGTTTCGCTCGGCGCGGAAAAATACGTAAAATGGGAAAAATGTGGCCAAACAGCGCGGCTGATTGATAAGCTTAAAAAGCAAAAATATAAAATTTTTGCCGTTGAACAAAATAAAAAATCCATACCGTATTATCGCATTCACTATCCTATCCGACGATCGTCGGATAGGATAGTGAAAAAAAAGAAAATTGTGTTAGTTTTGGGTAACGAAATTAAAGGATTGCCGCAATCGATTTTGAAGCGCGCCGACAAAATTTTGGAAATTCCGATGAAAGGAAAAAAAGAATCATTGAATGTGGCCGTGGCTTTCGGCATTGTAGTTTTTCATTTAAGATATTAATAAATGCTTTCGGACTTCATCAATAAAAAATCAGTCGGTTTTTCGCTGATAGTTTTTCTGGCGCTTTTGGTTTATTACTTAACTTTGACGCCGACGATGTTTTGGATTGACGCGGCGATTTATCTGACGACCATTAAAGAATTCGGCATTGCTTATCCGCCGGGATTTCCTCTTTATATAATTGTCGCCAAATTATGGTCTTTTTTGCCTTTGCCGGGATTTAATTTCGCCCAGAAGATTAACTTTTTATCGTCGGTTTTTGCTGGCTTAACCGCGGGATTTCTTTATTTAACAATCCGCAAGCTTTTTGAAAATAACTTTTCTTTTTTCGGAAGAGTAATTATCCCAAGCGACAGCAAGCCGCAAAATCGGCATTTGATAAACGCTATCGCTTTTTTCTCGGCTTTAATTTTCGCTTTTTCCCACAGCTTATGGTATCAAGCCACTTATTCCGAGGTTTACACTTTTCACGCGTTTTTGGCGGTTTTGATTATTTATTTTTTGGTGTTTTTTGCCAAGGAAGGAGAAATCAAAGCGGGATTGAACGCTCGTCAAAAAAAATTTTTATTCGGTGTTTTTCTTTTTTACGGCCTGACTTTCGCCAACCATCCGATGACCGTCGGGTTTTTGCCCTTAAGTATCTGGCTGATTTTCAGCTTAAAAAAGGCAATTCCGGCGAATAAAAAATTTTTTATTTTTTTAGCGTTGGTTTTTTTGTTCAGCGGTTTTTTGCCGTATGTTTATATTCCTTTCCGTTCGCTTCAGAATCCGGTGATGGACTGGGGTAATCCGGAAAATTTGAAAAATTTCATCAATCATGCCGCCGCCCGGCATTGGACGGGCCAATCCAATCTTTTTGTTCTTTTTGACAGGAAATTTTTTGAGAATTTAGGAAATTGGCTTTCGCTGACCTACCATCAATTTTATTCAATCGGCATTGCGTTTATTCTAACCGGCGTCATTTATTTATTTTTTAAAAGCCGGCGAATTTTCAATTTCTTGCTTTCGATGATTTTGGGAGCCGCTTTTTGGGGAGTCGTTTATATCACAGGTGAATACGAAAGCTGGCTCATTCCGACTTACATTGTGATGGCAATTTTCCTGGCCGGCGGATTTTATTTATTTTCGAGTTGGATTTTAAATTTGCGATTAGGCAGATTGAATTTTCTGTCAAAAGCCGCGATGGCCGCGCTTTTGATATTTTTAACTTTGTCCAATTTAAAAAATAATTGGCTGACAATGGACCGGAGCGCGAATTTTTATCCCGAAGAAGCCGGACACAATATTCTAAAAAGCGTTGAAGACGGCTCAATCGTGATTTCCGAAGCCGGCGCGGCCCTGAATTCGATTATTTATAACCAGATGATTTTGGGAGAGAAGTCGGATGTTATTTTCATTCACCGCAATTCTTTTTGGGCTCCATGGATGCGTCAGAATCTCAAAAAATATGAGAAAGAAAAAGGATTGTTTCTGCCAGATTTGGATATCAGCGAAGAAAATTTGAAGGACAAGAAAAAACAGAGCGAGTTCAATAATAGTTATCTTGAGGCTTTTATTCGGGGTAATCTTAATAAATTTAAAATTTACACCGTGATGCCCGATGTTTTTGAGGAAATAAAAATCATTCCGGCCGGCTTCGGCTACAAATATTCGTTTAGAGACAAAGAGCCGAATGTGGACGATTGGAATTTCGATTTCAAAATTTCTAAATTTTGCGATTTAAGCTGGCTGTTTAAGAAGGAATGCTTTGAAACCGGAATGGATATGGATAACGGCAAGAATTATTACCAGCCGCCGGATGTCCAGATTCAGTCGAATAAAGAATTCAATGAAATTAGAGCCGGCTATGCTTCAAGTTATAAAAATTTAGCTGATATTTTTTCTTTTCAAAAAAAATTTTCTGAAGCCGCTTATTATTACGAACGGGCAGTTAATCTTTTGAATGAAAATTTTACCGAGGAACAAAAATTTGACATCAGAATGAGATTGGGCGTTTCCCTGCTTAACGGCCGCCAATATAAAAAAGCGCTTGATTATTTTAACGATTTGAACAACCGCTATCCCAATAACAAGGAAATAAATTATTTTTTGGCGGCGGCTTACAAGGAAAGCGGAATGATAAAAGAAGCGATGGGAATAATTATGACCGCTCTGAAAATCGACCAAAACGACAAAGATTTTCAGTCCTTGCTTGGGATAATAATTAAAGAAAAAGGCGGCGAGGCGATAAAATATTTGTCGCCTGAAAATCCGGCAAAATAAAAAATTTGTTTTCAAACAGCCGTTGGTTTATAATTTTACAATGCTTATTTACATCGGCGCCGACCATCAGGGATTTAGATTGAAAGAATCTCTTAAAAAATTTTTGAAGAATCAAGGATATGAAATTGTCGATGTCGGCAATAGCCATTATGACGAAGATGACGATTATCCGGATTTCGCGGGGCTGGTGGCGCGGCAAGTGGCGCAGGATTCGACAAACCGCCGCGGAGTCGTTATTTGCAGTTCCGGCGTCGGAGTCGATATTACAGCCAATAAGTTTAAGGGAGCGCGTTCGGCTTTGGTGGATAATATCGAGGCGGCGCGTTTGAGTCGGCATGACGACGACGCCAATGTTTTGGCTTTGGCCGCCAGGTTTATCAACGAAGAAGAAGCAAAAAAAATTTTGGACATTTGGCTGAAAACGCCTTTTTCCGGAGAAGAAAAACACAAAAAAAGGCTTGAAAAAATAAAGAATATAGAAGATAATTTTTAAAATGAATTTTGTTCCCCAAAAAGTTTTTTTTACCAAAGGAGTCGGCGCTCACAAAGAACAATTGGCGTCGTTTGAGCTGGCATTAAGAGACGCAGGCATTCAGGCTTTTAATTTGGTTACCGTTTCTTCTATTTTTCCTCCGAATTGCAAAAAAATTACGCGTGATGAGGGATTAAAAATTTTAAAACCAGGGGCTGTTGTTCATTGCGTTATGGCAAGAAATGCCACCAATGAGCCGAACCGTTTGATTGCCGCTTCGGTCGGCACGGCTTTGCCGCAAGATCCCGCTCAATATGGCTATCTTTCCGAACATCATCCTTTTGGCGAGAAAGCCGATAAAGCCGGGGAATACGCCGAAGATTTGGCGGCGACAATGCTTGCCACAACTTTAGGCATAGAATTTGATCCTAATGTTGCGTGGGACGAAAGGGAACAGCAATATAAAGCTTCGGGAAAAATTTTTAAAACATTTAACACAACGCAATCGGCTGAGGGAAACAAAGATGGCCTTTGGACATCGGTTGTGGCCGTTGCGGTGTTTATAGTGGAATATGAATAAAAAAATAAAAATTGCGATAAATGGTTTTGGCAGAATAGGCCGGTTGTTTTTCCGACAGGCGATGGAAGAGCCGCAATTTGACATTGTCGCTATTAACGATTTGGGCGATGTTGAAAACCTCGCCTATTTGTTGAAATATGATTCTGTTTATCGGGCGTTTCTGGGAGAAATCTCCGTGAAAAAAACGAGCGATAAAAATTATCTTATTGTTAACGCCAGAGAAATTTTGTTTTTACGGGAAAAAGAGCCGGAAAAACTTCCCTGGAAAGATTTAAGCGTTGATATTGTCGTTGAGTCAACCGGCGTTTTCGAAACTTTTGAAAAAGCCAAAGCGCATCTGAATGCCGGGGCGAAAAAAGCGGTTCTTACCGCGCCGGCGAAAGATTCAGACAGTGAATTGGGGCAGACGGTTTTAATGGGCATTAATGACAGCAAATTAAAAATTTGTAAAATTTCTTCCAATGCTTCTTGCACCACTAATTCAGTTTCGCCGGTTATGGCGGTTCTATCGGAAAATCCGGGCATTATAAAGGCGGTTTTGAACACCGTTCATGCTTATACCAACACCCAAACTATCGTTGATTCGCCGGTCAAGGGAAACGATTTCCGACGCGGCCGCGCCGGAGCGCAAAATATTATTCCCTCAACTACCGGCGCCGCCATTGCCGTTACCCGCGTCATTAAAGAATTGGAGGGGAAATTTGATGGCATCGCCGTCAGAGTGCCGGTTGTTTCCGGTTCCATCGCGGACATCACTTTTGTCAGTAAGAGGAAAACTTCCGTTGAAGAAATAAATAAAATTTTACGCGAGGCGGCGGATTCGCCGCGTTGGCAAGGGATTTTAAAAGTTATAGACGAGCAAGTTGTTTCATCGGATATTATCGGCGAACCGTTCGGCGCTATTGTTGATTTGAAATTTACCAAAGTCATTGACGGCGATTTGGTGAAAGTTTTGTCTTGGTACGACAATGAATGGGGATACGCGGCGACACTAGTAAAACACATTTTGAAAGCAGGAGAAAATTTATAAAATGCAGATTATTCCGGCAATTAATTGCGGTAATTTTGAATGCGTTAAAGAAAAACTTGAAAAAGCAGTTAAATTTTCTCCGCCAGCTGACGGAGGGGTTCAAATTGACATCGCTGACGGAAAATTTACGACGCATAAAACTTGGAACAATCCGGAAGAATTGTTAGCTGCCGGGGGTCAGTTGTCAGATGTTAATTTAGAAATCCATTTGATGATTGAAAATCCGTCAAAGACGATTGATAATTGGTTTAAGACCGGCGCAAAAAGAATAATTATTCATTTGGAAGCCATCCGTAAAGAGGCGAAGGGCAATCCGGAAAATAACGAGATTGATATCATAAATTTCATTTTGGAGAAATGCGAAGCTAATGGAGTAGAATTTGGTTTAGCGATCAATCCTGAAACTTCAGTTGAAGAATTGGTGCCTCACTTGGATAAAGTTAAATTTATTCAAATTTTAGCCGTTAATCCTGGATTGGCCGGCCAAAAATTTCAACCGCAAATTTTGGAAAAAATAAAATTCCTGAAAAATTTGAATTTCAGCGATTACGCAAATACGATTATTGAAGTTGACGGTGGCATAGATTTAGAGACGGCAAAATTATGTAAAGAAGCCGGCGCCGATGTTTTAGCGGCGGCTTCTTATATCTGGAACAGCCAAAACCTGAAAGAAGCGTTCGAAGAATTAAGCCAAGTTTAACCGATAAAATCCCTTGTCTTGCGGGGGATTTTGTTTTTGAAGAATGTTTAGTATAATTTTATAAAATGGAAATTCTCCATGAAAAGAAACTTAAATTTTTAGAAGCAATGGCGAATATTGTTCGTCAGGATATTGTCGAAATGCTGGTCGAAGCCGGCAGCGGCCATTCAGCCGGGCCATTGGGCATGGCTGATATTTTTACGGCTCTTTATTTTCATATTCTGAATCACGACCCGAAAAAACCAGATTGGGCCGACAGGGACCGGCTGGTTCTGTCAAACGGCCACATTTGTCCAGTTTTATACGCCACAATGGCTAGGGCAGGATATTTTCCCTTGGAAGAATTGAAAACTTTAAGAAAATTGGGCAGCCGGCTCCAGGGACATCCTCATCGCGGAACGCTTCCGGGCATAGAAACCACTTCCGGTCCGCTTGGTTCGGGATTGTCGCAAGCCGCGGGTATGGCTCTGGCCGCCAAGATGGATAGAAAAAAATACAATATTTATTGTTTGATGTCCGACGGCGAGCATGATACCGGTAATCTTTGGGAAGCGGTATTGTTCGCCGGTAAAAATCGATTGAGCAATATCACGGCGATTATTGACCGGAATAATATCCAAATCGACGGCTTTACCGAAGACGTGATGCCGCTTGAGCCGCTTCGCGACAAATATGAATCTTTTGGCTGGCATGTTTTGGAAATCGACGGCCATAATATTGAGGCGATTGTCGACGCTTGCAACGAAGCCAAGGCGGTTTTTGAAAAACCGACGGTGATTATCGCCCATACGATTCCCGGCAAAGGCGTCAGTTTTATGGAAGCCGATTATTTGTGGCATGGAATGCCACCGAACAAAGAGCAGGCAAGAAAGGCTTTACATGAACTGCGAACATTGGGCGGGAAAATTAAGAGCGAGCATGAATAAATATGATTAGCGAAAACGCAAAACTCAACCCAAAAATTTTTTCCGAAGATATTGAGCAAAAACCGACCCGCGACGGCTATGGAGAAGGTTTGTTAATCGCCGGCGAAGAAAATCCCGGCGTGGTTGTTCTGTGCGCTGACCTGAAAGAATCAACCCGTTCGCTTCCCTTTGCCCAGAAATTTCCGGAACGATACATTGAAATGGGCGTGGCGGAACAGAATATGGCAACCGTGGCCGCAGGCCTTGGGGTAAGCAATAAAATTCCCTTCATTTCGTCTTACGCGGTTTTTTCGCCGGGCAGAAATTGGGAACAAATCAGAACGACAATCGCTTATAATGATTCCAATGTGAAAATTTGCGGCGCCCACGCCGGAGTTTCAGTGGGTCCGGATGGAGCCACTCATCAGGCGATTGAAGACATCGCCACAATGAGAGCGATGTCGAATATGAAAGTTTTTGTTCCCGTAGACGCTTTTGAGGCGAAAAAAGCCACTATCGCCGCGGCAAAAATTTGGGGCCCGGTTTATTTAAGATTCACCCGGGAAAAAACGCCGGTCTTTACGTCCGAGGACACCCCGTTTGTTCCGGGCAAAGCGGAAATTTTTTACGAATCAAAAAAACCTCAAGTTGTTATAGTCGGTTGCGGGCCTATTTTATACAATGCTTTATTGGCCGCCAAGGAATTGGAAAAAGAAAACATCGGCGTTATTGTTCTGAATAATCACACCATTAAACCGATTGACGAGAAAAAAATTATTGAATTGGCTAAAAAATGCGGAGCTGTGGTAACGGTTGAAGAACACAGCGTAATCGGCGGTTTAGGCGGCAGCGTGGCTGAAGTTTTGGCGAAAAATTATCCGACGCCGATGGAATTTGTCGGAATGAAAGATATTTTCGGCGAATCGGGACCGCCGGAAAAACTTATTGAAAAATACGGCATGGGAGCGAAGGATGTAATCAGCGCAGTGAAGAAAGTCATTAAAAGAAAAAAATAATTTATGTTTGACGTTATAACTATTGGCACGGCGACGCGGGATATTTTTTTAACCAGCTCGCTTTTTCAAGTGGTGAGGGACCCGAAACATTTGAAAAAATTGGGTTTTGCCGCGGGCGAAGCCCAATGTTTCGCTTTAGGGGGGAAAATTGAAATCGGCAAGCCGATTTTAACTACCGGCGGCGGCGCCACCAACGCGGCTGTCACTTTCTCGCGTCAAGGACTGAAAACCGCGGCTTTGATAAAAATCGGCGGCGACAGCGCGGCCAGCGAAGTTCTGGCCGAATTAAAAAAAGAAAATATAACTCCATTGGCGATTGGAGAAAAAAATAACGGCACGGCTTATTCAACTATTCTTCTGGCGCCGACCGGCGAGCGGACGATTTTGGTTTATCGGGGCGCTTCTGAAAATCTGGCGACAAAAGAAATTCCTTTCAACAAATTAAAAACCCGTTGGGTTTATGTTTCGCCGGGGAAAATTTCTCTTGAAGTGATGGAAAAAATTTTTAATTTTCTGGCGAAAAATAAAATTTTGATTGCCTTCAATCCTTCCAAATATTTTGTCGGAATGGGCGTCGGAAAGTTAAAGCCGCTCTTGGCAAAAACTAAAGCGGTTATTTTGAATCGCGAGGAAGCCGCTTATTTGACCGGCGTTGATTATCAAAAGGAAAAAGAGATTTTTAAAAAATTGGATAAAATCGTCGGCGGCATTGCGGTAATGACGGACGGCGGAGGAGGAGTTTTGGTATCTGACGGCCGCCGCCTTTATAAGACAGGTGTTTTTAAAGAAAAAAAAGTTGTTGATCGCACCGGCGCAGGCGACGCTTTCGGGTCGGGATTTGTGGCCGGCTTGATACATCGACAAGAGGAATGCAAAAAAGGATTATGCCGATTCGACAATATTGAATACGCCATTCGTCTCGGTTCGGCTAACGCCACCTCGGTTATTGAACGCATCGGCGCCAAAGCGGGAATTTTAACGAAGAAGGAGTTCAATTCTTCTTCTCGCTTCGGAAAATTAAAAATAAATTCAACAAGAATATGAAATCTTACGAAAAAATCGCGAGAATTTTAAGGACCGACAGGGATAATATCAGAATAATAGAAGAGCGTTTAGCGGCCGTTACAGGCAAAAAAGACGTAATGGATAAAATTATTGAAGGAAACGAAACCATGATAACCGACAGATTGAATCTTTTGGGATTGGCCAAGACATCGAGCGCCAAAGAAATTTATGACGCTTTAATCAGCAAAATTGAAGCCGACGACAATTTGCTGTTTGAAGCTTTGGGCCGGCCGATTATCACCGAAATGGCGAGTTCCAATTATGTTTTAAACGTTGCCAAAGAAATTGCCGGTTTGCCAAAGGGATTTTTCCTGAAAAAAGAAAAAGCGGTTAAATTGCTGAAAAACCAGCCTCCCCAAAATATAATAAGTTCTTTGGGTTATAAAAATGTCGATGAGCTGGTGGAAAAAGAAGATATTTTCGGAATTTTCAGCGCTATTCGTTTTTTGGAAGACGCCGATTGGCTGAACGATGTTTTTTTTAAGCAATATGAAACTCTCAAACCGAGCGATTTTGAAGAAAGAGAAATAATTCTGAAAACCCTGGACCAAAAGTGGGCGGTGGCGGCCGAATCATTCGTCAGAAAAAAATATCACAACATTTCTCATCTTAAGGAAATGGGCATAATCTTTGTAATACCGGTTGTTTTGGGCATCTCCGGAGAATTATTGAGAATGTTTTCTTTGGTGCTTCATTATTTGAACGAAATTCCTTTTTATTCTTCGTTATTTAAAAAATTCGCGGCTAATGAAGAAACTTTCGCTGATAATTTGATTTCTTTGTTAAGGGGAGATGTGATTGACCGTCAGCCGCCTTCACCGGCTGGCGGAGATCAAAAATCCCAATGGCTGATTGTCCAAAGATATTTGGGTAAAGACGATATAAATGACTGGAGGTTGTCTTTTCCTCATCTTAATCCCGAGGCGCTGCACTGGGAAAGAATGGAGAGAATGCTTTCGCGGGCCGGCGACTTGCTTGACGGTTTTGCGGTTGATTTAGCATTTTGGCAGAATTTGAATTGGGTCGGAGATTATTTTAAGGACGAAACCGGTATTGAAGTTTTGGTGAGTTTTAATCTTGTTGACACGGTGATGTCTTTGGTTATGGAAAAAGAACTGGTTAAATATTTTTATCATCATCAGGAATCGCTTTGGAACAGGATTTTTATCGAGTATTTCGGCGAAGAAAAAATGGAGGAAACGATAAAAGAAAACATCATTAAGGGGTGGTTTGAGATATGAAATCATTGAAAGAAATAATTAACGAAGCCGAAAGCCGCAAAATCGCGATTGGCCATTTTAATATTTCCGATTGTGTTGCTTTGAAGGGTATTTTTAAGGCGACTCAGGAATTTAATTTGCCGGTGCTTATCGGCGTTTCCGAAGGCGAACGGGATTTTATCGGAACCAAAAGAGCGGCTTTACTTGTAAAGAATTTGCGAGAAGAATTCAATTGGCCGATTTTTTTGAACGCCGACCATACTCATTCTTTTGAAAAAATAAAAGAAGCGGTGGAAGCCGGTTTTGATGCAGTGCTTTTTGACGGCGGGAAATTGCTGCTTGAGGAAAATATTAAACAAGCAAAGGCGGTTGTTGAATACGTAAAATCAATCAATCCGGATATTTTGGTTGAGGGTGAGCTTGGCTATATCGGTGGTTCGTCGACTATTTTAAAAGAAATTCCCGAAGGCGCGGCAATCAAAGAAGAAGATTTGACTAAGCCGGAAGAAGCCAGCCGGTTTGTTAAAGAAACCGGAGTTGATTTATTGGCGCCGGCTGTGGGCAATATCCACGGAATGTTCAAAAACACGCCGAATCCCCATCTTAATATTTCTAGAATAAAAGAAATCAGGGAAGCGGCCGGCGTTCCGTTGGTGCTTCATGGCGGCTCTGGTATCAGGGACGAAGAATTTTTAGCGGCAATTGACGCCGGCGTCTCAATTATTCACATTAACACCGAAATTCGGCTGGCTTGGCGGAATGGACTCAATGCGGCTTTAAAAGAAAATCCCGAAGAGATCGTTCCGTATAAATTGTTGTCGCCGGCTGTCGAAGAAATCAGAAAAATTGTTGGAGCAAGATTAAAATTATTCAATAAAATATAAAAAACCTGTTTGCCGGTGGGCAGGAGTTATCCACAGCTGGCCTTGACATCAATGTTTTGCGGCTTATCATTAAAAATGATGAATAAGAAGATTTTTTTAATGGGTTTTTCGGCGATAATCGCGGTCTTATTGAGCGCTGGAGCTTTAATTCTGCCAACAGCCGCTCAAACTTCTGGGACTTCGGCAACTCCGTTCCGCCAGCAAATCCGCGATATCCAGCAGGATTTTCGTCAGAATATCGAGGAAGTAAGGCAGAATTTAAAAGGAGAGATAAGCCAGTTAAGGGAGGGAGCGTTGGAGGAATTTAAAGAAAAGCGGTTAGAAGCCAAAAATTTAATAGAGCAGAAGAGAGAAGAATTTAAAAATACCATAGAAGAAAAACGCGCCCAATTGCAGAGCCAGATTCAGAAGAATCGGGAGGACCTGAAAAATCGCTTGATAAAAATCAAAGACGAGCGCAAGAAGCAGACGGTCGAAAGAATTAATAATCAGATTAATGAATTAAACGAAAGGAGATTGGATCATTTTTCCGACGTGCTGGAAAAATTGGAGAAAGTTCTTGACCGCATTGGTAGCCGGGCGGATAAAGCCGAAGCTCATGGTTTGGATATCAGCGCGGTTAGGACCGCCATTACCGAAGCTAATAACGTTATCGCGGCCAGTCGGGCGGCGATCGCGGCCCAAGCCGGAAAAACTTACACGATTATCATTAGTACGGAAGCCGCTTTAAGGACGGATGTCGGCAAGACAAGGCAGGTGTTGCACGACGATTTAACGAAAGTTCAGGAAACCGTAAAGGCGGCCAGGGAAGCGGTCAAAAAAGCGGCCGTGACTTTGGCGCAGATTCCGAGAGTCGATGAATTGGAAGTTGCGACAAGCACCGCTACCAGCACAGCCACTTCTTCAAACCAATAAAATATGAACAAAATTATTCTCACAGTTATAATATTGATTATCGCGATTGTTTTGATAGGTTTTGGCGTTTGGGTTTGGCAGTCTCAAAAAGGAATTCAGCCCGCGGCTCCAAAAGCAGGGGCGCCGGTTGTTAAGGAAGACAGCACCGCTTCAATTAACGATGCTCTCAACAGCGTCGACATAAATAATTTAGATAAAGAATTTCAAGAAATCGACGCGGACTTGAATTCTCTCTAAACGCTCGGCTTATTACGGGATAAATATGTTAAAATAAAAAGATTGGTTTAAAGCCAGTCTTTTTTATTATGTCGGCAAAATATAAATATATTATCGGCATTGACGAGGTGGGGCGGGGAGCGTTGGCCGGGCCGGTTGTTGTCGTGGCTTTGGCGCTGCCAATCAAAAAAAAATTTAAAATAAAACCGAAAGATTCCAAAAAATTAACGCCGAAACAGAGAGAAGCTTGGTTTAATTATGTCAAAAAATCAATACTATCCTATGGGATAGTGTCAGTTCCACCAAAAACAATTGATAAAATAAATATTTCTCAGGCGGCGAATTTAGCGGCCGCAAACGCTTTTGGGAGTTTAATTAAAAAATTTAAAATTAAGAATTGTCGAGTTTATCTCGATGGCGGATTATATATTAACAAATCAAAATTACAATTTAAAAATATAAAAATTAAGACAGTTATTAAAGGAGACGAAAAGATTAAAGCGATTTCTTTGGCGTCAATTGTCGCCAAAGTCCGCCGCGATAAATTGATGAAGAGATTGCATAAAAAATATCCGCGCTACGATTTTATTCATAATGTAGGTTATGGAACAAAAAAACATATAAAGGCCATAAAAAAATACGGATATTCGGCAATTCATCGGAGGAGTTTTTGTAAAAATTTTCTCAATTGACATTTTATAAAAATAATAGTATTTTAATCACAGCGTATTTTTGACAAAAATTTAAATAAGGAGGATGCCTAAAATGGGCAAATTCATAGTTTTAGAGGGAGGAGAAGGGGCTGGAAAAGGCGTTGTAATGGCGGATTTGCGCCAGCGTTTAGCCGGCCGTGATGATGTGATTTTTACCCGCGAACCGGGCGGAACTAAAATAGCGGAAAAAATCCGGACGCTTTTGTTGAGTAAGGGCAATGAGGCGATGTTGCCGTTGACAAAGCTTTTTTTATTTTGTGGCGCCCGGGCTCAGCATGTTAATGAGCTGATTAAGCCGGCATTAGAAAGCGGCAAAAACGTGATTAGCGATAGGTTTTCTTATTCAACCGTCGCGTATCAGATTTTCGGCAGAGTCAAGGGAGAGCTTGTTCAAATCTGCGAGCAGTTAAATTTCATCGCCACCGGCGGTTTAAAACCCGACGCTGTGATTTATCTCGACGTTGAGCCGGGCATCGGCCTTGAGCGGAAAGCTAAAAGCAAAGACGGCCATTGCACGCGGTTTGACAAAGAAAATTTCGAGTTTTACGCAATGGCGCGCATCGGATATCTGGAACAATATAGAAGATATATGGAAGAAAAAAGTAATCCGGTTTGGCATCTCATAGAAACAACCGTGACGTCGGAGCAGGAAGTAAAGGAAAAAGCGTGGGGAATAGTCAAAAAAATCTTGGAGATGAAATAAGAGAGGAGGTGTGAGTGTGGATAAAGGAATGAATGGGAAAGCAGAAATTTTGGGCTATTCAACAGGAATAACCGGAGCCGGTCCGATTCAGCTTATTGAACAAGCTGGTCGCACTTGTTATAAATCGCAGGGTAAAATTACTAACGATTCGGCCGCGAAGTTTGTATTAATGCTTAGAAAACTGGGACACGAAAGCGTTATTGAACATTCGTGGGTCGCGGTGCGATTTACCGGTTGTTCGCGCGCCGCCACCCACCAGCTTGTTCGTCATCGCTTAATGGCGATTTCTCAGGAAAGTCAGCGTTATTGCGACGAAAGCGGGTTCTTCTTCAATAACTACTATGTCGTTCCGCCTTCTATAATAGAAGCCGGACTTCTCGACTGGTACCGCGAAAGATTAAAACAGATAGACGGCTGGTATAAGGAGCTTCAGGAGAAACTAAAAGAAGCGATTAAAGCGGGCAAGACAAAAGGAAAAGTAAATGAAGATGCCCGTTTTCTCTTGCCCAACGCGGTATGTTCGGAAATAGTAATTTCTTGTAATTTCCGCGAATGGCGGCATATCTTCAAAATGAGGACCGACATTCACGCCCAGTGGGAAATCAGGTACGTGATGGTTGATACTTTAAAGCAATTTCAAAAGCTTTTTCCCGTAGTTTTCGACGATTTTAAAATAGCCGAAGACGGGAAAAGCGCCGCGTTAACAAAAGAATAGAAAATAAGTAAATAAAACCATGGCCCGCCAAAAATTTTTTCAAGGCGGGCTTTTTTATTTTGACAGAGTTTGATTTTTTCTATCTTTATAATAAGATGGTAAATAATCAATTCGTAATGGAAAATTTATTTATGGATAAAAAGGGGAAATTCATAGTGATCGACGGGCTTGATGGCTGTGGCAAAGGAACGCAAGTAAAATTGCTGGCAAATTATATTTTTGACAGCGATAAAAAGAATCATGTTTTTTTGACGCGTGAACCGTATAATAGCGAACACTACGGGGAAATAAGACGGCTCTTAAAAGAAGGCATTAATCCGAAAGACAACGCCGAACTTTTAGCGGAATTATTTGTTAAAGACAGACGCGCGCATGTGGAATTGATTAATAATTTTTTAAATCGCGGCATTCATGTTGTTTGTGACAGGTATAAATATTCGACATTCGCTTATCAGCAGGCGCAAGGAGTCGCGCTTAAAAAACTCATTGAAATGCATAAGAGAATTTTGGCGCCGGATTTAACAATTATTCCCGATGTTCCCGTTGATATCATCCTTGAAAGAATCGCCAAAGATGGCAATAGAAATCATAAAGAAGTTTTTGAACAAAAGGATTTTCAGGAAAAATTGCGGGAAAATTTTCTTGCACTCCCAACGGTTTTACCGGACGAAAATATAGTTTTTATTGACGGCAATAAATCCACAGAAAAGGTCTTCGAATCAATAAAAGAAATTATCTATAATTATGGTTTCTTTATATCAGCCGGAAAAATATAAAGTGTATTTAGGCAGCGGAAAATCAATCGGTTTTTGCACGATTTGGAACGAAGCGGAAGCTGTTTTCGGTAAATCAAAAATTTTACAGGAAAAAACAGCGATTTTAGGCACTCTTTACAGCCGTTCCGGAGTGAATATTGTTTTGCGGAATTTGGCGCTTAATCCGCAAATCAGAAAAATCGTTCTTTGGGGAAACGGCGGGCTTTCCAATACCCAGTTCGGTTTAATGGGAAAATCACTGATTGAGAAAATTTGGAACGAGGGTATTGATTCGGATGGTATTGTGGGGGGAACAAAATTCAAACTGGAAAAAGAAATCGACGCAGAGATTGTAAAAAAGATTATTGGCAATGTTGAATTGATTGACATAAGCCATCTTTTATTTGAAGAAGCGGAAAAATATATTGAAAAAATCGAAGCGGTTGGCGAACCGTATATGGAGCCGATAAAATTTCCCGAAGCTGTTTTGGAAAAAGTGGAAACTTTTCCTTCGGAAGAAGTCGGCTGGTTGGCGCGCGGGAAAACAATTATTGAAGCATGGACAAGAGTGGTTGAAAGGATAATGAGATACGGTTTGATTAAAGGAACGCAATACGGCTATCAGCAGAGGGAGTTGATTGGAGTAACTTGGGTAATAAGCGATGAGAATCCAGATAAGCCGGACTTGTTATTGGCTTTAGAGTGGCCGGAAGAATTGCAAAAAGTTACGGGCGCTACGGAAAAGGACATCAAAGAATATTATTCGGTGTTTTTGTCGCCTGAACCGCCGACGGGAATTTCTTACACTTACGGAAATCGTTTAATGCGTTATCCGTTGAATGACAGAAAATTAGACCAAATTGAAGAAGTGATTATCAAGCAATTAAAAGATTCTCCGGATTCGCGAAGGGCGGTGGCGACAACATTGGTTCCGGAGGTTGACGCTTTTTCAAAAGAGCCGCCTTGCATTACTCAGCTTCAAGCTCTTCAAAGCCGCGGCAAACTTCATTTTTTGGCGACAGTTAGAAGCCATGATATTTTCAAAGCCGCGATTCCCAACGCTTTTGGTTTGCGGATTTTACAAAAAAGAGTTTGTGAAAAACTGGGATTTGAATTGGGGTATCTTCAGATTACGTCGCAATCAGCCCATATTTACGAACAAGATTGGAATAATGCTTATCAATTGGTAAAATGCGCGTTTTGGGAAAGGACGCCGAGTTTGGTTTTTGACCTCGATACGCAGAGAGATATTAGGGGATATTTGATAATTAAGGTAAAAGACGGAAAAATTTTCGCTGATTTTCAGGGCCCGCAAGGAGAAGATTTAATGAATTTTGAAGGCGAAACAGCCAAAGAAATAATGAAAAAAATTGCCCAGCTTGAGATTTTAAGCAGAACCGACCATTTGCTTGATATCGGCGCCGAACTTCAAAAAGCCGAAATTGCGTTAAAGCAGCGGTTAGATTATAATCAAGATAAATCATTAATTTTTTAATATGATTCTTTCAGATAGAGACATTAAAAAAACAATTAAAGAAGGCAAATTGGTTTTTAAGCCGAAATTAGACGTGGATCAAATCGGGCCGGCTTCGGTTGATTTAAAATTAAGCCCGATTTTCAAAGTTTTTCATCCCGAAAGAAATAGTTTGTTGGACATAAAAAAAGAACTGCCGAAAGATTTTTATAAAACTTATAAATTAAAAGACGCGGAATCTTTTGTTCTCCATCCCAATAATTTTGTCTTGACCAGCACGGTTGAATATATCAAAGTGCCGGCCGATTTAGTTGTAAGAGTTGAGGGTAAAAGTTCATTGGCAAGAATGGGAATTTTAGTGCATAGCGCCGGTTTTGTTGACCCGGGTTTTGAAGGAACGCTTACTTTGGAAATTAGCAATCAGTCGAATATCGCCGTTGCTTTATATCCGAATATGCATATTTGCCAGATTGCGGTTGAATATCTGTCTTCGCCGGCGGAAATTCCCTACAACAAAAGAAAGAAATCTCTTTATTCAAAACAGAAAGGGCCGATGGGAGTAAAAACAAAAAATCTGTTTTAATTGACTTTTTATTCTAAATTTTATATTCTAACTTCTAAATTATGGGAGGCGTACCGGTAAAACATCATACAAAATCAAAAGTCGGCCGAAGAAGGTCGCATTTGGCTTTGAAATCGAGCCAGATTTTCGTTTGTCAAAATTGCCAGCATCCTGTCTTGCCCCATTGTTATTGCGTCAGTTGCGGAAATTATAAAGGAAAAATAATAAAGGAGCCGAAGTTGAAAATAAAGAAGTAAAATGGCCACTCGACACATTGCCCGCTCAATCGCGCTTCAATCCCTTTATGAATGGGATTTTTACAATAAAGAAAAGGATTTGACGGAAATTGTTGAACGCAATATTAAAGAATTCGGCGCTGGCATTAACGAGCCGGATTTTGTCTGGCGGATTGTCAAAGGAGTGATAGAACATATTAAGGATATTGACAAAGTTATTGAAAAGGCCGCGCCGGCTTGGCCGATAAACCAGATTTCCATTGTCGACCGCAATATTCTGCGCATCGGGCTCTATGAATTGCTTTATGCCGATAAAGCCGAAGTCCCCGAAAAAGTGGCCATTAATGAAGCGATTGAATTGGCGAAAAATTACAGCGGCGGAAATTCTTCTAAATTCGTTAACGGAGTTTTGGGAACGGTGTATAAAGAATTAAATCCCAAATCACAAGCGCCAAATCCCAAATAAATTTTTGTTATTTGGAATTTGTGATTTGGAATTTCTAAAAATTGGATTTATCTCAATTAGAACAAAAATTAGACGTTGTCTTCAATAATAAAAATTTATTGAAAGAATCTTTAACCCACCGTTCTTACTTGAACGAGAATCCTTCACGGGAAACGCCCCATAACGAGCGCCTGGAATTTTTAGGGGACGCCGTTTTGGAATTAGCGGTTACCGAAAATCTTTTTCATCAATATCCGGATTTTTCTGAAGGAGATTTAACCAGCATCCGTTCGGCTCTGGTTAATTATCAGATGCTCGCCGATGTTGCCAAAGAAATCGAACTGAATAATTATATCCTGCTTTCAAAAGGAGAGGCTAAAGATATCGGTAAAGCCCGGGATGTGATTTTAGCCAACGCTTTTGAAGCTCTTTTGGGGGCTATTTATCTTGATGCCGGATACGAAACGGCAAAAAAAATCATCAATGTTTCGGTGATGAATCATCTCGGGGAAGTAATTGAGAAAAAATTATATAAAGATCCAAAAAGCTTGCTTCAGGAAATAGTGCAGGAAAAGCTTAAAATTACTCCGATTTATTTAGTTTTGTCCGAAAAAGGTCCGGATCACGCCAAAATTTTTACGGTTGGCGCGTATTTCGGAGAAAAATTGGTTGCTCAGGGCGATGGCTTCTCCAAACAGGAAGCGGAAGTGGAAGCGGCAAAGAACGCGTTGAAGCATGTTTCTTAAATCCCTCGAACTTAACGGATTCAAATCTTTTGCCCAAAAGACCGTTTTGGAATTTCCCAAAGGCATTACGGCGATTGTTGGGCCGAACGGTTCCGGCAAATCAAATATTATCGACGCTATTCGCTGGCTTTTGGGAGAACGCGAAGCGAAAAATTTGCGCGGCTCAAAAATAGAAAATCTGATTTTTGCTGGCACCCCGAAAAGATCGAGAGTTGGAATGGCTTCGGTTGGGCTTTTTTTTGATAACAGTTCCGGTTTTTCCCAAATTGACTTCAGCGAAATATTAGTTTTACGCCGCGTAAGCCGCGACGGTGTTTCGCAATATTTTCTCAATAAATCCGAAACGCGCCTCAAAGATATAATTGATTTTTTCGCCCGCAGCCGGCTTGGCACCAAAGGATTGACCGTTATCAATCAGGGTTCAAGCGATTTGTTTGTCCGGGTTTCGCCGGAAGAAAGACGGGTGATGATCGAAGAAGTTTTGGGACTGAGGGAGTTCCAGATAAAAAAATCCGAAGCTGAAAGAAAATTGGAAAATACCAATTTCAATCTGGAAAAAGTGAAAGCGATGATTGAAGAAGTTATTCCGCGTTTAAGGATGCTCAAACGCCAAACCGTTAAGTGGCAGAAAAGAGCGGAAGTGGAAAAAGAATTAAAAGAATTGGAAGACAATTATTTTTCTTTCAAAGCCGGCGGGATTAACGAAGAAAAACAAAAAATTGAATTTGATTTGAAAGCGCTGGAAAAACGGATTTCGGAGAAAATATCAGAATTGAGAATTTTCGAAAGCGAGGTCAAAAAAATAGAAGGACAATCCAGCCCCCATAATTTGAATTTGCTCCGAAGCCGGAAAAACGAATTATCGGAAAAGTATTTGAAAATTCAGAAAGAATTGAGCCGCTTAGAGGCTAAATTGGAAATTTTGGGAAATCAAGAAGCCGGCGGTTCTTTCGGCGAAGGAGAGATTTTAAACTTTATCGGAGAAATCAAAGATGGTCTCAAGGATGGTCTCGCGTTGGAAGAAATCAAGGAAGCCGCGGCAATGATTGAAAGATTAATTTCCAGAATAGACGATTTTTTGAATCGGCCGCAAAACAGAAAAATAGAAGAATTAAGGGAATTAGAAGAATCTCGGCAAGGTCTTATTAAAGAAATTGGAACCGCGGAAGAAGGCATAAAAGAGGTCGAAAAATCGGAATCCGAAATCGCTCTCGGTTTGGAAGAATTCAACAAGCGTTTTCAGAAAGCCTACGGTTTTTTTGAACAAAAGAAAGATGAATTGTCTGTTTTGGAAAGCCAAAAACAAAAAATTCTTTTTGAAAAAGAAAAATTGGATTTGAAATTCCGGGATTTGGAAGTTCAGATGAGTCAAGCGGGAAGAAGAATAGAAGAACTGGGAAAATCGGAAATAAAAAATGGGGAACCGAATTTAATGGAAGTGGAGAAGCAAATGTTCAAACTTCGCGCCGAACTTGCCAATATCGGCGAAATTGACGAATTTTTGCTTAAAGAAGCCGAAACCGTCGAAAAACACCACAATTTTTTATCTTCTCAAGTTGAAGATCTGGAGAAAGCTTCAGATGATTTAAAAATTTTAATTAAAGAATTGAAAGAAAAAATTAAAAACGAATTCAATAAAGCCATCCATTTAATCAACGAGAAATTCGATCATTTTTTCCGGTTGATGTTTGAAGGAGGCCATGCTAAATTAAAAATTAAAAGTTCAAAGTTAAAAGTTAAGAACGATGACAGTAGCGGTGAAAATGAAAGCGATAACGATGAAACGGGCGATGGGGAAGAACAAGAACAGGAAGAAAAAATCGGCATTGAAATTGAATTGAATTTGCCGAAGAAGAAAATTACCAATTTGGAAATGCTTTCCGGCGGAGAAAAAAGTTTGGTTTCCGTCGCCGCGCTTTTCGCTTTAATTTCCGTGTCTCCGCCGCCCTTTCTGGTTTTGGACGAAATTGACGCGGCGCTTGACGAAAGAAATTCTCGCCGCTTCGCCAACCTCGTCAAAGAATCCGTTTCCCAAACCCAGTTTATCGTTGTTACCCACAATCGGGCGGTAATGGAAATTGCCGATGTGTTGTATGGCGTGACAATGAATGAAGACGGCACATCAAAAGTGTTGTCATTAAAACTTGACAATCAAAAGCCATAAATTATAAGCTATAAGCTATCATGTTAGCCATTAAATTAAAAAGAATTGGGAAAAAGGGGTATGCGACTTTCAGAATTATCGTGTCTGAAAAGCGGTCAAAGGTTTTTGGTCGATTTATCGAAGATTTGGGCTGGTTTAATCCTCACAGCAACGAATTGAAAATTAACAAAGAAAGAATCGAATACCGCCTGAAAAACGGCGCTCAGCCGACGGACAGAGTTTATAATTTATTGATTAAAGCAGGCGTGCTTAAAGGACAGAAAAGACCGATGCACAAGGTTTCCAAAAAATCTTCCGAAGAGCCGGTTTTGGAAGCTAAAGCGCCGGAAGCGCCGGTTGCGGCTTGATTTTATCGTTGAAAATGATATTGTTTTAGCAATATAAAAGGTCGGAAGAAAATCAGAATTAAAGACATATAGTTATGGAAGGAAGAGACCAGAAATTTCTTGAATTCGTCGTTCAGTCTATTGTTGATCATCCCGATGAAGTGAAAGTTGAGCGGAAAGTCGATGAGATGGGAGTGCTTTTGACTCTTCATGTTCATCCGACCGATATGGCTCAAGTTATCGGCCGAAGGGGATTAACGGCTCAGGCAATCCGGTCATTGTTAAGGATAGTCGGAGTTAAAAACAACGCCCGAGTCAATCTGAAAATAGCCGAACCGGAAGGTTCAACGAGAGAAAGGCCTTTAGTTGAAAGAGAAACCGGAAATATTTAATCAAATTTTAAAAATCCCGCTGTCAAAAGCGGGATTTTTGTTTTAAAATATATTTATATGCGTTTTGATATTATTACAATTTTCCCGAAGATTTTCTCCGCCAAAGGCGGATCATATTTAAATGAGTCTATTTTGAAGCGCGCCCAAAAAAATAAATTGGTTGATATTAAAATCCATAATTTGCGGGATTTTACGAAAGACAAGCATCGCAAAGTGGATGATCGTCCGTTCGGCGGCGGGCCGGGAATGGTAATAACAGTTGAGCCGATTATTAAGGCCGTGTCAAATATCAATCGTCAAGCGTCAAAAAAGAAAATCAAAGTTATTTTATTTACTCCGGGAGGAAAACAATTTAATAATAAGACGGCGGCAAATTTGGCGAAAAATTACGACAATCTGATTTTAATCTGCGGCCGATATGAAGGAATCGACGCCAGAGTGGAAAAAGTAATTGAAAATTTAAAATTAAAAATTGAAAATTTAAGTGTCGGACCCTATGTTTTGACCGGCGGCGAATTGCCGGCAATGGTTTTAATTGACGCGGTTTCCCGTCAAATCCCCGGCGTTTTAGGCAAGCAAGAATCATTGGAAGAGAAGCGGTATGGCGCCGGATTGTCGGTTTACACCCGGCCGGAAGTTCTTAAATACAAAGGGAAAAAATATAAAGTTCCAAAAATTCTTCTTTCAGGAAATCATAAAAAAATTGATGAATGGCGGCGCGAGAATTGACAATTTTTATTTTCTGCCATATAATTTATCTTGATTAAAGTCCGCCAAGAGCGGACTTTATTGTCATAATATGGACATCAAAAATCTAAACAGAGTTATAGAACAAATCGCCGATGAGCGGGGCATCGATAAATCGATGGTCGCAGAAGCCGTGGAATCGGCCGTGGCCGCCGCTTACCGCAAGGAATTCGGGAAAAGGGGAGAAAACATCAAAGCCGAAATCAATTTCAAAACCGGCAGTTTTAAATTTTGGAAAATAAGAACCGTGGTTGATGAAACAACGGTAAGAGTGAAGGAAGAGGGGAAAGAACCGGAAATTGAAGATAAGAGTAAGGAGAGTGAAAAAGAACTTTTGCCGCTTTACAATTCGGAAAGGCATATTTTTCTTGACGAAGCGAAAGCCGTTAAATCCGACGTTAAGATTGACGAAGAATTGGAATTTCCTTTAGAGGAGCGCGAAGATTTTGGTCGTATTGCCGCTCAAGCGGCCAAACAGGTGGTCTTGCAGAAAATTAGGGAAGCGGAAAGGGAATCAATCAAAAAAGAATATGCCGGAAAAGAAGGAGAAATCGTTTCAGGAGTCATTCAGCGCATTGAGCGCGGCAATGTTTTTGTCGACATCGGCCGGGCGGTCGGAGTGATGTTTTTTAATGAAACCATACCCGGCGAATATTATCGTATCGGTGAGAGATTGAAATTTTATCTTTTGGCGGTTCAAGAAGAAAGCGGGAGGTCGCCGGGATTGGTCCTTTCGAGATCTCATCCCAAGTTTGTCAGCAAGTTATTTGAGTTGGAGGTGCCGGAAATTCACGAAGGCACGGTGGAAATCAAAGCGATTGCTCGGGAGCCCGGCAATCGGACAAAAATAGCGGTTGATTCAAAAGTTGAGGGAGTGGATCCGGTTGGCGCTTGCGTTGGTCAGCGGGGGACGCGCGTGATGGCCGTAACCAATGAATTAGGCAATGAAAAAATCGACATTATTGAATGGTCGGAAAACCCAGATAAATTTGTGGCCGCGGCTTTATCGCCGGCTAAAGCCAAGGCAGTGGAAATTTTGCCCCGCCGCGAAGCCCGGGTTTTTGTTCCAGAAGACCAGTTAAGTTTGGCTATCGGCAAGGGGGGGCAAAATGTGCGGCTGGCGGCAAAACTCACGGGTTGGAAGATAGACGTGCGTTCGCTTTCGCGGCCGGAAGAAGCGGTGGCCGAAGGAATCGCCGAAGCCGGTTCTGAAATTGAAAAAAGCGAAGAAAAAGAGTAAAATTATTTTATGTTCAAAATGTCCATTGGCGAAAACGCGCCCGAGGAATTCAACGTTATTGTTGAAATTCCAAAAAACAGCCAGAATAAATATGAATTTGACGAAGAAAGCGGGATGATTAAGCTTGACCGCGTTCTTTTTTCGCCGATGCATTATCCGACAGATTACGGCTTTATTCCGGAAACTTTATCCGCGGACGGCGACCATCTGGATACGCTTGTCTTCGGCAGCGACCCGCTTTTTCCCGGCTGCGCGGTTAAAGTCCGGCCCATCGGGATTTTAAAAATGGTTGACAACGGGGATGAAGATTATAAAATTTTAGGCGTTCAGGTGGACAATCCGCGTTTTGACAATATTAAAGACATTGAAGACATTAAAGCCACCCACGAACATTCCTTGAAAGAAATAGCCCATTTTTTTGAGGCCTACAAAGAATTGGAAGGCAAAAAAGTCAAAATTTTCGGCTGGGAAGGATCGGTAAAAGCCAAAGAAGAAATTAATAAAGCGCGAGAAGCGTACAAACAAAAAAAATAAAATTTTTATGAATTTGATTCCTACCGTTATAGAAAAATCTCAATACGGCGAACGCGCTTACGACATTTATTCCCGTCTTTTGAAAGACCGGATTATTTTTCTCGGCGGTCCGGTTACCGACCAGACAGCAAACAGCATTATTGCCCAGATGCTTTTTCTGGAGCACGAAGATTTCAAAAAAGACATCACTCTTTACATCAACAGCCCCGGTGGGTTGGTAACCGCCGGCATGGCGATTTACGATACAATGCAATATATTAAGCCGGATGTCTCGACGATTTGCATGGGCTTGGCGGCTTCGGCGGCCGCGGTTTTGCTTTCGGCCGGTAAAAAAGGCAAACGATTTGCTTTACTCAATTCGGAAATCTTGCTTCATCAGGTAATGGGCGAAGCCGGCGGCCAGGCCGTGGAAGTGGAAATCGCCGCCCGCCAGATTCTTAAAATTAAAGACCGGGTTAATCAGATTTTGGTAAAACATACCGGTCAGCCGCTGACGAGAATAGAAAAAGACACGGACCGCGATTTTTATCTGACTGCTCAGGAAGCCAAAGAATACGGCGTGATTGATGAAATCATCAAAGGTAAAAATAATCGCTGAAAACCATATGGAACTTATCGTTCAAAAAAGAGAAATATTCGGAAAGAAAAACAAATCCTTGCGTAAAACGGGCTTGATTCCGGCCGAGCTTTACGGCCATGGATTGGAAAATTTGCATCTCGGCGTTTCGGCCAAAGAATTTTCGCGCCTTTTCAAAGAAGCCGGCGAAAATACCGTCATTAAACTGAAGGTCGGAGAAAAAGAATTCAATGTTTTAATTCATGACATCGATAAAAACGCTTTTACCGACGAAATTTCCCACATTGATTTTTACAGCGTCAAGATGAATGAAAAAATCCGGGCGCGAATTCCTCTGGAATTCGTCGGTGAATCAACGGCAATCAGGGAAAAAGGCGGAATTTTGGTCAAAGCGATGCACGAAATAGAAGTAGAAGCTTTGCCCGGAGATTTGCCTCATAATTTTCAAGTTGATATCAACGCTATTTCAGACATCGGCGCGAGCGTTTTTGTCAAAGATTTGAAAATCTCTAAAGAAGTCAAAGTTTTGGTTGCTCCGGAAACCGTAATCGCCACCGTTACGGAAATGGCCAAAGAAGAAGAAATTCCGGCCGGACCGGCAGGCGTTGAAGAAGTAAAAGTGGAAACCGAAGAAAAGAAAGAATTAAGGGAAAAAGAAAAAGAAACCGAGGAAAAAACAAAATAATTGTAAAATGTTAAGACCTCGCGTCTTAATCGACATAAAAAAAGACTCTGGTTTAAATTCTTTTCGGCGTCTCTCTCCCAGAGTCAGTCTCAAAAAAGGCGAATTTTTTTTCATTTCCTTAAAATCTTTTACGGGAATCATTTTGATTTTTATCGTCGCTCTTCCTTTTGTTTTCGGGCTGGTTAAAGCGCCAACAGTCGTCTCTCTGGCCGCTTCCAGCGTCGAGAATGAAGATAAAAGAAAAACATTGGAAGCGGAACTTGAAAAATATGAAAATCAGATAGATGAATACGAAACAACTATCGCAAATTTAAAAAAACAGGGAAACACTCTTAAATCCGAAGTTGAAAAACTTAACGCTAAAATCGCCAAACTTAATCTTCAGATAAAAGCCGTTGTCTTAAATCTTAAAAGGCTTGATGAGGAAATAGGCGTTACCCAATCGAAAATCGATTCCACTCAAAAAGACATTGATTTCAACAAAATAGCTTTATCGGAAACTCTGCAAAACATTTACGAAAGCGGCAATAAAAAAATGCTCGAAGTGCTTTTGGCCAATCCTCAGCTTTCGGATTTTTTCAACGATTTGAACAATCTTTTGTCCGTTCAGGATAATTTGAAAACCGTTCTGGAAAAAATCACGTCTTTGAAAGATCAATTGGTTGATGAAAAAGAAGCGCTGGCTTTGGAGCGTTCTGACGCAACCGCGTTAAAATCTTATCAGGATGCTCAAAAAACGAGCATTCAAAAAACTCAGGAAGACAAAAATACTTTGCTTAAAGTCACCAAGGGGAGGGAATCGGAATACCAAAAAATTCTGGTTGAAACCAAAAAAACCGCGGCTGAAATCCGAAAACAAATTTTTAAATTGCTTGGCGGCGGCGAACTTTCTTTTGAAGAAGCTTATCAATTGGCAAAATATGCCGAAAAAGCGACCGGTGTGCGGGCGGCGTTGATTTTGGCGGTCTTGGACAGGGAATCGGCTTTAGGCAAAAATGTCGGCCAATGCGATTATAAAACGGCGATGCATCCGAAACGCGATATCCCGATATTTTTGGAAATTATCTGGGAATTGGGTTTAACGAGCAATGTCGAATCAGGAGTGATAAAAGTTTCTTGCGCCAACGCTGACGGAGCTTACGGCGGCGCGATGGGACCGGCGCAATTTATTCCTTCCACCTGGAACATATATAAGAGCCGAATAACGGAGATTACCGGCAATAATCCGCCTTCGCCCTGGAAAAACGAAGATGCTTTTACGGCCACCGCTTTGTATTTGAAAGACGCCGGCGCGGCTAACGCCAGCTTGGCCCAGGAAAGAATCGCGGCAGCCAGATATTATGCCGGCTCCCGTTGGCAAAGGTATCTTTGGACTTACGGCGCCAGAGTTATTTCCCGCGCTCAGCAATTTGAAGACGATATCGCGATTTTGACTTCTTAAGAAGATTTTTTGAACGCTTTGATAATCGGGTCAAGGTCTCCGTCTAAAATGCGTTCAATATTATGCCATTTTTTATTGATGCGGTGGTCGGTAATTCTATCATCTGGAAAATTATAAGTTCTGATTTTTTCCGCCCGTTCGGCGGCGCCGATTTGTTCTTTGCGGTTGGCGCCTAATTTTTGCGCTTCGCTTTGTTTTTGCGCTTCATATAATTTGGCGCGTAAAACCGTTAAAGCCGCTTCGCGGTTGGCGTGTTGGGACCGTTCGGCACGGGAAGAAACAACGATGCCGCTGGGTTTATGTAAAATTCTGACGGCGGTTTCCACTTTATTGACATTTTGCCCGCCCGGTCCGCCGGCTCGGGAAAAAGTGGTTTCCAAATTATCGGGACTAATATTTACTTCTTTGGCTTCCACTTCGGGAAGGATGGCAACCGTGGCCGTTGAAGTGTGGACCCGGCCGGCTTTTTCGGTTTTGGGGATTCTTTGAATCCGATGAACGCCGGATTCTTGCTTCAAATTTTCATAAACGCCTTGCCCTTCGATTTTTCCGACAAATATTTTATATCCTTCAAGCGAGGTTTGATTGGTGTCGAGAACGGAAAATTTCCAACCCATTCGAGCGGCGTATTTTTGGTACATTCTTACCAAATTGCCGGCAAAAATAGCGGCTTCATCGCCGCCGGTTCCCGCTCTGATTTCTAAGATAATTTTATTTATAATAATATTTGTTTTTTTTGGCAAAAATAGCGGTCTGATTTCTTTTGGTCGCCGCCCGCGCCGGCGCGTATTTCAACAATAATTTTATTCATTTGAAAATTATTGCGAGTTAGGATTTTAATTTCCTTACTCTCACTTTTTTCTTCGGAGATTCTTTTTTCTTGCTGACGCGGGATTTGAATCTTTCGGCGCGGCCCATAGCGTCAACTAGTTTTTTTTTGCCGGTGTAAAAAGGATGACAGCGTCCGCAGATTTCCGTGTGAATTTCCGGCTTTGTCGAACCAATGGTAAAAACGGCGCCGCAAGCGCATTTGGCTTTGGCGGAAGAAAAGTATTCAGGATGTATATTTTTTTTCATAACTCGTATATTAACAATGTTTTTAGGGGTTGACAAGAGAGAGGTGTTGTCTATAATGGTTTATGCGCGGTAACGGAAAGCAGTTTGAAAATTTAATAATACAATCAAAATTTTTTCAATTGTCCCAATTATATTTGAAGTAGGTTGTAGTAGGTAGTCAGTAGTCAGCAATTTTTTTTGCTTTCTACTTACTACTTTCTACTATGCTACTTTTTTTGAGAGTTTGATCCTAGCTCAGGATGAACGCTGGCGGCGTGGATAAGGCATGCAAGTCGAACGATCCATTTTTTGAACAAGATGAGATTACATCAAATTAAGGGAAGAAAATGGATAGTGGCGAACGAGTTAGTAATACCTTGGTACATACCCTAAAGTGGAACATAATTCGTCGAAAGGCGGACTAATTTTCCATAGTATCCGATGCAACATTCGGATTAAAGTCGCAAGACGCTTTAGGAATGGCCTGGGCCCGATCAGCTAGTTGGTGAGGTAATGGCTCACCAAGGCTATGACCGGTAGGGGGGGTGAGAGCCTGTTCCCCAACGACGGAACTGAGACACGGTCCGTACACCTACGGGTGGCAGCAGCCGAGAATATTCCACAATGGGCGAAAGCCTGATGGAGCGACGCCGCGTGCAGGATGAAGGCCTTCGGGTTGTAAACTGCTTTTAACTGGGAAGAAGTCGCAAGACTGACGGTACCAGTTGAATAAGAGGTTGCTAACTCTGTGCCAGCAGCAGCGGTAATACAGAGACCTCGAGCGTTATCCGGATTTATTGGGCGTAAAGCGCGAGTAGGAGGCTCGGCAAGTCTGTTGTTAAATCCCAGGGCTTAACCTTGGAATCGCAGCGGATACTGCCGAACTTGAGGGCGTTAGAGGCAAATGGAACAGCCGGTGTAGGGGTGAAATCCGTTGATATCGGCTGGAACACCAAAGGCGAAGGCATTTTGCTGGAGCGTCCCTGACTCTGAATCGCTAAAGCGTGGGGAGCAAAAAGGATTAGATACCCTTGTAGTCCACGCCCTAAACAATGTCAACTAGCTGTTGGGAGTATCGACCCTCTCGGCGGCGAAGCTAACGCGTTAAGTTGACCGCCTGGGAAGTACGGTCGCAAGACTAAAACTCAAAGGAATAGACGGGGACCCGCACAAGCGGTGGAGCATGAGGTTTAATTCGATGGTACACGAGGAACCTTACCAGGGTTTGAAATTCAAACGAATCCCGATGGAAACGTCGGGAGTCTCTCAAGGACGTTTGGACAGGTGCTGCACGGTCGTCGTCAGCTCGTGATTTGAATTGTTCCCTTAAGTGGGGTAACGAGCGCAACCCCTGTCGGATGTTATAAGTGTCATCCGAGACTGCCGGTTTTACCGGAGGAAGGAGGGGATGACGTCAGATCAGCGTGGCCCTCTGATACCCTGGGCTACACTCATGCTACAATGGCCGCCACAATGGGTAGCCAAGGAGAAATCTGGAGCCAATCCCAAAAAAGTGGCCTCAGTTCGGATTGAGGGCTGAAACTCGCCCTCATGAAGTTGGAATCGCTAGTAATCGCGGATCAGCTATGCCGCGGTGAATACGTTCTCGGGTCCTGTACTCACCGCCCGTCACGCCAAGGGAGCCGGGAATAGGTGAAGTCTCGCTTCGGCGGGGTCAGCCTAAGTTCGGTGACATGGGCGAAGTCGTAACAAGGCACGCGTAGCGGAAGCTGTGCGTGGAACAATTAAACTAAATTAGTGTCGATTTCAAAGGTGTTAGTCGTGGAGCCTAAAGTCGCGACTATTGGGATGACTAAAAAAGTTCTGAACTTTCGTTTTTAACGTTTGAAAATTAATTTTTTCAAACCCCGCAAACAGGGTTTTTTTTAAGTAAAAAATTGGTATAATAAAAAAGATGCCAACAAAAATATTACTCGTTGAAGACGACCCGTTTTTGTCTTCTTTATTAAAAAATCGGCTTCAAAAAGAGGGCTTTGAAATTATTTTAGTTCGCGACGGCGACGAAGCTCTTAATTCTTTGAATGATTTTGCTCCGAATTTAATTCTTTTGGATATTATTCTACCGAAAAAATCGGGGTTTGAAGTAATGGAAGAAGTGAATAAAAATCCTCAATTAAAAAATAAGAAAACGCCGATAATAATTATTTCCAATCTCGGACAGCCAGAAGATATTGAGAGAGGAAGGCAGTTGGGAGCCATAGAATATTTTATTAAGGCAAAAATTTCCATAGATGAATTGATTGAAAAAATCAAAAGCTTTATTTCTTGATTATGGATGTGGATAAGTATGTTGTGCGGCAAATAGATATGGTATAATGATACGATTGAATAAAAGGTCGAAGAAATAAATTATTTATTTATGAAAAAAAGTTTAAAAGGTTTTACATTACTTGAACTTCTTATTGTTATCGGTATTTTAGCGATTTTGGCGACTACCGTTACCTTGGTGCTTAATCCGGCGGAAATGTTGAAGCAGGCGCGTGATTCTCAAAGATTAGGAGATTTGAGAAGCGTACACGCGGCTATTTCCATGTATGCGGCAACAGCGACTTCAACGGAATTTACGAGTTGCAGCGGTTGTAATAATACCGGCACTACGACTTCTCCGTTTTCAGCCGGTCCTTGCACTCAAAATGCCAGCACCACGGTTGATGGCACTGGTTGGGCGAGCCCCTTGGATTTGAGGAAAACCAGCGGCGGCGCGGCATTGTCTAAATTGCCGAGCGACCCATCAAATGGCAGCACTTATTTTTATGCTTTTAAATGTGACGCCACTAACAGTACTTGGGAAATAAATGGAGTATTAGAGAGCGCTAAATACAATGATATGATGAGCAAAGACGGCGGTAACAAAGCGGATTATTACGAGATCGGTAGCGATCCGGATCTTAATTTGTAAAAAATAACGTAAATGGCGATTTTAAATTATTTTGCCATTGGAATTTTAATCGCGATATTGGGGGCGCAGATTTTCCGGAGCGCCGGAAAACTAGCGCCCCTTTTTGGGAAACGCCTTATTGGGTCGGTTTTTTTAATTTCCGCGATTTTGATTTTCAGTTATTTAAGTTTTCTTTCTTGGCAACAATATTGGGCTTGGAAAAATAGCGAAATCACCCGATATTTTTTACCTCCTTACACGGGCATTTTTTATTTTATTTCTTATGTCAAGATGCATATCTGGAATAGTTATCTGGTTTCTTTATTATTTTCAATTTTAATTTTAACGCTCTTCTCTTTTATTAATAAAAGATATTCCGAAAGAATTTTTTATCCGGAAGAAATTTATCTAGCGGCTCTAGCGGCTTTCTTAGTCGGTTATCCGGCGATTTTTTTCTATTTTAGTTTAGTTATTTTTATTTATTTATTAATTCATATTTTCTCGTTTCTTGCTTCTCGCTTTTTCTCTCAGCGCCTTTCTTTATATTATTTGTGGATGCCGTCGGCAATTTTTGTTATACTGATAAGCAAGTGGTTGCAAGCGTTGTCAATTTGGAAACTGTTTAAATTTTAAATGTCTATTTTTATCTATCGAGCTTTAAATAAGGACGGACGCGAAGAACAGGGAGAGCTTCAGGCAAGCGATAAAGAAACGGCTGTTGAATATCTTAAACGCGACGGTTTTTTGGCGTTGTCTCTCGAGGAAAAAGGAAAAATTAAAAAAAGCGGTTTTTCTTTTTTGTCTCAGACGGATTTTTTTCGGGGCGGAGTTAATTCGCTTGATCGGATGTTTTTAGTAAGGCATTTGTCGGCGATTTTGAAATCAGGCATCAATTTGCGGGAATCATTGGAAATTTTGGAGGAAGATACTTCTAAGCCGGCTCTCAAAGCCGTATTGATGGACGCCAAGAAAAATTTGGAACGCGGCCAGCCTTTATCGGCGACCTTCGCGGCTTATGAAAATTATTTTTCTTCGGTATTTGTGGGATTGGTCAAAGCGGGCGAGGCCTCGGGCACTTTGGAAGAAACATTGGAAGGATTAGGAGAACAATTACGGCGCGATTATGAAATGAAAAAAAAGGTGCAATCGGCGATGATTTATCCGGCAGTTCTTTTGGGAGCTTCTTCTCTTATAGTTATTTTGCTTTTAACTTTTATTTTACCGCGATTGGCGAAATCTTTGATTCAGGCAAAAGTTGTTTTACCCGCGATTACCCGTTTTTTTATTTTTATAAGCGGTATTTTTTCCGCCAGTCCGCCGTTGACAATCGCGATTTTCATAATTTTTGTCATTTCGTTATTTTTATTTTCCCGGCGCAAAGAAAGCCGAGATTTTTTCATTTTTATTTTGGGGAAATTGCCCGTTAGCCGCGAATTGATAAAAAAACTGGCCTTGGCGCGTTTTACTATGACTTTCCGCAATTTGCTTAAAAGCGGAATGTCGGCTTTGGACGCTTTGGATATTACCGCCAAAACGGTCGGCAACAGCCAATATGAAATGGCGATTGTTTTAATCGCGGAAGAAATAAGAAAGGGCGCGCCTCTTCACGAAGTGTTTAAAAAGCGGGCCAATCTTTTTCCCCAATTGGTCTCAAGTATCATTGCCGTTGGAGAAAGAACGGGCACTTTGGAAAGATCATTACTGACGATTGCGGAATATTACAATGAAGAAGTGGACCGGCTTTTGAAAAATTTGGTTTCGCTTCTCGAACCGATACTTTTAGTAATAATGGGAATAATTGTCGCGACAATCGCTCTTTCTATTCTTCTGCCGATTTATCAATTGGTCAGTTCCTTCAGATAAAATGAGAGGTTTTACCCTTTTAGAACTTATTTTAGTCGTCGGTATTTTGGCGATTCTTGGAACCGTTGGTTTTAATTTTTATTTTAATTTTCAGATTGACGTAAAAGTCGATGAGGAAATCAATCGGATTCAGCAAATTTTGCGCCAAATTCAACAAAAGGCCGTTAGCGGAGAAGAGGGAGCGAAATGGGGGGTAAGATTTACCAATAATACGACTAATGACCAACATTACGATGTTTTTTGGGGAGACAGTTTTCCAGCCGGCACTTCCACGGATATTTATTATTTGCCTTCGGGCGTTGTTTTCACGACTCCTTCTTCCAGTTCAACTTTAGACGTGATTTTTAACAAGCGGACCGGTGAGAGCGCTTCTTCTTCAATCATTACGATTACCATTCAGACGGAAACCTCGGATGTTTCAAAGAGCGTTTCCGTAACGCCAAAAGGATTGATTAGTCGATGAAAAAAGCTTCTTGGACTATTGGCATAGACGAAGTGGGGCGGGGAGCTTTAGCCGGACCGGTCGCGGTGGCAGCTATAGCATTGCCGAAAAATTTTAAAATTAAAAATTTACCGTTGCCATTAAGGGATTCTAAAAAATTATCGTTAAAACAAAGAGAGGGTTGGTTTAAATGGATTAAAAATCAGGCGCTACCGCATACGGTAGCATTAGTTTCGCCGAAAATTATTGACAGAATAAATATTTCTCAAGCCGCTAATTTAGCGGCTACGCGCGCTTTTAAGCGTTTAATCCAAAACCCAAAATTTAAAATTAAGAATTATTCGGTTCTTCTTGACGGCGGACTATATGTCAATAAATCAAAAATCAAAAATATAAAATTTAAAACTATTATAAAAGGAGATGAGAAAATTCCGGCAATCTCATTAGCTTCAATTGTCGCTAAAGTTTATCGTGATAAATTAATAAAAAAACTTCACAAAAAGTATCTGCGCTATGATTTTATTCACAATGTCGGCTACGGCACAAAAAAACACATTAAAGCGATAAGAAAATATGGGCTTTCATCGATTCATCGTCGGAGTTTTTGTAAAAGATTTATTAATTGACTTTTACAAAATTGATGCTTTACTATATTGAAAGTAGCACCTTGAAAATATAAAAAGGTTTTTTGAATTATAACCCCGAATTTCTTATAAACAGGAGGATAAGGTGAAGGTAAACTTTGATGAAAAAAGGGCGAGAGAAGTGTTCCAAATTCTTGAAAACGGTTGGCAGCGTCGTAATGGAATTTTTAACGGCATCGTGTTGCCACAGGATAGATGGGACGCGCCTGTCGACAACCGTGAACACGCTAATTGGCTTTTTTACACCGCTCTGCCAATGAGAGGCGGCATAATGAGCGAAGAGCCATTCAAGTGGATGTGGAAGTTGAAACAAAGGTTTCCGGAGCTTTTTGAGCCGGCGGAGATAGCGGGAAAATGGACCCTTGAAAAAATGAAAGAGGCGTTCATAGAAGTAACGGCTGAAATTCTCAATGGCAATGGAGTGGGAGAAATGGGAGCGGGCGCGTTAAGCTGGAACATGGATGAACATATTCGCTCTTGGCACAAAAACTCCGTTGTTCTCTCTCGCTATTGGGGGAGCGATATCAGAAATATTTTTTGGGGAGTAACGGAATTTGAAGAGGCTTTTAGGCGAGTTGATCACTATCATGTAGAGACCGGCTTTAAAGGGATGAGGAGAAAAATTTTCTCTCTTTTGACGATATGGTTGCAGGAAAGGAATTTGATTCCTTTGTTCCCGACACCTATTCCGATTGATTTTCACGCTCTTCGGATTTTGTGGGGAACGGAAGTTCTTAAATTAAACGGATTAGCAAAACCGTTTAATCCGGCCTCCTATCAAGCGGAGCAATTAAGAGGTAAAACGGCTCTGCGCATTTCGGAGAAGTTTATGGACGCAATTGCCAAATGGTCGCAGAAATTTATTCATAAATCGGGGTTTTCGCATATGAATATAAATCCCGCCATTTGGGTTTTGAGCCGGAGTATGTGTTCAGAACATGTCCAGACTTCTTCAAAAAAAGATGGGAGTTTATATGCGAAAGCGGATCTTTTAAAGAATGTTTCCGCTTGGCCGAAGAAATACAAGGATCCTTGTTCATATTGCCCCGTTGAAAAATGGTGTAAATGGGCTATTCCGGCCGCGCCATATTATCGCTGGGGAATGTTGGTGAGAGCGGGAAAAAGGGTTCTTTATCCGGTGATGAAATTACCGGGGCTTGGAGAGTTTTTTAACTCGCGCCGTAATAAGAGGCGCTGATAAGGAAAGGAAGGAGAGATATGAGGGGTATAAACCCGAAAGACATCCTTCCTTTAGCAAGGAAGGATGTTGAAGTAGTTAAGAAAGAAGCAAAATTTGTTTGGGGGATTGATTCAGAGGGGAAAACAGTTTCGGTGAAAGCGAATGAAAATGGTAAAATATGGTCAATTGCCATTATTGGCCCCGCTTCTTTAATTAAGAAAGAAGTTAAAGAAGCGCTTTATAAAGCCAATCTTTTAGAAGAAGCATTTTTTGAAAAGGAATTGCTTCTTATGGAAATTGGTTTTAAAAGGGGTAAACCATACCAAAGGCCGTGCCAAAACGGGACAAATATTCTTTGGAGGCGAAAGTGGTTTTATTTTTCAAAGAAACAATATTTGAAAGTTTCTCCGAATTTATTTTGGTTTTTGCAACATTTGTGCCAAGAAACATGGCATAAATGGAAGACGAGCAAAAATCCATTTGTTCGGAGTGGAAAAAGTAAAAGTTTTCGTCGTCTTGGGGAAAACATAATTTCTCCGGGAACAAGGTATTCATTTTCCTTGGAAGATATTTATCCTGTTGCAGACATTTTCTGGGCGGAAAAGAATCTTAATTCTGTCTTGAAAAAGTTTCTTCCCTGGTTAGGTGAAATGTTGGAAAATATTTTATCGCGCCAGCGCAGTAAAAAAAAGTGGAGAGAATATGCGGAGAAAATGATTTATTCTCGCCCCCTTTATCTCTTGGAAAGAATTGCGGATGATATAGGGAATAAATACTCAAGAGCAAACTTTCTAAATTTCATTTGGGAAATCAAACAAGACGAAGGGGAGATGGACAATAAAGCGGTAGAAAAGATGATGCAAATAGTCCTCTCCAATCCCGAAGAACGTTTAAGGAATATTCAGATCAGAATAAGGCGAATGAAAAGAAATTGTCTTATTTTTGAAGTTTATCCTGAATATTCTCGGAATTTTGAGGATTATACGTTTGACCAATACCCGCCTTGACGTCAAGTTGAAGCGGGTTTTTTATTTGACATTTCATAAAAACAATAGTATTTTAATCACAGCGTATTTTTTAACAAAATAATAAGAATAAGGAGGGAATACCGATGGGCAAATTTATCGTTTTGGAAGGTGGAGAAGGCGCTGGCAAGGGCATTTGTATACGGATGCTTAAAGAAAAATTCGCGGATCGCGATGATGTGATTTTTACTCGCGAACCCGGCGGAACTGAAATAGCGGAAAAAATCCGGACATTGCTTTTATCCAAAGATAATAAGGAGATGTTACCGTTGACAGAACTTTTTTTGTTTTGCGGCGCTCGGGCTCAGCATGTGGAGGAAAAAATTCGACCGGCGTTGGAAAAAGGCAATATCGTAATCAGTGACAGGTTTGACGCGTCAACCATCGCCTATCAGATTTTTGGTAGACAGCGGCCGCAGTATCTTAAAGCGTTTGAAGCGCTTAATAAAATCGCCAAAGCCGGCATTGAGCCGGACGCGGTGATCTACCTCGATGTCAATCCAAGGGTTGGTCTTGAGAGGAAGCGTAAAAGCCAAGACGGTCTTTGCAGCCGTTTTGACGAAGAAGAGTTGGATTTCCACCATCGCGTCAGGGAAGGATATATATCTCAATGTTTAAGAGCAGCCAAGGAAAAAAATAATCCCGTTTGGCATCTTGTCCCAACAAGTGAAATGTCGGAGAAGGAAGTAAAAGATGAGGTATGGGAGATAGTTAAAAAAATCATAGAGACGGAATAGGAGAAGCGCGATGGCAAAGATGTTGTTTAAGCAGGGAGGGTTCAAGATTTTAGCCGAGGATATAGCTAAATTGCCTTCGGGTAAAATCAATGAATTGATAAGAACAGCGGGCGCTACCTGTTACCAGACCCGTGAAACAATCAAAAAGACGCCTGAGGAGTTTATAAAAATGCTCCGCAACAGAGGGCATCTCTCGGTGTTAGAACATTCCTGGTATTGTTTTGCCGTCTATCCCTCTAGACAGATAAAAACCGAGCTTTCAAAGATAGGTTATCGGTTTTATCAAGCCAACAATCTTTTTTCAATCACGGAGAACCGGGAGAGACAAAAATTAATAATTTCTGGCAATGCTCGGATGTTCAACGAGGCTCATGCCAGAAATTATGATTTCCATGTTTTGAACATGATCTATGCGATGATTAGTTTTGGAAACCGGGCGCTTTTCCCAAATACCATCGGAAGAGACGATTCGTTCTTCAATGGCGTGATAGAAATGAATCCCGAGCTCATATTACCGGAAGAAAAAATGAGCCATACGGCAATGTGCGTTGAGTTTAATCAGCATTGCCGGGGATTTACGCACGAGCACGTTCGGCACAGACTTGCCAGTTTTTCCCAAGAAAGCACGCGCTATGTCGATTATGCCAAGGGCGACGTTAATCTGGATGAGTTTCAGATGCAGTTCGTCTTGCCCTACAACAATGGATTCGATTTCTTGAAAAAAATTGAATTTATCTGCAATGGAGAAACATATCGCATGTCGCCGGCCGATTTTACGGATATGATAGAGGCGTTTTATCGGGGTTTGCGCAAGGCCGGTTTGAAGCCCGAAGAGGCCAGGCAGTGGTTGCCCATTGGTTTAAAAAGCCAGATTGTCACCACGGCCAATCTGAAAGAATGGCGCCACTGGTTTTATATGCGGACCACCGAGTTCGCCCATCCGGAAATCAGATGGACGGCGTTGAATCTTTTGCGGTTTTGCAAAGGACGTTGGCCCGATCTTTTTAATGACTTTGAGTTCGATAAAGCAAAAAAAGACGGAAGAGAGTGCGCTATTTTTACAGGTTCGCAAGCGCCGTAAATAACAAACCCGCTGGAAGAAATTTTTCTACAGCGGGCTTTTTTTTATAAAAAAAAGCGCCTACATTCATAACATAGACGCTCTGGTTTTTGAAAAAAAGATTTCAGAAAAACTTATTAGTAGCTTCTGTTACCCACTGATAGTTTTCCTGTAGCAGTTTACGGGCTTCCGGCGTCATTTTTGGAAGGTCGCGATAAACCTGCTTGTCTTTCATTTGAGTTTTGTCTCCGGCGGGCCAAAGGCGCCAGCTGTCGTTTTCTATGACATCGGCGACCATCAGCTTGCCTGTTTCCTCGTCAAACCCGCATTCTATTTTGAGGTCAACGAGAACGACGTTCTGTTTTGCCCAGGCGTTTTCGAGGATTTCGAAGGTTTTGACGGCGAGAGCTCTTAAATCGTTAAGTAAATATGGCGTCATCAGAATACCGCCTTCTTCAAGAAATCTTTTCCTGAAGAAACCGTTGCTCAACGGTTTCTTTGGATCGTATAAAAAAGATATTTCATTCTTAAAGTCGTATATAATTAATGGGTCATGCATCTCGTCGTTTTTTAAAAAAACTTCAAAGACGAGAGAATCAAAAACCATTCCTTCCGCGATTTCCGGATTGCGTTTGAGGTAAGAGCCGGTGGCGATTCTGCGTATTATCAGCTCTAAGGGAATCATTTTCACTTTGCGGGCCAGAAATATTTTTGGTGCTGTTTGCCCCCTATAGTGATTTGGTATTCCCACTATGTTCAACAATTTAAAGCAATTGCCGGTTGTCTTGGTTGAAAAGATGGCCTTGCCGCTTAACTGGTCTTTTTTGACTCCATCGCCGGCAGTAATGTCATCTTTACTTTCAATAAAGACGAGATACTGGTTAACGGGATGTTTAAAAACAATTTTCGTTTTTCCTTCAGAGATTTTTTCAGATAACGGCATATTTTCTCCTTATCCTCCTTATTTTGTTTTTGTTGAATTTTTGCTGTTGTTATTAAACCAAGAACCAATAATAAAAGCAAGATTATTGACTTATATTTTAATTTTCTATATCTTATTGATTAATATGGGTGGCGTACCGACAAAACATCATACAAAATCGAAAACCGGCCGAAGAAGATCTCATTTGGCTTTAAAGCCGAGCCAGATTTTTGTTTGTCAAAATTGCCAACATCCGATTTTGCCTCATCGACTTTGCGCCAACTGCGGCAGTTATAAGGGGAGAGTGGTAAAAGAGCCGAAATTGAAAATCAAAAAATAAAAATGGCTACTCGGCATTTAGCAAGAAGTATTGTCCTTCAATCCTTTTACGAATGGGATTTTTACAATAAAAAGCCGGATTTGACGGAAATTATCGAGCGGAATATGAAAGAATTCGGCGTCGGTATTGATGAGCCGGAATTTGTTTGGAAAATCGTCAAAGGAGTGATCGATCATTTAAAAGAGTTCGATAAAATAATAGAAAAAGCCGCGCCCGAGTGGCCGATCAATCAGATTTCCGTCATTGACAGGAATGTTTTGAGAATAGGCCTTTATGAACTTCTTTACGCCGATAAAAATGAAGTTCCGGGAAAAGTGGCGATTAACGAGGCAATTGAATTATCCAAAAATTACGGCGGAGCAAATTCCGGGAAATTCGTCAACGGTGTTTTGGGAACGATATATAAAGAAATACAATCAAAATAGTGGACTTTTTCTTATTAGAACAAAAACTCGGAATAGAGTTTAAAAATAAAAATTTCCTCAAGGAATCCTTGACTCATCGTTCTTATCTCAATGAAAACCCTTCGTGGGGGTTGCCTAATAATGAGCGTTTGGAATTTTTAGGTGACGCGGTTTTAGAATTGGCAACTACAGAAATTCTTTTTAATAAATACCCTAATTACTCTGAAGGGGATTTGACCAGTATCCGTTCGGCTTTGGTAAATTACCAGATGCTGGCCGCCATTGCCAAAGAAATGGGATTGAATGACTATGTTTTGCTATCAAGGGGCGAAGCTCAAGATATTGGCAAGGCTCGCGAGGTTATTTTAGCAAACGCTTTTGAAGCGGTTTTAGGAGCTATTTATCTTGACGCGGAATATTTGGCGGCGAAAAAATTCGTCGAGCGATTTGTGATTCCGCATTTGGATGAAGTCATCGAAAAAAAACTTTATAAGGATTCAAAAAGTTTGCTTCAGGAAATTATTCAGGAAAAATTAAAATTGACGCCGAATTACGCGGTAATTTCCGAAAAAGGGCCCGATCACGCCAAGGTTTTTAAGGTCGGGGTGTATTTAGGGGAGAAATTGGCGGCCGAAGGCGAGGGATTATCAAAACAAGAAGCCGAAGTGGAAGCGGCGAAGAATGCGTTGAAGGGGATGAATTATGTTTCTTAAATCTTTAGAACTTAACGGTTTTAAATCGTTTGCTTCAAAAATTGTTTTGGAGTTCCCGAGGGGCATTACCGCTATTGTTGGTCCAAATGGCAGCGGGAAATCCAATATTATTGACGCAATTCGCTGGCTTTTGGGAGAGCGGGAGGCAAAAAATTTGCGCGGCGCCAAAGCGGAAAATTTGATATTTTCCGGCACTCCAAAGCGATCGCGCGGAAGCATGGCCTCAGTCGGCCTTTTTTTTGATAATGCTTCGGGTTTTTTTTCGGTTGATTTCAATGAAGTTTCCGTAGTTCGTCGGATGAGCCGCGACGGCATCTCTAATTATTTTCTTAATAAATCGGAAGTCAGGTTAAAAGATATAATTGATTTTTTTGCCAAAGCCCGTTTGGGAACAAGAGGATTAACAATCATTAATCAGGGATCAAGCGATTTATTTGTCAGAGTTAGCGCGGAAGAAAGAAAAACAATGATTGAGGAGGTTTTAGGATTACGGGAATTTCAGATAAAAAAATCCGAAGCCGAAAGAAAACTTGATAATGTCGATATTAATTTGGAAAAAGTAAAAGCGATGATAGAAGAAGTGATCCCGCGGTTGAGAATGCTCAAGCGTCAGACCGTCAAATGGTCAAGAAGAGCGGAAATAGAAAAGGAGCTGAATGATTTGGAAAACAAATATTTTTCTTTTAAGATTCGGGAAATTGAGAAAGAAGAATTAAAAATAATCCCAATTTTAGAAAAAATCGGAAAAGAAATTGTCGAAAAGAGAAAAGAATTGGAATTTTTGGAAGGAAAAGTCGGGGAATTGGAAAAAAAATCGGGCCAATCGGATTTCAATGAAATTAGAAAACAAAAGAACGAATTTTTAAGTAGGCAAATGAAAATACAGTCTGAATGTGGTCGGCTTGAAGTAAGGATGGAAATTTTAGGAGAAGAAGAAAAAAACGGCAGCCGCGTTTTTGAAATCAACGAGACAATCGGTCTTCTTAAAGAAATTGGCGATTCTTTAAATCAAAGTTTAAAAAATAAAGAGTTGGAAAATATTATCGCGGCAGTTGAAGGCGTTATTGATAGGATTAATAAACTCTTAGCCGGAAGCGGCGAATTAAAAAAATCCGGTTTACGTCGTGAATTAGAAGAAGCCAAAAATGGTTTAGAAAAGGAAACGAGCTTGATTAAAGAGGGTTTGGAAAAATTGGATAAAGAAGAAATGGCGGCGGCGACGACGCTCGAAGAATTTAATAAACGCTTCCAGAAATCCTTTGAAGATATTGAACAAAAAAAAGAAGAAATTGCCGGTCTTGAATCTCAAAAGCAAAAAATTCTTTTTGAAAGGGAAAAAATCGGTTTAAAGGCTCAAGATTTAGAACATCAATTGCGTCAGGCGGGAAGAAAATCGGCTGAATTTCATGATTTTCAAATTATTGATTTAGCTCCCTTGGAACTCGACGAAATCGAAAAAAAATCTTTTAAATTAAGGGCGGAACTTTCTAATATCGGCGAAATTGACCATTCCCTGATTAAAGAAGCGGAAGAAACGGAAAAACATTATAATTTTCTGTCAACGCAGATTCAGGATTCGGAAAAAGCCGTTCAGGATTTAAAAACACTCATTGAAGAATTAAAAGAAAAAATCAATAGCGATTTTAACGCCGCTTTCCATTCAATTAATGAAAAGTTCAATCATTTTTTCAATTTAATGTTTGGCGGCGGAAGCGCAAAGCTTAAAATTAAAAATTATCAGGCAAAAATTAAGGAAGAGGAAAAAGGCGTTGAAGAAGACGAGGAAGAAGAAAAAGAAATTAAGTCAGGAGTTGAAATAGAATTAAATTTGCCGAAGAAAAAAATTACCGGCTTGGAAATGCTTTCGGGTGGAGAAAAAAGTTTGGTTTCGATAGCGGCTTTATTCGCTTTAATTTCCGTCAGTCCGCCTCCGTTTCTGGTGCTTGATGAAATAGACGCGGCTTTGGATGAAAAAAATTCAAAGCGTTTCGCGAATTTGATTAAAGATTTTTCCAGTCAAACTCAATTTATCATAGTCACCCATAATCGAGCGGTAATGGAATCGGCGGATGTTTTGTACGGCGTCACAATGAATGAAGACGGCACGTCAAAATTATTATCGTTAAAACTTGACGCCATAAAACTTGCATAAATTGTCAAAGAGTGTTATTCTAAATTAGCTTTATTTTGATAACTTAATACGGTTTTATTTAAAAAAAATAAAAATAGAAGAGGAGAGTAGAGATGCGTTATTGCATGGAATGTATTGGTTGCGGGTATAAGGTTGTGGAAAATCATAACTTTTATATCTGTCCGAAATGTGGAGGGTTGTTTCTCCCGAGAAGGGATGAACAGTTTATCCGGATGAGGATTGGATATGGGAAAGGGGCAAAAGCGTATTTTGATTCAATTCGTTTTGGCCCTAAAGCCGGGAAATATCCTTACGGCAGCGGAGTATTTATGTGGAAGGATTTTATCCTTCCGGGATTTCCAAACAAAGCGGTGTTATCTCTTCGCGAAGGGTTTACCGATCTTTTTGAGCCACCGATGTGGCTTAAAAAACAAATCGGCTTGAAAAAACTCTTTATAAAAATGGAAGGGCAAGGTCCGTCGGGAAGTTTCAAAGACCGCGGAATGTCAGTAGCGATTTCAGAAGCCAGAAGGCTTCAAATCCAACAATCTGGGCTTGGCATAAAATATGTGTGTTGCGCCAGCACGGGTGACACTTCAGCGGCAGCGGCGACATATTCAGCTTATTATCGCAATAAGTTGAAGTGTATCGTGTTTCTGCCGTATGAAAAGATTTCTCCCGGTCAGCTTGCTCAGGCAATGATGGCTGGAGCAATTGTTGTCGCGATAAAACACCCTCAAGGATTTGACGGGTGTATGAAGCTAATTGAGAAATTCTGCGCCGCTCATCCCGAAATGGTGTTGGTGAATTCTAAAAATGCCTTCAGGATTATCGGGCAGGAAACTATCGCACTTGAAATTTTCCAGGATTTGCGTTGGAAATCTCCGAGGTGGATTTCTGTTCCGACTGGGAATGGAGGTAATCTTACGGCTTTAATGCTCTCGTGCCTTAGAGCAAAGCAATTCGGATTGATAGATTATTTACCGGGCATTATTGTCGCTCAATCTAAGGCGGCAAATACGATAGTGAGGTGGGGAAAATCGGGTTGCAAAGATTTTCAACCCGGTGTTCCAGAACCAACCATTGCCTCGGCGATGAATATTCAGTCGCCAGTGAGTTTTCCTCGCATTGAAAAAATGTATTCGCAGTTTGAAATACTGTTTTATGATGCGGGTGAGGAAGATATTAACAATGCGCGGGCGTTGTTTAACTCTGCTGGAGCAGATGTTTGCCCGCAAGGAGCAGTAGCTCTTAGCGCTGTTTTACAGGCGCGCAAAGACGGCTCCATAAAAGAAAAAGATACGGTTGTGGCTGTTTCTACGGCAAGCGGTTTGAAATTCGTGGAGTCAGCCATTAATTATCACCTCAATCGTAGTAATGGATTTTCCAATCCCTATGTTGTTGTAGAGGGGACTTCACTTAAAGATGTTGAGGCCGCTTTGGTTAAAACTCTTTAAAATATAGATAGGTATTTCATAGGCCATGCGCGCGATATTCACGCCATGGCCTATTTTTTATTTTTACGATTATCCTTGACATTGAAATCAAATTTAAATTATACTATCACCATTATTTATGTTAGCCATTAAATTTAAAAGAATAGGTAAAAAAGGACAAGCCAGTTATCGAATAATCGTGATTGAAAAGCGATCCAAAGTTTTTGGCCGTTTTGTCGAAGATTTGGGCTGGTATAATCCGCATACTAAGGAATCAAAGATTGATAAAGAAAGAGCGGGGTATTGGGTGAAAATCGGCGCCCAGCCGACAGACAGCATTCATAACTTATTGGTAAAAACGCAAATTATTTCCGGACAAAAAAAAGCCGTTCATGGGAAATCAAAGAAGTCGGTAACGGTTTGATAAATTGTAAAAAGGTCGAAATGAATTAGGGAAAAATCAGTTAAATCCTATGACAGATCAAAAAGACAAGAATTTTCTTGAATTTGTGGTTCAATCCATTGTTAATAATCCGGATGACGTTAAGGTTGAAAGAAAGGTTGATGAAATGGGAGTGTTGCTTACTCTTCATGTTAATCCGGCCGATATGGCTCAAGTGATTGGCCGAAGCGGAGCAACCGCTCAAGCGGTTAGATCGCTTTTAAGAATCGTCGGGCTTAAAAATAACGCCCGAGTTAATTTGAAAATTGCCGAACCGGAAGGTTCGACAAGGGGGCAGAGACCCGTTGGGTTTGATAGATCTGCCGCCAATAAAGCGGTAGGAGACGTTAATTTTTAAATTCAAACTTAGATACTGAAAGCCCCATCTTCTAACAATGGGGTTTTTAGTTATAATAAATAAATGAAATTTAATATCATCACAATTTTCCCCAAGATTTTTGATTCATATTTGAATGAATCAATTCTTAAGCGCGCTCAGAAAAATAAATTGATTGACATTAAAATCCATAATTTACGGGATTTTACCAAAGATAAACGCGGGAAAGTGGATGATAGGCCATTTGGCGGAGGACCGGGAATGGTAATGCAAATTCAACCGATAATTAAAGCAATTAAATTCATAAAATCAAAAATTAAAAATCAAAAATCAAAAGTGATTATTTTTACGCCTGGGGGTAAGCAGTTTGATAATAAAATTGCCGTTAATTTAGCAAAAAATTATGACAATTTAATTTTAATTTGCGGTCGTTATGAAGGGATTGACGCAAGAATTAAAAAAGTAATTAAGGATTTGGGATTAAAAATTGAAGAAATATCCATTGGGTCGTATGTCCTGACAGGGGGCGAATTACCGGCAATGGTTTTAATTGACGCGGTTTCCCGCCAAATTCCCGGCGTTTTGGGTAAAACAGAATCGCTTGAGGAAAAAAGACATGGGATTGGCACGCCCGTTTACACTCGGCCGGAAGTTTTTAGATGGAAAGGCAAAGAATATAAAGCGCCGAAAGTTTTATTATCGGGAAATCATAAAAAAATTGAAATGTGGCGGAGAAAAAACAATAGTTGACTTTATTGAAATATTAAGATATGCTTTCAATATTAAAGGTCGCTCAGAAAGCGGCCTTGTATTTTAACTAAGATGATTGATTTAAAAAATTTAAATAGGCTAGTTGAGCAGATTGCCGATGAAAAGGGGATTGATAAAGAAAAGATTTTGGGAGTGGTGGAATCGGCGATTGCCGCGGCTTATAAAAAAGAATATGGAAAAAGAGGAGAAGTTATTAAGGCCAAAATGGACTCTAAAACCGGCGAGGTTAATTTTTGTCAGATTAAAGAAGTGGTTGATAAAAACACCGTTGAAACAGAAGTAAAAGAGTTAAAAATAGGGGAAGAACATCTGCCTTTTTATAATCCTGACCGTCATATTTTTATTGAAGAAGCGAAGAAAATTAAGCCGAAAATTGTTGTTGGCGAAGAATTGGAATTTTTTCTTGAGGGGCATGAAGATTTTGGCCGAATCGCGGCTCAAGCCGCCAAGCAGGTGATTTTACAAAAAATACGGGAAGCGGAAAGAGAATCAATTAAAAGCGAATATGGAGGGAAGGAAGGCGAAATCGTCAGCGGCGTTGTCCAAAGAATAGAACACGGCAATATCTATATTGATCTTGGCCGGGTTATAGGAGTGATGTTTTTTAATGAAACCATACCGGGAGAATATTATCGCGTTGGCGAGCGATTGAGATTTTATCTTTTAGCCGTTCAAGATGAAGGGAGAGCTCCGGGAATAGTTTTGTCGCGATCTCACCCCGGTTTTGTCGCTAAGTTGTTTGAATTGGAGGTGCCGGAGATTCATGAAAAATCCGTAGAAATAAAAGCCATTGCGAGAGAGCCGGGCAGTCGCACTAAGATTGCCGTGGCTTCAAAAATTGAAAATGTCGATCCAATAGGGGCTTGTGTGGGCCAAAGAGGCACGCGGGTGATGGCGGTTACCAATGAATTGGGGTCGGAAAAAATCGATATTATTGAGTGGTCGGATGACCCGGAAAAATTCGTTGGCTCTTCGCTTTCGCCGGCTAAAGCTAAAGCCGTGGAAATTTTGCCGCGACGGGAGGCGCGGGTTTTCATTCCAGAAGATCAATTAAGTTTAGCAATAGGTAAAGGCGGTCAAAACGTTAGATTAGCCGCTAAGCTCACTGGTTGGAAAATCGATGTCAGATCGCTTTCTCGGCCCGAAG
>Ga0209518_1000128_pt1 | contig 103280 bp, 105 predicted proteins | sample RifGroB1_FD_183993 | JGI IMG/M metagenome (GOLD analysis project Ga0209518, IMG submission 183993) | Groundwater microbial communities from Rifle, Colorado, USA - Groundwater B1 (SPAdes) (version 2) | ecosystem: Environmental > Aquatic > Deep subsurface > Groundwater | place: Rifle, Colorado... | reverse complement strand
GGTGACGATAGTGGGTTTCATTTTGACCGTGTTCGCCATCTACTCTTGGACGCTCAAACACAATCCGCGTCTTCTGGTGATCGCCGCCCTCATGGCCACGGTCTCTGCAATGGGCCTCTATGTGGTGCTTTCTGAATCGGGCTCCTCGTCGGGATCAGTATCGGACTGATTTCGAAAGACGGCCGTTGTATCTGAAGCCATTGTTGTGGATTCAGACAGATCGTCGCAAAGTGACCAGCTCTTAAAGGCCCGTGAAAAGTTCCGTGTCGTAGACACGTTGAGCTCAACATGGGCCTCTTTATTTTCTATAAATAAAATGTCGGGAAACCGATTTATCAGATCATCATTCCTTGACGGAGAAGACGGCGTCCGAGATCACTAAATAAAGAGATTTTTTGATACTAGATACTTCATAGCAGATGCGGTATACTATTTTTATGCCTCTAGATGATATTCGAAAGGTAAAATTAGATAAATTAAAAAAACTGCGGGAGGTGGGGATTGAGCCCTATCCGGCGGTTTCGGAGCGGACGACGAGCGTAGCCGATGCCTTGGCTGACTTTGATAATTTAGTTTTGTCGAAAAAAAGCTTGACTCTGGCGGGCAGGATTATGGCTCGGCGCGGCCATGGCGGGTTGGTGTTTTTTGATATAAACGATTCTAGAGGAAAAATTCAATGTGTGGCCAAAGAAGACATTCTGGGTGCCGAGGTCTTTAAGTTTTTTAACGATTTAATTGATATCGGCGATATCATTGAAGTCTCTGGAATTTTATTTACCACCGGTAAGCTCGAAAAATCCATCCAAGCCCAATCAATCAGACTTCTGACCAAAGCTTTGCTGCCCCTGCCGGAAAAATGGCATGGTTTGCAGGATGTCGAGGAGAGGTACCGTAAACGGTATCTGGATTTGCTGATGGACGACAATGTTAAGGCTAAGTTTGTGAAACGAGCGCAGATTATCCAGGCCATGAGGGATTATCTCCTTAAGCAGGAATTTTTGGAAGTCACGACGCCGACTCTCCAGCCGCTCTACGGCGGCGCTTCGGCCCGGCCGTTCAAGACTCACCTCAACGCGCTGGATACAGATGTTTTTTTACGAATCGCGCCGGAGCTTTATTTGAAGAGGCTATTAGTCGGGGGTTTTGAGAAAGTTTTTGAATTCACAACAAATTTCAGAAACGAGGGCATTGACCGCGAGCACAATCCGGAATTTTCAGCGGTGGAATTTTATGCCGCCTACAAGGACTACAATTGGGCCATGGATTTGGTGGAAGACATGCTCGTTACGGTGGCGCCCGACAGGTTCAAAAAACCTTTCCGCCGAGTCAAATTCGCCGAGTTGATGAGGCCGCATGATAGTTTGGAAGACGCGGTTTTTAAAGAAAAAGTCCGGCCGACATTGATTGAACCGACATTCGTGACGGATTATCCCAAGGACATGCTGCCGCTGACCAAATTAAAGCCTGGTATGGCCGATACGGTCGAGGCTTTTCAGTTTTATGTCGGTGGCCTTGAACTTGTCAAAGCCTTCACCGAGCTTAACGACCCAATTGATCAGCGCGAAAGATTTGCGGCCCAGGAGAATCTGCGGGCTAAAGGCGACGAAGAAGCTCAGCGCATGGACGAAGATTTCATTGAAGCTCTTGAATACGGCATGCCGCCAGCGGCCGGCGTCGGCATCGGTATTGACCGCCTCGTGACCTTCCTGACCGATTCCCATTCCCTTCGCGAAATTATCCTATTCCCCATGATGCGCCCTAAATAGAAATCATAATGAGCGAAATCAAAATTATAAAGGAACCCATATCGCGGGCAGATCTAAAAAAAATTGCTGAAGAAAGATTCGGTGATTTAGTAAAAGCTGCTGTTGATGTGGAACAGGAGATAATGGCTGTAGGCGGTGAGTTTCATTTGGAAGAACAAGTTTTGCTTTATAATGAAGCAGGTTCAAAGCAACAAAATATCTGGGGAATTAATATCAAACCGGAGGAGCGTGGTGATGAGTTTATTGAATTTGATTCCTTGATTAACATTAAACCTAATCAAAACAACAGAACACGCGGTGTTGAGGATACAATTGTGAAGGGGAAGATAGTTGAAATAGTTAATAAATTAGTGCATGACTAACTATATCCACGGACCCAATATCGAAGAAAAATGGTGGAAAATGACCATTGCCCAGCAGATGGGTAATATTGGCAGTGAAGTTAGCCGGGCCGGATTAGCTCAGGGCAAAAATCAGAAAAGTTTTGACAATGCCGTGGCCCGAGGACTCGAACTTATTGACTTGACGCTGTCTGATCCCCGCTGGTTTAAAATGCGTGGCAGGTTGTTGGAAATTGCTCGAATCAGGGAAGTTTTTTGTGATGCTATATTTGACGGTAAAGAATACGGCAGTACCTTCAAGGGTATCCAGAATTATTTTGACCAGTTCGCCTTTGTTGCCGTTAAATAATAAAATATCAATTTGTATGTTGGACATTAAATATATCCGCGAGCACGCGGAGCTAATAAAACAAAATAATATAAACAGGGGCGTGGAGGTTGATTTGGAGCGTCTCTTTGCTTTGGATAGCGACAGAAGAGCCCATATTTCTCAAATTGAAGAACTGCGAGCCAAGAGAAATCTGTCTTCAAGGTCAAAGCCAAGCGATGTGGAAATAGCAGAGATGAAAAAAACAGGCGATTTGATTTCCCAGCTTGAGAAAGAGCTTGACTCTATCGGAAATGATTATGTGCCCTTATTGAAATCAGTTCCGAATTTAACCCATCCCGACGCGCCAATCGGCGGTGAAAATGATTTTAAAGTTATTGACACTGCCGGCGGCGAACCCAAATTTAAATTTCCGGCAAAGGATCACGAAGAATTAATGCTGTCTTTGGATTTAATTGATTTTGAAAGGGCGGCCAAGACCACGGCTGCAAAATTCTTTTTTGCCAAAAATGATCTTGTCGTATTAAACAACGCTTTAATCCGATACGGGATTGATATTTTAAGAAAGCACGGATTTACCGTAATGGAAACTCCCGATATCGTAAATAACCAAATTTTAGAAGGTGTCGGTTTTTCTCCCAGAGGGCCGGAATCCAACACATACATGCTGGCTGATACCGATTTGAGCCTGATTGCCACGGCGGAGATAACATTGGGCGGATACCATGCCGACGAGATAATCGACCTCTCGAAAGGGCCGTTAAAATACGCCGGCATATCCCATTGTTTCCGAAAAGAAGCGGGAGCCTACGGCAAAGCGAGCAAGGGCATATATCGAGTCCATCAATTCACGAAATTGGAGATGTTTGTGTATTGCAAGCCGGATGAAAGCGAAAATATTCACAAACAGTTGCTGGACATTGAAAGAGAAATTGTTGACGGCCTACAAATTCCATATCGGGTTATTGATACGGCTTCCCGGGATTTGGGCGCTCCGGCTTATCGGAAATACGACATTGAAGCCTGGATGGTTATGAATAACGGCTACGGCGAAATTACGAGCACGTCCAATTGCACGGACTATCAAGCTCGGAGGCTTAATATCAGATATCGCAAAGAAAATGGCGAAACCGAATATACCCATACCTTAAACGGCACGGCCGTCGTCACAAGCAGATTTCCCGTAGCTATTTTTGAAAACTTTCAGAAGGAAGACGGTTCGATTGAGATTCCCAAAGCGCTGCGTCCGTACATGGACGGACAAAAGAAAATCGGCAAATGAGGGCGGTTGACATAAAAAGCGGTTACCACGACAAATTGGCGATGCGCCGGCGCCGCGCTTTTATAATAAAAATATCGGCCATAATATTTCTCGTCATCGCCCTTATATCTCTGACTCTGTATTTAATATTTTTCAGTTCGTATTTAAAAATTACGAATGTCAGCGCGAATCAGACAAGCGCGATTGGCAGCGGCGAAATTGTGTCTGCAGCGCATGAATATATGGATAAATCCGTATTATATATTCCGACTCAGAGAAATATATTCTTTTTTAATTCGGATAATTTTAATAAATATTTGCTTTCAAAATATCCGATGATTAAGAGTATAAATACGGAAAAAAAATATCCCCATAATCTGGAAATCACAATTTCCGAGAGAACCCCCGTCGGCATTTGGTGCTTTCGGGACGACGGCTGCGTTTATTTTGATAGGGAAATGAATGTTTGGGGGGCTCCAAATCAAACAAGCGGTTACGTATTGCTTTCCGTTGATGACGAGAAGAGAGATGCCATAGAGAAGGAATATTTTGAGGCCATATTAAGGATATCGGAAAATATGCCCAAGTCCATAAATATAAAAAGAATTTTAATTGCCGATAAATCAGTTAACGACATGTTTATATATACAAACAAAAATTATTATATTAAAATATCGACAGAATCGGATATTGAATCGCAATTCAAGATTTTTGAGGCATTCCTGCGATCAAATGATGCCGAAAATATTGAGTATATAGATTTGCGCATAAATGGCCGAATTTACTATAAATAGAGCCACTTTTGAGCCAATTTGACATTTACTTGGCTTTCGTGCTATAATTATTATACAAGTACCTTATATAAGGGCCCTTGAAAGAGGGCTCGAAAAAGGCAGTATTCATCAGTCTTATTGAAGAAATTCAGGCAACACACGGAAATTATAAATGTGCCGATAGAATTCAGGTTGTAGGTATTGCTTTTTTCGAGCTCTTGCTCAAATTATGGCCGGCGGTGTTTCCCGAGGTGGGATCGGGTCTTCCGACACCAGACCCTCCGCCTGGGAGAACTGGCCATCGTCGGCCACCCGCCTTCGTGGGGAGTACCTGATGGACAACGACCTGCATGACGCAGGCGACGATTGTCGGAAAGGTCCTCCCCTTTTTATTTACCTTGAACCGGCGACTTTCCACACGAAAATAGAATTACCGACAACTACAGTCGGTTTTTTTGCATATAGCCAGAGGTAGTTCGGTTTAGACGAATCAAGCGACTGCATTAAAAATGTTCCCGATATAGCGATATATCCGCCCTCGGGATGACGCGACAGGAAATCTTCTTCACTTGAGAATGAATTGATATTTATCCAAACATATTTATCTTTAAGATAATAATAAGGGTCGGACCAGCCGAAATAATCCAAATATATTTTCTTGATTCCGCTGCCATCAGTCCAATCGGACAGACGCTTTAAATCCTGTCCCCAATCCAGATTCGAATCCGCCACGTATCTGTGGCCGCCGGCCGGCCCGCCGGCAGATTGATTAAAATATGCCAAGTAATATGGATATGACGCGATGTTTTCGTAAGCATACCAGCCGAGAATGGCAACGAGCGTCGACGCCAACACGATTTTTTTTTGTTTTGAAACGTTCTGGTATATATTCGAAATTTGCCCCGATATCAATATAAACGTAAACCCGTATACGGGCATGAGATGCCTGACGCCGATATTCAAATTGGCCTGAATGCTCGTAATCCAATATATGGCCAGCCAGCCGAGCAGCGCAAATTCAACAAAATTTTTCCTTATGATGTCTTTTATGTTTCGCGGCCATTTCAATGAAGCGCGGCTGCCCAGGCCGATAAAAACAACTAAGGCCAGAATCCAAAAAGCCAGAGGCTCTTTTATGAAATATACAATCGGGAAATATTCCTTCCAGGCTTGAGATCTGACTTCGCCCATGAAATATGTGGTATTACCGCCGCCGCTTCTCTGGCTGACCATCATGAGGCCGAGACCGTATTGGGCCATTGCCCTGATGACCGGCACTCCAGCGGCCTTAATCTCAATTTCCCGCAAAGTTTTGTTTCCGTATGATCCGAGCAGGCTTGCCGTATCGTTTTGCTGGCGCTGGGCCGGATAATTCATGGTATGAAGATAATATACCGGCCAGACGACGAATATAAATCCAATGGCCATAACTGTAATCGTCCGCGCCAACGAACGAACGATGTCGCGATGCGCGATCGCCCACATGAGAGCAACGGCGATAAAATAAGGCACCAGGAGGATAAGAGAAAACTTGGTGAGCTGGGCAATGCCGAAGCTGATGCCAGCCAGCCACAAACCTTTTCGGGTCGGCTGTTCCAAGTACTTGATAAAAAAATAACTGCTTAAAAGAACGCCGAATAGCGCCGGAATATCCGTAGTTACGAAACGGCTGTGGGCCAGAACGGTGGGCGACAGAGAAAAAAGAAAAACGGAAATTAAACCGGCCCCATTTCCGTAAAGCTTTCTGGTCCAAACAAAAATAATTATTGCTGAGAGGACAAAAAATAGGAGCATCGGGAATTTGGCTACGTGAGTAATCAGAATCGCGTTATTTCCCGACCCGAAAATCAAATTACGCCCAAAATTCCATTGGTCATTGACGTTATCTTTCCAAACGGGCGTTTCAAACGCAGATTGATTAATATCCAGGAAAAGCAGCGCCAATCCGGCCAGATCTTTTGCTAGCGGCGGGTGTTCGGGATTTAATCGGTAATCTCCTTTCGTAACGTACGAATATCCGGCTCCGACATGAGGAATTTCATCAACGATAAAACTGTCGTCCCATGAACTGTTTATTGCCAGAAAAGCGGCGGCCGCGATTATTACTGCCGCGGTAATTTTAGTAGCCAGATGGTTCATTATATTAGTGGGCCAAAAAGCCAATAATATTCAACAACCGTGAATGCAATGAGCAACGCAGCCAGAGCAAGTCGAGCATTGAAATGCAGAGTTTCCGCGGCCGGACCCTCGGTTGTCATATACTGCCACTTGCTTACATTATTAATCAGCCACCAAATGCCGCGCGCGGAGAACATCATTACAAAAGGAATAACCATGGCTGTCGACACGGCATGCATTGAGATAAAATTTGGAATAAGAAGAATAAACAGCGAACTGACCATGAAAACGTGGGCGACAGACAGATGGCCGTGTTTTCTCTTAAAGAGATGGGTCACCTCCTTAATTAAGCCAATTGCGAAAAATATTCCAATCGGCCACGGCAGGAGCGGCCTGTCACTGAACCAAAACTGGGAAAAAGTCGCGGCAAATCTGTCATAAAACGAATAAAGTATTTGGGGCTGGGAGAATACGGATGATGCGCCGCCGGTGTTTAAAATTTCAAATCGATTCATCCAAATTGAAAATAGCAGCGGCAGTGAAATTATAATGCCGGTCAACAAAAGCACGGAGAAACCTTTTAGCAGCACATGCCGGCTATGGTCGTATTTTGAATGGCTGAAGTCTGCCTTCAAGAACGACCAGTAGCTTAGAAAAATTATTATCAAAACCGGAATGATAAAATAAAAATTTTCATAGTTGTACAATCCTGCAGCCGTCAAAACACCGGCCCAAATATAATCGGTCAAGTGATTGGTTCGCAATCCTTCCCAGACGAAATAAAAAACAAAAGTTATTATCAAAACCAGCCATATTTCCTCGGAACCGCTCCGCGAGATTTGAACATGCCAATGGGAAATAGCCGCCAGAAACGCGGCGATGCCGGCAATTTGCCAGCCGTATATGCGCCTGGCCAGAATATATAATCCGATGACCGAAAGAACCCCGGCCATTATCAAACCCTCTTCACTGGATATTGAAAACGGCACCCGAAAGAACCGGAAAATAAGAGCCGTAACAGTAACACCTAACAGCGACCAGGCCTGGGCTTTGCGGGACGGTTTCATTATATTTAATTCTATCAGAATTTTTATAAATCTTGTCCACATATGGGTTCGCTCATTTCAGGCAGAAGTAATATAATTCAGGCATGGAGGGCAATATTGAACAACAAGTTTCGTCTCTGGAAAAGCAAATAGAAGAAAGAAAAACACAAACCGAACAGCGTGAAGCGGGGGAGCAAGCGTCTGAAAAAGAGATTGTGCATTCAATTGTCGGCGAGCAAATCCAGCAACACGCTCCGATGCACCAGATAAAATCAAATTCTTCTTCCGGCCTTATGTACCAGGACCCCCGGCTGCAGCCCATGGTTCAGGATTTAGTCAATATCGCTTTTTCAAAAAGCATACCCGATGCCGTTAAGGCGGCCGTGAAATCCAATAACCCGGCCCTGATTGACGCGTTTCATGACATTCTGGTTGACGAATTGTATGCCCAACTTCTGGAGCGCCGAAAGCTTAAAGAAATAAAATAGCTTATTGATTTCCACAACGTTATTAATCGTATATCTTGGCGTCTTGGCGATATTATTAATCGCCGGTTTTGTTCTCGTCGGAGCCGTTAAGGGACGGGGCAGCGTGGCCAGAGCTCTTAATTTAGCGCTGTTTCGAATTACTCTGCCCAGGGAACCGTTGACAAACAACCAACAGCAAAGACCAGAGAAGGAGCTCATCTCGGTCATGGAACAGCTTTATTCATCTTTGTCTAATATCCATTCATCGGGATGGAATAAATTTGCATACGGCGAACCGTATATTGTCTTAGAATTATCAGTCCATCACGTCGGCGAAGAAATCAATTTCTATATCGCCGTACCAGTAACGTACAAAGACGTGTTTGAAAAGCAGGTTCATGGTGTTTTTCCGTTGTCTGAAGTCGAGCACGTGCATGATTACAACATATTCAATCCTCATGGTGCGTCCGTCGGCGGATATGCGAGCTTAACCGGTGACCCGATTCTGCCGATTAAATCATACCAGCATTTGGAGTCCGATCCTTTGGGCGGAATTCTGACATCGCTTTCAAAACTTGAAAAAGAGGGCGAAGGAGCAGCTATCCAGATACTCATTCGGCCTTCTCATAAAGATAAAATTAAGAAATTAGCCCAGAAAGTGGCCAAAGAAATGCAGTCTGGCTTGAAATTTTCGGCGGCCGTATACGCGGCCAAACACCCCAAGAAGGAAGAAAAAGAAAGCAAGCCTGAACAGCCGAAGGCGGTTACTCCCTTTGAAGAGGAGATTATTAAAGGGGTGCAATCCAAAGCATCAAAACCGCTTTTTGACTCAAATATTAGAATTGTCGTTTCCGCTCCGGATGAAACCCGGGCTGTGCAGTTGTTTAACGAAATCAGCGGATCCTTTGTTCAGTTTTCGGCGCCGGAAATGAACGGATTTAAAATTAATAAAATAAAATCCAAGGCCTTGGACAAGCTCTTGTTCAACTTTTCATTCCGAGTTTTTGACAGTGACAAATCAATCCTTCTTTCATCGGAAGAAATAACCAGTCTGTACCATTTTCCTATGGCTACGACTTTGGCCCCCAAGGTGAAATTTTTAAAATCAAAGCCCGCCGAACCGCCGGCGAATCTGCCGCAATCGGGTATCGGTTTGGGCATTAACATATTCCGGGGTAAGGAAACTCTTGTCAGGATGGCCGACAAAGACCGCAGCCGCCATTTGTATGTTATAGGCCAAACCGGAACCGGCAAATCCGTTTTTATGGAATCGCTGATTCATCAGGATATGGCCAAAGGCAAAGGCGTATGCGTGATTGATCCCCACGGCGAGTTTGCCGAATTTGTGTTGTCAGTTGTGCCCAAAGAAAGGATTGACGACGTCATATATTTTGATCCCGGCGATACGGCAAGGCCTATGGGTCTTAACATGCTGGAAATAGATCCCAGCCATCCCGAGCAAAAATCAATGGTCATAGATGAGTTATTCGGAATTTTTGATAAATTATACGACTTGAAGCAGACCGGCGGACCTATGTTTGAAAAATATTTCAAGAACGCGGCCTATCTTTTGCTTGATGATTATACGAATGAAATTCCGGTTCTGGCCGATATTTCCAGAGTTTTAGTCGATGATGAGTATCGGGCCGATAAATTAAAGAGGGAGACTAATCCGCTGATAAAACAGTTCTGGCAGCTGGAAGCGGAAAAAGCGGGCGGAGATCAGAGCCTTGCCAACATGGCTCCCTATATTTCATCCAAAATCACTTCCTTTGTGTACAATGAGTTCCTGCGGCCGATAATCAACCAGCAAATCAGTGCATTCAATTTCCGCCGGGCCATGGATGAGGGTAAGATTTTAATCGTCAATCTTTCCAAGGGCAAAATAGGGGACTTAAACGCAAATTTGCTGGGCATGATTATTATCGGCAAACTTTTAATGGCTGCACTTTCTCGTGTTGATATTTCTGATGAAAGTTCAAGACGGGATTTTTATTTATACATTGACGAGTTTCAAAACTTTACCACCGACAGCATAGGAATCATACTTTCGGAGGCCAGAAAGTATCATTTGAATTTAATAATCGCTCACCAGTTCATAAAACAATTGAAGGAGAATATAAGAGACGCGGTATTCGGCAATGTCGGCTCGATTGTCTCATTCCGAATCGGCCCCGATGACGCGGAATACATGAAAAATAAATTCGAGCCGGTGTTTACGCCATCCGATCTTATGAATATAGACAATCTCAACGCTTATGTTAACCTGCTCATAGGCGGCCAAACATCAAGGCCGTTTAACATGAAGGCGCTGACGGAACTCGTTTTTGGAGCTGGATCAAAAGATTACGCCGATAAGCTAAAACAAATATCCAGGTTGAGATTCGGCCGGCCTCGGGAGGAAGTCGAAGAAGAGATTAAGAAAAAATATGTTAAGTAAGAGAGATATATATTTTTGCATTCTGACCGGTTTTATAACCGGTTTTTCCGTTTGGCGAATATTGGATTTTCTTAATGCCCCGCTTCTTTATTTGCCGTCGTACGGCTGGCTGATGATTATCATCCCTGTTATCTGGATACTCGGCGTGAGTCTCGGCTATGCGCTGGGAGGATTGGCGTCATTTTTCAGGCAGTTCGGAAAGTTCGCAGTAATCGGATTTACAAATTCGTCAGTTGATATCGGCATACTTAACCTTTTGATTTTTCTGACCGGTATTCACGCCGGCTGGCAATATGTATTTTTCAAAGGAGTGTCATTTCTCTGCGCCATCGTGCCGAGTTACATACTTAACAAATATTGGGCTTTTTCGGCCGGGAATTCTACCGGCGGAGTTTTCGAATTTTCAAAATTCATGAGCGTGGCGTTGACGGCGATTTTTGTCAACACAACCGTCGCATCGATTGTCGTGAACTACGTAAATCCCGTATTCGGCATCATGCCGGAAGCATGGGCGACTGTCGGCGCCGTTACCGGATCGGCAACGGCATTGATTTTCTCATTCTTAGGATTTAAACTGGCAGTATTCAAGAAATAACTGCCAATGCTCTATCGCAAATACAGACCTAAAACATTCTCTGAAATTACCGGCCAGCAGCACGTAGTCAAAACACTCCAAGGCGCTCTGTTGGGCGGCCGGGTCGGCCATGCCTATCTTTTTTCCGGACCGCGGGGTACCGGCAAGACGACTCTAGCCCGGATATTGGCTAAATCCGTTAATTGCGAAAAATATTCGATCGCCGGAAAATCAGAAAAAGAAAGAGTATTAGGCCGGATTCCATGCAATGTTTGCGCATCATGCTCATCCATGGACAAGGGGACGTCTCTTGATTTGATTGAAATTGACGCCGCCTCCCAGACCGGAGTCGATGATATCCGCCAATTGACGGATTCAGTGAGAACGGCGGCTGTCGGCGGCCGTTTCAAGGTATTTGTAATTGATGAAGTGCACATGCTTTCTAAATCAGCATTCAACGCTCTGTTAAAAACATTGGAAGAGCCGCCCAGCCATGCCATTTTTATTCTTGCCACGACGGAACCGAACAAGATACTGGCGACCGTGCTTTCCAGAGTCCAACGCTTTGATTTTAAAAAACTGACTGAAAACGAAATATTGTCCAAGTTAAAAAAAATAGCGGAGACGGAGAATATCAAAATTGAAGACATCGGGCTTAGAGCCATAGCTAAAGCGTCTGACGGAGCTTTGAGAGACGGCGAGGTATTATTGTCAAAATTAATCGCGATTAACGGGGATGAAAATAATATTTCCGCCCAATCAGTCCATGACGCGCTCGGATTGATACCTTACCACTATTATCCCGACTTTCTGTCAAAGCTCGCGGCCTCAAATGGGCCCGAGGCGATATCGGTTCTGCATACGCTGAACGATTCAGGGTTTGACCTTGAAAATTTCGCCAAAGAATTTCTTGAATACGCCAGAAAAGTGCTGATTACAAAAGTTAATCCTGTTTTGGCATCGGCCATTCATGGAAATGACGATCAGATTATGGCCCACTCATCTAATATTGACGGACAAGAACTCATTAATATTATTAATATTTTTTCTCATGCCCGAGCGGGCATGCGCCATTCTCCGATACCGATTTTACCATTGGAATTGGCCGTTTTAGATGCTGTGGGTAAATAACAGACAGGGATATGGTATACTTTAGGCATGAATAGAATCAAATTTTCGTTGTTGGTCATATTGGTCGGAATATTAGTGGTTCCTACGTTGTCTAGCGCCGCTCGGTGGAATCCTTTTGCCAAGATTAGCGAACAAAGAACAGGAAAGGCTGGTATATTGGAAAATCCAGATTTGCTTTGCGCCGGTGAAGCCGTAAAAGCAAGAGAAGATGGCCTATTGGCAGGCATGGAAACGCATTTCGCAGTGATGAAGAAGACCATGGAAACAAGAAGGGCCGTTCTGTCGAAAGCATGGACAATGACAGATCGGAAAGAAAGAAATGTGGCGATAAGAAAAGCGGCGGCGGATTATAATATTGAAATGAGACTCGCAAATAAAGTGCTGAAGAATTCAAGAGATACCATATGGGCAAGCTACAGAAAATCAATGAAGGCCTGCGGAGTCAAGGGCGCGCCGGTGGAATTGGAGAAGAACGTGGTGCCGAACACAGACTTGAATGTTCAGTAAATAATTAAAATCATAAACGACTTCACAAGCGTCCGTAGTCAAATCAAATTCTCGCCCATACATTAGTTTTTCTTCGAACTTGCTATAAGTTGCCAACTTGTGTAAGTGAACTAAGGTAGTATACTTAAGTTTGTATCCTACCTATAATGGAAAAAAAGAAAGAGAAAATTGCAGCAATCGCATTTCGCCGGCAAGGTCTTTCATACTCAGAAATAATGGCCCAGGTTCCTGTTGCTAAATCTACTTTAGCTCTCTGGCTGCAATCAGTTGGTTTGTCTAAAAAACAAAAACAACGTTTAACTGAAAAGAAACTGGCCTCCGCTCGTAGGGGCGCTTTAAGAAAGAAGCAAGACAGAATTTTTAGATCCGATACAATTAAAAATCTCGCCAGAATGGAAATTGGAAAATTAACACACAGAGAGGCTTGGCTTATCGGGGCAGCACTCTATTGGGCTGAAGGTTCAAAAGAAAAAGAATGGAGTCCTGGTTCAAGGACCCAGTTTGGTAATTCAGATCCCAAAATGATAAGATTCTTCTTGTTTTGGGTGAATAGTATTTGTGGTATTTCATTAGATAGGATTATTCCGGCGCTTTATATCCATGAAAGCCACAAGGATAAAGTTTCTTCTGTTCTAAAATTCTGGTCTGAACAGACCCAGCTCCCTATTGAGAGGTTTAAGTATGTCTATTTTAAAAGAAATAAAGTTAATACAAAGAGAAAAAATATTGGAGAAGATTATCATGGATTATTGAGACTAAGTATTGCCGCGAGTTCAGAGTTAAATAGAAAAATTTCAGGTTGGGTAATCGGTATGACAGAAAATTTGCCGGGTGGTGTATTGGGTAACACGCCTGCCTTTGAAGCAGGAGACACTAGGTTCGAACCCTAGCCCGGCAGCCAACAAGAATAAGTATGATACCGAAAAATTCAATTTGCCTTTGGTTTGATAAGGACGCGGAGGAGGCGGCGAAGTTTTATACTGCAACTTTTCCTGACAGTAAAGTCGGCACTGTTTTTCATGCGCCCAGTGATTTTCCCGGCGGCAAGAAAGGCGACGTACTAACGGTAGAATTCACGGTTTGTGGTCTTCCCTGCATTGGCCTCAATGGCGGCCCGACTTTCAAGCACAGTGAAGCATTTTCTTTCCAGATCGTAACGGACGATCAGGAAGAAACAGATCGCTTTTGGAACGCGATAGTTGGGAATGACGGTCAGGAGAATGTGTGCGGGTGGTGCAGGGACCGCTGGGGAATTTCATGGCAAATCACGCCGCGAACGTTGAGCGAGGCGCTTGTAGCTGGCGGCGCGGAGGCGAAACGCGCTTTCGAAGCGATGCTGACGATGAAAAAAATCGACGTAGCTGCTATTGATGCGGCCCGCCTGGGGTAAGAGTGAGGTGGAGTATTTTATTATGAGGACGATTACAGTATATAAATTAGAAGATTTTAGGAAATGGCTGGTGAAGAATCATGCTAAAGAATCCAAGGTTGCTGTGGTCTTGTACAAGCGTCATACCGGTCATACAGCACCGTCGCATCGCGAGTTGATGGAGGAAGCAATATGTTTTGGCTGGATTGACACCACAATCAAGCGTCTGGATGATAATAAATATATCAGACATTTTTCCAAGCGGACTAAAAACAGCCGCTGGAGCGATAATACAATCAGTTACGCTAAGAGTTTAATTAAGTCCGGCAGAATGACGGAACACGGCACGGAATTTTATAAGCTCGGATTGTCCAAACCGACCCACGACTATGGCATACCAAAAAATCCTGATATGCCTGATGATTTAAAACAGGCTTTGGCTAAGAAGCCAAAAGCCAAAATTAGTTTTGAATCTTATCCGCCTTCGGCAAAGAAAGTCCTGTATCGTTGGCTTTACAGAGCCAAGCTGCCGGCGACCAGAGCCAAAAGGATTAAATACATCGTCAACAACGCAACTAAAGGCATTAAGCTGTTCTAGGTAAAAATATTATCACGTAATTATATGCCTAAATACACTTTACGATTCAGAGCAGTAAATAAAGACATTTTTCTGAATATAAAATCCGGCAGGAAAACTGTGGAAACTAGGGCCGCTTCGGAAAAATACCGAAACATCCAGAGCGGAGACTCAGTAGTTTTGGTTTGCGGGAAAGACAGATTCCAGAAAAAAGTTAAAAAGGCAAAAATATTTACAACAGTCAGGTCCTTATTGCGCTCGTATAATTTAAAACGGATAATGCCCGAATTAAATTCAGAAAAAAATGGCAAGAAGAATTATATAAATATCCGAATTACAAAGAGAAAATTAAAAAGTTTGGCTTGATTGCACTAGAATTAGAATAATTTTATGAAGACCATTGTAATAACTGGAGCAAGCAGAGGGATAGGATTGGCGACGGCTAAGAAATTTCTAGCCGAAAACTGGCGGGTTATTGGCACATATCTGAATACTCAAATGCCGATTCAAGCTGAGAATTTATTTGCGATAAAGTATAATCAGGGCGATCCCGAAAGTATTGCCGGAGCGGTCGAAGAAATAAAAAAAATCAGCCCGAATATTGACGCATTAATTAACAATGCAGGCATCCTTCTTGATGCACAAGATACAACCGCTGATTCAGTAAAAGTTAGAAATACATTAGAGATTAATGTTGTGGGAGTAGTTGACTTAACAGAGCGCCTAATTCCGTTATTGCAGAAAGAGGGCCACGTAGTAAATCTAAATTCTGGCTACGGTTCCATATCAGCTCCAATATTGGATGACGAGACATCTTCTGGTTATCGCATTTCTAAAGCTGCGCTGAATATGTATACGCGTCATCTGGCTTTTCGTCTAGAATCCAAAGGTATCATTGTTTCATCTTTAGCTCCTGGATGGGTTAAATCAGATATGGGATATATGGTTGCCACTGATACAGAGGGACCAGATCGAACTCCAGAACAGGCAGCCGATGATATTTTTAAATTAGTGACTGACGTCAAAGAAACTGGTAAATTTTGGAGATTAGGCAAGAAGACAGATTGGTAAATTCGAAATAAGCATAAAATTTTAATCAATGTTTAAGGGAATAATAAGAGAACTAAGAAAAGAAGATATTGATTACGTCCAAAAAATTTTTGAAATGCATTAGAGAGTGAGTCTGTAAAAATGGAAAAACTTTTTTATCTAATTTTTTCAGTTTCCGGCCAAAATATATTTTTTGATTCGGTAATAATATTTTTTGGCACTTACTTTGCCATGATAGCCGGCGGGATTTTTATTCTCCTGGCCTTTTGGTATTACATGGCCGACGAAAGAAAATATTCACGGGCTATAATTTTAGGATTGATTTCGGCTTTTTTCGCAAGATATGGCATTGTAAGTTTGATTCGTATTTATTACCAAAGCCCCAGGCCGTTTACATTTTTGGATATAAACAATTTAATTTTCGACTCTAACTATTCGTTTCCCTCCGGCCACGCGATGTTTTTTTTCACGCTGGGAACGGTTATGTATGCCGTTAATAAAAAAATGGCGTGGTTCGCGTATATTTCTGGTTTTGTAATCGGAATCGCCAGAATCGCAGGCGGGGTTCACTGGCCGACAGATATTCTGGGCGGAATGATATTGGGAATCGTATTCGGAATAATTGTAAATTGGGCGAACAGTAATTTCATGGCCAGTTCACGATAAAAAAATACAATTCCGGGGTATTAACTTACATTTTTTCGCCAAATCATCGGAACACTGTTCCGATGTCGCTTGTGCGGATATGTCATATACCCCTATGGCTAACATAAATCCGGGCCAGGTTCAGCAATATCTGCAGGGTCTTAATTTTCCGGCCGAGAAAGATGAAATTATTTCCAATGCCACGGAAAAAGGGGCCGGCGAAGACATATTGGGCGCACTTAGGAGATTGCCCGATAAGTCATATGACAATACTGCCGAAGTAAATGAGGAAATAGGTAAAGGGGATACCAGTGAGTAGATATATAGATGTTAAAATTAGATAACATAATCCCGCCAATGGCGGGATTATGTTATAGATGGCAGCAATCGGGGGTCTGGCCGTGCTTCTCGGCTTCCAGAATAAGCCGCTCCATGATATCAATGGCTTTAGCCGGATATTTGCCGATAGCCGTCTCTTCAGACAGCATCAAGGCGTCAGCGCCTTGAGTAATGGCTTGAGATACATCAGTCAATTCGGCCCGAGTCGGTTCAGGATTATTGACCATAGTTAAAAGCATTTGGGTGGCCACTATCACAGGTTTTTTAAAGGCCTTGGACTTGTTTATCAGTTCTTGCTGGATGAAGGGAATTTGCTCAAACGGCACATCGTTGGCCATATCGCCGCGGCCAATCATAATCGCGTCGGCGACAAGCAGGATGTTGTCAATATTCTCAATAGCTATTTTTCTTTCAATCTTCGCGATAACCGGAATCCGAGCACCATATTTTTTTATCTCATCTTTCATCTTGACGATATCAGTATCGGTTCCGACAAATGACATGGCAACATAATCAACATTCTGCTCAATGCCGAATCTTAAATCCAAAATATCTTTGTCGGTAATAATTTCACTCGCGTCATCAAATTTATGGCCCGCGCCGGTTTGAATTCTCGGCCCGGAAAGATCCTGGATGATTGGAATTTTTTTATTTGCTTCGCCGGCCAGTAATCTGATATTTGATATGTAACGTGCGTGCTCGTCGTGGCTGCCCCATGAAAAATTCAAACGAGCGACATCCATCTGATGCGTCATCATTTCCCGAAGAACATCTATTCCGCTCGACGCGGGTCCGATTGTGGCAATTATTTGGGCTCGGCTAGGCATTGGTTGATATGTGTAGTAGGCGGTTATATTTTGCGATTCTTTCGCCCCGATTTGGCGCTCCGGCTTTGAGGCCGAAACAGCCAAAAGCGTAAGATAAATCGGCGATAAAGTCATCGTCTGTTTCTCCGCTCCTATGGCTGACAATGCATTCTATGTTGTTTTCTCTGGCAATTTTCATTGTTTGAAGCGTTTCCGTCAGCGTGCCGATTTGGTTGGGTTTTATGATAATAGAATTTATTGAATCCTCTTTTAAAGCTTTGTTTAGCATACCCGGATTTGTCACCGTCAGATCGTCGCCAACGACATATAGGCCGGAATGGGAATTTTTTAAATTTCTGAATGAGACAAAATCATTCTCCTCAAAAGGATCTTCGATGGCCATGATATCAAAATCGCGAGTCATCTCGGAATATATGGTGGCTAAATCAGATGCAGTCATGCTCATTCCACCGATTTGATATGAATTATTCATGTAAAACGTTGAGGCCGCCACATCCATGGACAGTCTCGTCATGCTCGAATAGCCGGTATTCTGAATCGCATGGGTCAAAATTTGCAGAGGCTTTTTTACGTCATCAGTGTCGACTATCTCGCCCGTGTCGATTGTAACACCACCCTCATCACCGAGATTAGCGTAAGACTGGGACATTTCCGAAGCGACGATATCTCGGACGTTCTTCATAACGGCCGATGAAATTTCCAACGACTCCGATACGGACATCGTTTGCGGCACGATGTGATATTCCTGAAACGGAAGTTTGGATCGGGCGTGTTTGCCCCCGTTAATCAAATTAAAAAAAAGATAGGGGACAGGCCTAGATGTTTTCATGTCTTCGATACCTCTCAAATACTGCCATGGCTCCAAATTAAGGCTCTTGGCCGCGGCCTTAGCGCAGGCGACACTGACTCCGATTAATACGTTTCCGCCTAAATTCGACTTATCCTGACTGCCGTCCATCTCCTGAAGAATCGAATCTATTTCAGACTGGTTTTGAGCGTCAGCGCCGATTAATTTGGGCGCGACGATACCGTTAATGTTAGCTATGCTTCTGTTTATGTCTTTTATCTCATGTGCCTCGCGCGATCCCGTGCTGGCGCCCGAAGGAACAGAGAATGTGCCTCGGCCGTTTTCCGTAACAACCGTAACTGAAATCGTAAAATCACTCCGCGAATTTAATATTTTTTCAACTGAAATATTTCGTATCCTCATATATTATTTCCGGCTTTTCCGAAAATGAAGGAATCAATGTTTTCACAAGCAGTCTTTAATATTTCACTCTTGGCCTCAGCAGTAAAAAAGGCGATATGAGGTGTAACGATGACATTGGGCATGTCAATCAATACGTGGTCTTGTACAATCGCTTTGACATCATTTTCATTGTCCGGAATGCGGTCGGAAAATATTTCCATTTCCTCTTTGAGCGGTCTCTCTCCTTCCAAAACATCCAGCCCCGCGCCTCCCAGAATGCCGTCATGAAGGGACTGCAGAAGGGCTTCCGTTTCCACGATTTCTCCGCGGGCGGTGTTAATCAAATATGCCCCTTTCTTTATTTTCCCCATGTTTTCCTTATTTAACAAATGATGTGTGTCATTCGTATACGGCACATGAAGAGATATGATATCGGATTGAGAAAGCAGACTGTCCAAATCCACGTATTCAAACCCCATTTCACAGGCGAAGCCCTCGTCTTTAAATGCGTCAAAGGCGATGACGTTCATTTGAAATCCGTTTTTGGCTATGCGCGCGACATTCTTGCCGATGCGGCCGGTGCCGATAATGCCCAAAGTTTTGCCCTTAAGTTCAAATCCGCCCAAATTTGAGATATTGTAATCAGTCGATTCACGCAATTGATGATAGGCCGGAAATATTTTCCTGTTCAGGGCCAATATCAGCGCGAATGTAAATTCGGCGACAGTTTCTGATCCATACGAGGGAACGTATGACACGGAAATGCCCCTTTGTTTCGCGTTGTCGACATCAACATGGTCGTATCCGGTTGATCGCGTTGATATATGTTTAAGATTGGGTAAACGATCCAAAATTTCTTTGTTGACCACGGAATTCACGAATACGGATATGATATCGGCATCCGCCGCCGAATCAGCGTTTTCCACGTTCAATTTTTTGTCGGAAAAAAATAGTTCATGCCCGAGAATTAAAGATGAGACAATGGCATTATCCTCGGCGGAATTTTCAAAAAAATATATTTTCATGTTATTCGTCGCAAACCATCTTACACTGGGGCGGAATTGATGTCGGCTCCGGGCCAGATTCACCGGAAATTAAATCGGTGATTTTTTCGCTGATAGTTTTAATTATGCCCTTGTCTTGGGCTGTCAATTCTTTGGCAGTTTTCGCCTTTTCCTTCACATCTTTTAACGCATTGACGGCCTTTTGAATCGCCGCCTTGTCCTTGGCCGATATGTCTTTTGACTTGAGGATGTTGTTTAGAGAAGATGACAAACTTGAATTAAGGGTATCGATTCCCTCGTTCAAATTATCAATAACGATTTCTCTTTCGGACTTGGGAAATATTGTCGTGTCGATTTTCGCTTTAATATTTTCAAGCATGTTGGATCCAAGTAAGTCGGTTTTTATTCCGACGGTGAAAATAAGGCCTAGAATTATTATTAAACCGATTAAGTATGACATATGGATATATTAATCAAAATCCTATCCCTGGCAAGCTGAACGTCCCCTTAACCAGGTCTGGATTAATAGTGTAGAGAATGACATAGGCGGCAAAGAGGAAGACGGCGCCCACTATTCTAAATGCCCATGTCAATATTAATGCTATCAGCTGGCCAAAACCCGGATATCCGGTAGGTATTGATGGTTGGGGAGGGGAGGAGAAGGAGGCGTTTGTACTTGCGGCGACTTGGGTAATTGGTACCTGGCTGTCGGGCAAATCAGAGCATGCATCGCCGCATAAATCAACTCTGGGCGAATTTTTGGAAACCTTGATTATATGCAGCTTCCCTTTGTCGCTTGCGGCGGTAATAACGATGTCTTTTCCGTCATAACCAACATCCCAGGCCGCGGCCGGAGCATCGTTTACGATTATCACTTCCTTCTGGCCCCACGGCCGCAGAAAGATAGCATTGAATCCGTTAAACGCTCCAATCCATATTTTTCCATCAACGCTGAATAATTTCGGCGCTCCATCTTCAAACTGTCCGCCGGCCACACCGAGATTAATTATTTCCCCGCTCGGATCGCGGCCGAACGTCCCCGGCCCGTACCCGCCCCACGCAACATAGCCGCCTATGGCATCTATTCCGCCGACAAGGCCTTGAATTTCAAACTCATCCTTCAATTGGGAATTTTGATAAACGCATATAGGGCCTTCGTTGGTTCCATTATCGCAAGGTGTGTATAAAAGATTGCCTGTGATAGCAGGAAGGCCCAATTCACCATCGCCACCGAGAATTGCGCCGTCATAAATCAGTGGCGTGCCCGCGTATACCGCGGCCCAGTGGCCATCGCCGGCCACGAGCCCGCCCCCGGTAAGTGAAGTAAGAAAAGACGAATCGACATCCGATGTGTCAATTTTACGGGTTTTCCACGTGCCGTATTCGACCTCGTATAATTCAGCGCCATTGTCGAGGCATCCCATCAATATTTTATTCGCGCTTATCCATCGTCCGGAATTAGTGAATTGACGGCATGTATCATTTAAAATCTTTTGTAAATCAATGAATTCATATCGTTTTCCGATTTCGGCGAGATAGCTGCCGCCATTGCCGTAAACAACTTTTTTCCCGTCAGGCGATAAATACGGCCACCAGCCGTCATCGGCTTGAATATAATAATCAAGAGGTTGGGCCTTTGGCGCATCTTCGAAATTAACAGCGCCCTGATTCAAAGCAAAGGCGTTGGCGGCAATAAACAAAAGCGGGATGTATTTAAAAATTGACATGAATGTTTCCTCCGGTCGTGGTATCGACTTTACAAACGTACTCATCGATAAACGACACCGCGCCGGCTTTTTCGGCAGCCGAATAAAAATTTAAATAACACTTGGGATGGGGTGAGATGTTAAAATCCACGCAGGTGCCGGAATTCGGATTTCCGGGTTTATGGCAGGACGATTTACTCGGTCCGCCGTTAACTTGCAGTGAGGAGGCGATTTTGATTGAACAAGAGGCATCAGACGCGAGGTAAAGGTCGACTAATTTTTTTACTTTGGCTGCGGTTTGGGGAGAAGCCAAGCAGACACCGTCATTTGATTCACAACCCCGGCTCGAAGTGTAACTGGAAATATTTAAGCACTGGGATGTATTTTGACAGCCGGCGGCCGGAGAATTCGAAAAAGATTTTTTGCATGCCGTTCCGGCGGGTATCGGCGTTACCACGGCTTTTTCCGCGACTATCCCTGGCAAGCTGAACGTCCCCTTAACCAGGTCTGGATTAATAGTGTAGAGAATGACATAGGCGGCAAAGAGGAAGACGGCGCCCGTGGCGGCATTGGTTACTCTCTTCCTGGCTTGATCATACGCTCCGGGATTGCTTCCAGCCATGAACCACTGTAAACCGGCGATAAATACCATCAAAAATACAGATATCCCCACTATTCTAAATGCCCATGTCAATATTAATGCTATCAGCTGGCCAAAACCCGGATATCCGGTAGGTATTGATGGTTGGGGAGGGGAGGAGAAGGAGGCGCCGCCTGTTTGCGGCTGGGAATCGCTGGCAGCATTTGTGCCCGCACTTCCAGATGCCGTGATGTCTTCAGCCGCCTCGGTGCTCATGAACGAGAATAACAGAAACAGGAATATGATGGATGCGGTTAATCCCAGCCTCACAATTTTCATTTCTTAATTATACTATGACGCCTATCGCCTTGGTATGATATAATGTGCATATCAATGAGAATTAAATGTTTCCGACTAATTATTACCGGAATTTTTGTATTTTCGTCTTTTTTGTATTTAAATTCGGCAAGCGCGGGGATAATAGAAGATATCGCGGACAGACAAAGACAGATACAAGAACTGCAAAAACAAATTGAAGAGTATGAAAAACAGATTCAGCAGACAAAAACGCAAAAAGTAACTCTTCAAAACGAAATTAACAAGCTAAACGCTCAAATCGGCCAGTTGCAACTGCAAATCAAAAGCCTTAATTTGTCAATAAACCAGACGGGATTGGAAATCTCCAATACTCAATCAAAAATATCGGAGGCCGAGGAGAGTCTGGACAAGCACAGAGAGGCATTGGCTCAGTATATAAAAATTATCAATGCCACCGATCAGGTATCTTTACCGGAGATTTTGATTAAGAATGAGAGCTTGTCCCAATTTTTTAATCAGCTCAATGATATTCAGATTACTCAAGGTGAGTTGAGAAGCACAATTGAAAACATTAAGTCTTTAAAGTCTGACTTGCAGGTCAAAAAGTCAGATCTCGAGGAAAAACAATCGGATTTGATTAATCTGCATCAAATGAGCGAAGTTGAAAAGAGAAACCTGGATCAGATTAAAACCAGGCAAAATCAAATATTAAAACAGACGCAAGGCCAGGAATCAAAATTTCAGCAGCTCGTCCAAAGTTCGAAATTAAATCTTCAACGATTGCAAGCAGAAATCACGTTTCTTCAGCAAAATGGTGTTTCCGTCAGCGACGCGGTTAAATACGGTCAGCTGGCGGCTATTGCCGTCGGAATCAGGCCGGCGTTTCTTTTGGCAGAATTAGAAATTGAATCAGGCCTTGGCGTTAACGTCGGAAAATGCAATCGGGCCGGCGATCCGCCGGAAAGAAGTTATCGCGCGGTGATGAAGCCAACCAGGGACATTCAACCCTTTATTCGAATAACACGCGAGCTGGGATTGGACACGGAAACGACTCCGGTTTCCTGTCCTCAAAGGGGCGTCGTCGGCTGGGGAGGAGCGATGGGACCCGCTCAATTTCTGCCTTCAACGTGGATGGGCTACAAGGAGGCAGTCGCTCAAACGACTGGCCATAATCCGGCCAATCCATGGAATATCCAAGATGCGTTCACAGCCGCGGCTTTGAAATTAGCCAAAGGCGGCGCAACGGCGAAAACACGAACGGCGGAAGTGGCTGCGTCCAAAGCATATTACAGCGGCCGATCAACATGCTCCACGGCGGCTTGCAACTCATACGCCAATGCCGTCCAGCGAAAGGCGACGGAAATTGAGGCCAATTTATGATGATAAGTAAATTTAAATTTATTGTGATTGTGATTTTTATTGTGATGTCAGCGAGTATCGCGGTGTTTAAATTTGTCCAAGCCCAAATATTACCTTCCTCAAAGATTATTGAATATCAGTCAACTCCGACGCCCAGCCCCACGCCTATTCCTTGGACTATTTTTGACAAAATCAGCGAGGGGAAAAAACTCCTCGAACATATTGCTTTGTTTGTCGGTTTAAAGGATATTCCCTACACGGAAAAGAGAGTTTCAAATTCCAACGGAAAAATATCTATAACTGATAGGACAATCAAGGATCCGGAAAGACAGATTGCTCTCGTATTATTAAATACTCAAACTGGAGAATTAAGTAAAATAATCGTGACGAAGCGGGGCGGCGAATTAATTGTGCCGGAAGGATATGAAATTGAGGTTATAGAAAGAGCCAGTGGTATTCGCTGGAATTACTGGGCTACGCAATACAAAGTATCAAGGCCGGAGAATACCATCGTAATACTGAACAAATGGCCAGAGCCGAAAAACGTAACCGTCAGAAAGGTCGTAACTAACAGCAAGGGCAAAAAAGTCACAGTCAACCAAACGAACCGCCAAATCGAATACATCACGTATTCCGCGTATAACGATGATCTCAGGAGGCCGGAACTGGTGGCGAAAGGGGGAGAATATATAAAGGCGACAGTTGAATCTGCCTATCAGAAATTAAAAGAGAGAAACGTTCAGTCGAGGGCTTTGCCCGGAAAAAATATCTCTGAGGTATCGCAGCTTAAAACAACATTTTTTGAAAAAATTCCTTTGATGGAGCAGACCGATTTGGGAGAATTTCTGCTTGATGCGGAGCACATGACGGACAGAGTAAAAGTCGTGTTAGCCACGAACGAAATCGAAGCTTTCGCAAAAACATGCAACAGGGTAAGCGCTTGCGGCTGGATACAGTTTACGCCCGGCACATATTCGGCGATTAGAAAATCATATTCCAAGGCTCGATTGGAGCCCGATTTCGTTAAAGGCGCCGCTGATCATACAAATTCGATGATGGCTGCGATATTGCTTTATGACTATAACCTGTCGAATCTGATAAAGAATCACGGCATTAAAATTGCTGATGACCCGCGCCTTGAGGAATACCTTGCCGCCGCATATAACGGCTCCCCGAAATGGGTTGATAAGTCGTTAAAAGCAGTTATCGCGGGAGCCGGCGATTGGATAGGACATTTAAAAAATGAAACTAAGGGTTTCATCGCCAAGCTACGCCTCATCCGCGACAATAATTTACTTTAGAATTTCTACAACCTTGTTTTTGGAAGTAAAGCCGGAAATTATACGCACGCTTGATTGCGGAACGCTAAAATATTCACTCAAGATTTTAACGATTGCCTTGTTCGCCCGCCCCTGAATAGGCGGCTCTTTGACCGAAACGGCGTACGAAAAATCATCAATCATGGCAATCGCATCTTCTTTGGCGGCCGGTTTGGCCTTGATTGATATTCTCATTTATTTTTATGATATAATGTTCACCTGAAATTATGAGAAAAGCAAGTAAGACCGTATATGTAGCCATGTCCGGGGGAGTTGATTCTTCCGTCGCAGCCGCGCTGTTAAAGAAGCGAGGATTTAATGTTGTCGGGGTTTTTATGAAGCCATGGCAGCCCAAGGGAACGGTTTGCCTTTGGGAAAAAGACAGAGAGGATGCTTTAAGAGTCGCCGCGATACTGGAAATCCCTTTCCTAACGTGGGATTTTTCCAAGGAATATAAGAGGTCTGTTGCCGATTACATGATTAGAGAATACAAGACCGGCCGAACACCCAATCCGGATGTGATGTGTAATAAAGAAATTAAGTTTGGGTTATTTTTTAAAAGGGCGATGAAAGCCGGCGCGGACCTTATCGCCACCGGCCATTATATCCGATTAAGAAACGGCAAATTGTGTCAAGGAAAAGATAAAAATAAGGATCAGAGCTATTTCTTGTGGACTCTAAAAAAAGAGATTCTGGGGAAATGCATATTTCCAGTGGGGGAATACACTAAACCTGAAGTCAGAAAATTGGCCAGAAAGTTTAATCTTCCGAACGCGGTAAAAAAGGACAGCCAGGGGGTCTGTTTTATCGGACCCCTGGACATGAAATCTTTTCTGGCAGCCAGAATCAAATCGAAAATGGGAAGGATAATTCACGTTGACGGACGAGAACTGGGAACTCATGACGGCGTATTCTACTACACTATCGGCCAAAGACACGGATTGGATATTAAAGACGGCCAAGGCCCGCATTTTGTCGTTTCAAAAGACTTTAAAAAAAATATACTTTACGTCGGTCATGAGAAGAATTTATTGTCCCAGAAAGCGAAATTGCGCGATATCAATTGGATAAACAGCCGGCCGAATTTACTGCCGGCGGTCATTGATGTCAAAGTACGATATAGAACGCCGTCAAAAAAGGCAATTATGAATAAGGATGGAACTATTGAATTTATAAAGCCCGAGCGGGCAATTACATCGGGTCAGTCAGCCGTACTTTACCGCGGCTCGCAGCTGCTTGGCGGCGGAATTATTGAATAAGTTTTAGCAGACTCTCGCCGGTCATTTCGACCGGTTTTTGTATGCCTAGAATTTCGAGAACTGTCGGCGCGATATCGGAAAGAAAACCCCCTGGTTCATTAAAATCCGTATTTTCCGTTTTTCCTTCAAAATTACCTGATATAAAATATATCGGCACCGGACTGGGGTTGTGCCTTGTTTCCGGCTCACCGGACTTGTACACCATTTGCTCGGCATTGCCATGATCGGATGTGACGATTAAAAAACCGTTCTTGGCCAATACTGCATCGCGAATTTTGCCGACATTTTCATCAACCGCTTCCAATCCCTTCACCACCTGATCGTACACGCCCATATGGGCGAGCATGTCCGGATTTGCGAAGTTTATGAGCATGAAATCATATGCGTCGGATTCGATTGATTTTACGACATGAGAAGTTATCTCGTCGCATTTCATTCTTGGATTTTCAGTGGGATTACGGTCTGACTTTATCAATACGTCTTCTTCCCCATCGAGTTTTAAATCCCTCAACCCATGAAAAAAGTAGGTTACGTGGGCGTATTTCTCTGTTTCCGCGATATGCAACTGTTTAAGCCCGTTTTTGCTTATGACCTCCGGCAGACTATTATTAATATTCCGAAGAGGAAATGCTACATGAAAGTTGGGAGTCGGTTCGATATATTGCGTCATTCCAGCAATAAATAAATTCCTGGGCATATCAGGATTAAATTCCTTGAAATCTTCTTTAACAAAAACTGAGACCAACTGCCTCATTCTGTCTTCTCTGAAATTAAAAAATATAACGGAATCGTTGTCTGAAATTTTCCCTTCCGGGTTAATAACCATAGGCACCATGTTTATATCCGTGTATCCGGATTCATATTTTAATTTCAACGCTGCGGCCGGATCAGAAATCTTTTCCCCTTTTGCCCGAATCAATAGATCGCACGTATCGCTGATTAAATCCCAGTTGTTGTTTCTGTCCATGGCGATATCCCGGCCGACAATTGTCGCTATTGATCCCGTAGCGGAGTCAAGAATATACTTATTTAATCTTTCTATTAATTCGGGAGCCTCCTCTAGACCCGAATCCTTGCCGTCTGTAAATAAATGCAGGTAGACATTCGAAAGGCCGTTCTTTTTTGCTAAATCTATTAAGGCAAAAATATGGGAAATGTGAGAGTGCACGGAGTTTGAACCCAGAAGACCGACCAAATGCATTTTGGAATTGTTTGTTTTAACATGGTTTGCCGCTTCGACAAAAACTGGATTTTCGAAAAAGTCCCCCGAACGTATACTTTTATTAATCCTGTCCAGATACTGGAAGATGACGCGGCCGGCCCCGATCGTTAAATGGCCGACTTCGCTGTTTCCCGACTCACCGTGAGTCAATCCCACCGCCGGACCCGATGCCTGTAAAAGCAAAGACGGGTATTTGCTTTCAATATCCCTAATAATGGGCAAATTGGCATTGGCAATGGCGTTTCCAATTGTTTCCCTTGAGTAGCCCCAACCGTCTAATATAAGTAGAACCACGGGTTTCATAATAAAATTATATCACAATATTTATCCACGCCGGCATATTTGCGCGATTATGAATCTGTGGTAGAATATATTCGTTATTCTAAATTATTGAGTTTAGTAATTTCCTAAGTAGAATATTCTACTTTCCCAATGACAGACTCATGTATCACATATGTTATCAGGTCTAAATCCGCTCATCGCGGCTATTTCCGCATTGCTGCCGGGGATGGTTATAGGCTATTTAATAAGGCAGGTTATCGTTTCTCGCCGAACAAGCCTGGCCGAATCTAAGGCCCAGCAGTTACTCGCCGACTCCAAATCAAAAGCGCAAGACATCGTCCTGGACGCCAAAAACCAGGCTATTAAACTTTTAGAGGATGCCAAAAAAGAAGAGAAAGAAAGACATCAGCAAACGGCAAAGATTGAAAATCTTTTAACCAGAAAAGAAGCCGAACTTGACCATAAATCTAAAGAAATCGAAAAAGAGAGGGAGAATTTAAAGTTAAAACTGGCGGAACTGCAGAATATCAAATTGGAACTTGAAAAGAGCAAAGAAATTCAAATTCAAGAATTAGAGAGAATCTCACAATTGAACAGGGAAACGGCCAAAGTCGAATTGATCTCGACGCTTGAAAAAGAATACCAGAACGATCTCTATGAAAAAATAAAGAAATTAGAGCAGGAAAATAAAGAAGAACTTGAAAAAAAGGCCCGAGAAATATTAACATTGGCCATTCAGAGATATTCCGGATCGCACATAGCTGACGCTACCACGACCGTCGTTTCATTACCGTCCGATGAAGTGAAGGGAAAGATAATCGGAAAAGAAGGTAGGAATATTAAAACAATCGAAAGATTAACGGGCGTTGACGTTATCATCGACGACACTCCGGAGGCGTTAGTCGTATCCGGCTTTGACCCTGTCAGAAGACAAGTCGCTAAACTGGCAATTGACAAGTTAATTGCGGACGGCCGCATACATCCGGCAAAAATAGAGGAAATGGTTGAAAAAGCTAAAGAGGAGATAAACGCCAGAATTAAGGAGGCCGGCGAAGCGGCGTTGTTTGAAACGGGGATTGGCCCCATTGATCCAAAACTCACCTATTTATTAGGTAGATTGGCATTTAGGACCAGTTTCGGCCAGAACGTTCTGCTTCATTCCATAGAGATGACCCACATTGCCGGCATGCTCGCCGCGGAACTCGGTATTGATGTTGCAACCGCAAAAAAAGGTGCGTTATTCCATGATATCGGCAAGGCCGTTGATCACGAAGTTCAAGGAACGCATGTTGAGATCGGCCGAAAAATCCTTCAAAAATTCGGTATGGACCAAAAAGTCATAATGGCCATGGAAGCCCATCATGAAGAATACCCTTATGTTTCACTGGAGTCCCGGATTGTTCAGGCAGCCGATGCCATATCGGGAGCAAGGCCCGGAGCCAGAAAAGATACGGTTGAGATATATCTTAAAAGACTTGAAGAACTCGAGAGAATCGCCGCATCATTCGACGGAGTTGAAAAATCATATGCCATTCAGGCCGGCCGAGAATTGAGGATATTTGTGACTCCAATGGCGATAGACGACCTTGGAGCCATAAAACTCGCCAAGGATATCGCCAAGAAAATAGAAGATGAAATGAAATATCCGGGTGAGATTAAAGTTAATGTTATCAGGGAGACGCGCGCGATTGAGTACGCAAGATAGAGTCTGGGTTTAACAACCGGTATTGTCAAACATGCCTAAAATTATGTATTATCCACAAGGGTATTGCAATTTTGGCGAAAAACCTAGAGAATTAAGATGTTGAGCTTAAAAAGCTTGGTAAATTAATAGTTTTTCTGGTCGATAAGCTATTATTATATTTGAGTAATAAATAATAATACATATAAGATATGGCAGTTAAAAAAACACAATTAGCGCAGAGAATCGCAGAAAAAATGAATGTGCCCAAAAAGCAGGCTGCTGAATTTGTAGACACGTTCGTTGATATCGTAACTGGCGTCATGAAATCGGGGGATAAGGTTAACATCACCGGATTCGGCATATTTAAAGTGGCCGACAGAAAGGCGCGAGAAGGGCGCAACCCGAGAACCGGAGAAACCATCCAGATCAAAGCTTCAAAAAAGCCGAAATTCACGCCCGGTAAGATTTTGAAAGAAGCCATAATGTAACCCGAGCGACGTATCGGATCCGATACATCAAACAAAAATCCGTTTTACGAAACGGTTTTTTGTTGGTACAATACATTCAATTTGCGGGTATCGTATAGTAGTAGTATAACTGCCTTCCACGCAGTTGGCCGGGGTGCAAATCCCCGTACCCGCTCCGGGTAGGAAGTAAATTTATTTACCAGAATGCCCCCGTAGCTTAATGGATAAAGCAACTCTCTTCTAAGGAGTTGATGCGGGTCCGATTCCTGCCGGGGGTACAACGTTGGAAATGTCAGAGATTCAGATGTCGCCTCGCTTTGCGAGGCCAAAACCGCAAAAGAACCCGTTAAAAATACCGGCTCATACAATATTTTGTAGAAGAAGAATAGAAAAATTATCATAAGGATTTTTTAAGATAATTTCAGCGGAGATGCTGATTTTTTATTGCCCTTGACTGCGAGTACGTTATATGCTATATTCATTGATAGTATGGGCATCGTTGCCTAAATCCAGTTCCTTGAAAGGAGTACAAGCATGAAAAGCACGATGACGGAAACAAATCTGTCCATGATGGACTTTACGCGCTACTTCGAGGCGAAGCGGCTCGGAAAGCTCTACTTTCCGAACGGGAAGTGTATGATTCCTCACGGACTCGCGTTCGAAAACGCAGAGTTCCCAAACTTCTTCATCCGCCTCGATGACCTCTACAAGATGGTGAGCGGTTGGAAGGTGAACCACACGCTGGTTCCACTCGACGATATCATTGCGGTCATCGCATTCGGCTCCGCCGTTCGCCACCCAGGGGTGCAGGAAGTTATTCGCGAGCGTAGGAAGTTTCTGCTGTTCGGCGAAAAGGTGACGAAGGTCAAGCAAGTGGCGATTCAGCCGAACGATGCCGATTTCCTCGTCATCACGGGTGAAAACCTGATGCGCGAAGAAGTGCTCGAACCCATCTCGATCAAGACTTACGACTGCGGCACTTGGATCAGAAGGGGTGGCATTCACCTCGTCAATCGTGGCGTGAGCCAACTTCTCAACGGCGTTCGATTCAACGACACGGTGAGTGCGTCTGCTCTGCGAGAAGGTGTGCCAGTGTTCTTCAACGGCCGTTTCGGAAATGTATCCATGGAAGCGGGCGTCCAATCCGCAACGCCGATGAAGGTTCATTGGGACGAGAACGGCCAGGGTTTCTTGACTGGCAGGATTCAGTAGCCAATCAGCAAGTACTCATGTTTGCTCTCTCCAACATCACGGGGGGAGTTTGCGAAAGCAACTCCCTCTTTTTTATTTAATTAAAAGAACAAGGAATTTGCCGCCAAGACTGAAATTCGTTAGAATTTCAGTAATCCGAATCCGCCAAAGAAAAACTTGAAATTGTCATTCGTGCGGCTCCGCCGCCTTTCCAGATTTTCGCGGGGGGATTTTTTCGGCAAAAGCGGTTCGGACTAATTCAAGTATTCTGCACATGGATAGTTTAGTGCAAAAATTAAAAAAAATTGGCGTTGCAAAAAGGGGTCAAGTTGTCCTTACGACGGGACTTAGATCTGATTTTTACATCGATTTGAAAATTGCATATGGGGATCCTGAATTGCTGCAGCTGATGATTTCGGAAGTATTAAAGCGAATGGATAAAAACATAACCTGTGTTGCCGGACTAGGGCATGGAGGAATACCATTGGCAACAGCATTGGCTTTAAATAAGAATCTGAAATTGGTCTTGGTCAGAAAAGAAAAACGCAAGCATGGCAGTAAAAAATGGATTGATGGTTATTGTCCAATTAAAAGCGATAGAATAGTTGTGGTTGATGACGTTCTTACTACAGGCAGTAGCATTAAGGAGATAATTAGAAAAATAGAACCAACAGGCGCTAAGATTATAAAATGTATTGTGATTGTGAATCGATCGCCAAATAAAAAGTTTAAGTTTAAGGTAGAGTATTTAGTAAAAGCTGAAGATTTACTTGACCGGGCTGTGGTGTAACGGTAGCACGAGACGTTTGGGACGTTTTAGTCCGAGTTCAAATCTCGGCAGCCCGACAAGGATGGATTGACAGGTGGAAAAATTATGGGGTCTATAGTGTACCGGTTAACACGGCTCTCTGTGGAAGAGCAGAAATGGGTTCAATTCCCATTAGACCCCCAAAATCAAGTATTCCTAATTTATTGAACAGAATATCGCCGTCGGTTCTATTTTTTTTGATTGTCACGGGTAAGTAGAATGCAGCACAGCAACTCTTGACGGCTAGTCTAAAATGTGCTACAATGAGCAACAATATCAGGTATGTTGCCTGATGTGCTCTGTAGAAAGAGCATAGTAATTCGTTCCTTGAAAGGAGGTTTCCACTATGGAAACCACGGCAGATCAGATCGTGTTCCTCGTCGTATACGGAGCCGCCGGACTGCTCGTTCTCCTGACGCTGACCTTCTCGTTCTTCACCGTGGGTCAGCAAACGGCGGCTGTGACACAACGGTTCGGAAAGTTCGTTCGAGTGGCATCGTCGGGGCTCAACTTCAAGACGCCGTGGATTGACTGGGTGGCGGGCCGCATCAACCTGCGCGTTCAACAGTTGGACGTGAAGGTGGAAACGAAAACCGAGGACAACGTATTCGTCCAGTTCGTCGTTTCGGTGCAGTACTTCGTCATGCCAGAGAAGGTCTACGAGGCCTTCTACAAGCTCGATGACCCAACGAAGCAGATCACTTCGTTCGTATTCGACGTCGTTCGGGCTCGGGTTCCCGGAATCAAGCTCGACGATGTGTTTCAGAAGAAGGACGAGATCGCCGATGCCGTCAAGGGTGAACTCGCGCAAGTCATGGACGACTTCGGCTACGGTATCGTCAAGGCGCTGGTCACCGACATCGACCCCGATGCGAAAGTGAAGGAATCGATGAACGAGATCAACGCAGCGCAACGGTTACGAATGGCGGCTGGAGAGAAGGGCGAGGCCGACCGAATCCTCAAGGTAAAGGCGGCCGAGGCCGAAGCTCAAAGCAAGGCGCTTCAGGGCAAAGGTATCGCAGACCAGCGCAAGGCCATCGTCGATGGACTCCGCGAATCGGTTGCCGAGTTCGAGAAGGCAGTGCCGGGTACTTCAGCTCAGGACGTGATGCAACTCGTTCTGATGACGCAGTACTTCGACACTCTGAAAGAAATCGGCGCTTCCTCGCAGACCAACACGATCCTCATTCCGCACTCGCCGGGGAATCTCAGTGATCTCACCGCGCAGATGCGGAATGCCATGATCACCGCCGATCAGGTCGTGCGGCCGAACAGTAGCGGCGGTGAACCCAAGTCGGCCTAACCGTAATAAGTCAGGCTTTCACAGAGCGAGACATGCATGTGTCTCGCTCTTTTATTTTTCATAAATAATGGTTTAGAGTCACTTTATAAACATACTCCTATATCAGAAATCAGCGACTTAAAAAGCACCGGCAGGGTGCTTTTTATTGGAGCAGATGTCCGAAGTTATAGTTTCAGATCAGCACAGGCGACATATGTGGATATTTCATTGGCCGATTTATGCACGTTTACGGCTAGTTTGCCTTGTGCCTTTAATTGAGCAACGGTCACATTAAGAGTTGTTGTGGAAGTACCATTAACAACGGGTGTCAATGCATATTTGACGGCCCCCGGACTTGGACACTCCCCGACATGAATATGAGCCGGTTGCGAAACACCAGCAGGCACATTCTCTACATTAAGAACAACCTGTGTCTTATTTCCGACAAGCGGTATCAATGTCACCTTGCCATCCTCATTAGAATTATTCTGTTCATCGAGATCAAAAATGACTGTGCCCGCAGGTGTCGGACTTGCGGAAACAATCGGAGAAGGCGACGGGCTTAATGTGACTGTCGGCGACGGCGAGGGACTTTGCTGAACTAGCCCCGGCGTTCGGAAGAACAGGTAATACAATGCGGTTCCAACCACCAAAATTCCTACAATTGTCCAAAGTATTTTCATAATTCAAAATCTATTGATTGCTGATGAAAATACGATGAATTAGTGCTAGGATATGCCATGGTTAAGTTTTTTCAACTGTATAGGCAGCTCAATAAAAAACAAAAGGAAGCCGTTGATGCCATTGAAGGATCGGTTATGGTCATCGCAGGACCAGGGACCGGGAAGACCCAGATTCTGACCCTTCGAATCGCCAATATTTTACAGAAAACAGATACACCGCCGGGAGGGATTTTGGCTTTGACATTCACGGAAAGCGGAGCCAAAGAAATGAGGCGGCGTCTGCGAGAGCTGATTGGCCCGGAAGCCGGCAATGTCCGCATCCATACTTACCACGGCTTTGCAGCGTCGATAATCTCCGAATTTGATGATCACTTTCCACATCTTTTTCGGGCGCAGCAAATTACTGACATCGAGGCAGAACAGCTTATTAGAGAAATTCTAAAGCAAAAAAAATTTGTTAAATTAAGACCGTTCGGCGATCCCAATTTTTATGTTGGTAAAATTATCAGCGCGATCAGTAACGCCAAGAGGGAAGCCTGGACGCCGGAAATAATCAGAGCTTTCGCCAAAAACGAAATCAAGCGAATTCAGGAAGACGAATCATTGCTTTCTTTACGCGGTGCAACCAAGGGCCAATTGAAAGCGGAAGCCCTAAAACGGATCGAGAAATGCGAACGAACCATGATTTTTGCCGACGTTTATGAAGCCTACGAAAAGTCAAAGCGAGACCAGCGCAAAATTGATTACGACGATTTAGTTGTTGAACTATTAACGGTTCTGCGGAAGGACAAACTCTTGTTGAGCCTGCTTCAGGAAAAGTTTCTGTATATTCTGGTTGACGAGCACCAAGATACCAATGATTCCCAAAACGCGCTGATCCAAATGATTGCCGACTATTTCGAAATGCCGAATCTATTTGTGGTTGGCGACGAGAAGCAGGCGATTTATCGTTTTCAGGGGGCCTCGGTGGAAAATTTTATCCGTTTCCGAAATATTTGGAAATCAATGCGGATTATTCCTCTTAAAGAGAACTACCGATCGCACCAAAACATTCTGGATGCCAGTTTTCTGATGATTGAAAACAACTACGGCGACGGAGAATATCCCGACCTGCGCGTCAGACTCAAGGCCGATTTATCCCGCAAATCTAGGCTGATTGATGTTGTCACAGCCGGCAACATGGCTGCCGGAGAGACACATCTTGTCGAGGAAATTAAAAAAACCCTGGCAGATTATCCCTCAAATACAATCGCCGTCATTACCCGAAGAAATCGCGAGGCGGAAAAACTCTTAAGACTATTCGAACAATATGACATTCAAGCTTCCGCTGAACGCGGCATTGACGTTTTTTCCCATCCGCTGGGAACGCTTTTCTTTGATCTTCTTGATTTTTTAGCCGATCCATCGCAAATTGAATCTCTCGCCAGGACAATGGCGGGTGGTTTGTGGGATTTGCGTTTTGACGCACGGATGCAACTGATACGCGAAATTCGCAGCGGCCGGTACGGTCAAATTGAAAAATTAATACCCGCTATCTTAAAATTACGAAAAGAAATGAATCAATCCGGCAGTATCGCTTATCTGACGCTTGCCGGAGAATTAAGCGGCATTAGTCATTTGGCCGCTCGGGATTCGCTCGCGGCTGAAGTCTGGAGGGCCCTTATTTCTTTGGCGTCAGAACTGGCTTTCCGCGGAAATGCAGATGATCCGATGAAATTGATGTCAGCTTTGAAAACTTACCGAGCTTCGGCCGACACAAAAAGCATTAAAGTTTCAAGCGGATCGCCGGAGGCCAGAGTTAGAATTATGACCGCTCACGGCGCTAAGGGCTTGGAATTTGATTATGTCTTTGTGCCTTATGCGACTGAAGAATCCTGGATTATCAAAGATCATGGCAACTATTTTGTCCTGCCTCGGGAGAAAGACAACAGTGATGATATCCGAGACATGCGGCGACTGTTTTATGTGGCCTTAACTCGCGCCCGGACTCACGCCTGCCTGATCATACCCCTTGAAGACACTCCGGAACGGCCCTTTGCGCCCCTAAGATTTATAGGTGAGTTGGACGCGAAGCTTATTTCGAAAATTGAATTGCCCGCACGGGCCGTTTTGCCTGCCACGGGCAAAATAGTTAACTCTGAGTCTGCAGATCAGCGGCGGTCTAAAGAAATGATTGAGTATGCCAAACGCTCGCTACTGGAACATGGGCTTTCCGTTACGGCCTTAAATCATTTCTGTGAATGCCCAAGCAAGTTTTTATTCAAAAGCATTCTTAAACTTCCTGAACCGCCTTCGGCCAATGCCGAAAAGGGCAACGCCATGCACGAAGCCATGGCTCGGGTTTGGCATCTGTCGGATAAAAATGATTTAACAGTCACCAAGACAATTAAAAAAGCAGTACAGGATTTTATGGCAAATTCTCTTTTGCCGATTTTTGAAAAAGAGCCGATTCTGGAAGAACTCGAAAGACATGCGCCCATTGTGGCAAAATCTTTGATCGGCCATTTTAATCAAACTGGCATCGTTTCAACCGAAGCCTGGGTTGAAAGAGTATTTAGCGGCAATTATCAAAAAAAAGCTATTATTATTAATCTGCGGGGCAAGCTCGACGCGATTCTGGAAACTAAAACCGCCGTTTCCGTTTATGATTATAAGACCCGCGAAGCGTTGAGCGTTAACGCGATAAAAGGCGAGACAAAAAATGGTAATCGTGACTATTTTCGCCAATTGGTTTTCTATAAAATACTGCTCGATAATAATTCAAAATTTAAAAACAAATCAATCGAAACTGCTCTTGTTTTTATCAAGCCCGATGATAAAGGCCGCTGTCCAATTATCTCACTGCCGGTTCAGAAATCCGATTTGGATTCAGTTAAATCCGAAATCGAGTCGCTGATTAACAGCGTCTGGTCGGGTAAAGTGCTGACTGATTATTGCGAAGATAAAAATTGTGAATATTGCCAATTGCGAAGATTGATTAATTAAGATATCAATATAATAGTTCCTTGGAGTCACTATGAAACGTCTCAAGCTTCGCTACCATCAATTCAGGCTCCGAAGAAAATTTCGAAGGGCGTGCCGAGATTTAGCGATAAGCAATTGTGAATCATTAGCAGTTTATGAGCGTCGAGCGCGTGGAGAAAAAACAGTTGATATTGTGACACTACAACGTCATACGGAAAGATTGAAAGTCAGATTCGACTATATTAGACAAATATGTTTAACGGCTGGAATTAGTTCTCAAGAGCTTGATACTGAACTTGATAAGATATACGAGAAAGTCAGAGGGCAAATGAAAATTAATTATGCCCATAGCGCCTAATGGCGCTTTTTCTTGTTAAAAACTCGAATAAGGGATAGAAGGAATAAAAAACGGGCACGATTTGTGCCCGCAGGGGGGACTCGTCTCACCCCTGCGGGTGAGTGAGTTAGAAGCGGCGAGAGAACCCAATCTCCCATACAGCTTCTTGTTTGCGTCCATCACGGACGCGACTAATGGGAGCCGAGAAGCTTACTCCCGGGGTTATATTTAGCCTTGATGTTAGGCGGATGGGGATGCCGACGTAGCCTTGCCCCATCACAGCCGAATCGAAGCCGAAACACCCCGTGTCTTTCTTCAGCAGTCCCCTGTAGGATATGCTCAGTCGCGGAACAATCGTAACTGAACCGCGTAACCCAGCGATTCCCATAATACCTCGAGGCGGGCCACCCTTTCGAACTGGCCCGTATGCCTCGGCTCGAATGTATGGAGCGAGCGTCAGGCGCGGATTAATTTCCACGCTGCGGCTCAACTCGATACTGGTCGTGATAACGTCGGTGATAACGATGATGAAGTAGGATCCATCCACGGCGTAGTCAAAACCGTGGAATTTTCCGGCCTTCCCCACCGTGACGTCAACTTCCTTGTCAAAGTCACGTCGAAAGTTGAGTGCTGTCGATGTCCAGATGTCGGCGTAGACGCCGTTCTTCCACGAAATGAAGACATCTGTCTCCGGAACGAAACCGTCATAGAAGACGGCACCGTTCGCGCCGAGGTAAATCTCCTTCGCGTTTGCGGACAGCGTGACCTCTTGGGCAACCGCGTTACCGACAGTAGCCAAGAGGGCAATCATGGTCGCGAGCGCTTTGATCATGTCTGTCGCCTCCCAGCGACTCTTTGTAAATGAAAAGGGCTAAACACCCTGTATATATAGTATAGCATGAAATATGCCCATTTGTCAATATATTGGGGTTTTGTCAAGCTTTTGGTATTATGAGATTTGAATATGGTACACAATGAAATACGAGAAAAATTTTTGAAGTTTTTCGAATCAAGGGGGCATAAACTAGTACCTTCTTCATCTCTTCTACCGACTGATCCATCGGTGCTTTTTACTACGGCGGGGATGCAGCAGTTTAAGCCCTACTATACCGGTCAGGCCGATGCCCAAGAAGATTTTGGTTCTCTGAACGCGGTTTCAATTCAAAAATGCATCCGGACTTCTGCCATAGGTGAAGTTGGCGACGAATCGCATCTCACTTTTTTTGAAATGCTTGGTAATTTCTCTTTTGGCGGCTACTGGAAAAAAGAAGCCATTGAATACGCCCACGAATTTATTACCAAGGAACTGGGTTTAAATATTGATTACGTTTCTGTTTTTGAGGGAGAAAACGGCATTCCAGCTGACACAGAATCAGAAAAGATATGGAAATCCATTGACCCGACTCTGGAGGTTAGGCGTTTCGGTCGGGAAGACAATTTCTGGGGGCCAACTGGCGAGGAAGGCCCGTGTGGCCCGTCAACGGAAGTGTTTGTCAAGGGAATTAAATATGAAATCTGGAATATCGTGTTTAATGAATTCTATTGCTCAAAGGATAAGAAATTTACTCCTCTCGATATAAAAGGCATCGACACCGGTATGGGTCTGGAACGCCTTACATCGGCAGTACAAAATAAATCAAATATCTTTGAGACGGATTTATTTGAACCGTTGATGTCTCTTTTGCCCGATTTAATTGATATTAGAAAAAAACGGGTTATAAGCGATCATTTGCGTGCCGCGGTTTTTCTGCTCACAGATGGAGTATTGGCGTCAAACAAAGAGCAAGGATATATTTTAAGACGTCTTCTGCGCCGGGCCATGGTTTATGAGAACCAGGCCAATTTGCCGCCTCATATTTTTGAAGATATTATAGCCAAAATAATCGAAATTTACGGCAATGAGTATTCAGAATTGAAAGCTAAAAAAGATGAAATTATGAATTCATACCATACCGAATCGAATAAATTCATGAAAGCTCTTTCATCGGGAATCAAGGAACTTGAAAAGACGACGGTCATTGATTCTGAATCGGCATTCAAACTTTATGAAAGCTATGGTTTACCATTTGAGGTTATTAAAGAAGTGGGCGCCGAAAAGGCATCCAGTTTAACTAGAGAAGGTTTTGAAATGGAGAGAAAGCGTCATCAGGAAATTTCACGAGCCGGGGCGGAAAAGAAATTCGGCGGGCATGGGATAGTGGAAGGGGATTTGACAGCCGCCAATAAAGAGGAGATGTGGCAGAAAACCAGACTCCATACCGCCACCCACATAATTGTCGCCGCGTTAAAGAAGGTGCTAAAACAAGATTTGCCGCAAGCTGGGTCTGATATCAACGCGGAGAGATTGCGATTTGATTTCACATTTCCCAGAAAGCTTACTGACGATGAATTGCGCGAAGCCGAAAAAATCGCCAATCAAATCGTTGAGCAAGATGTAGTAGTGACAAAAACCGAAATGCCTTACGAGGATGCGATTAAATCCGGCGCGGCGGGCTTTTTTAAACTCAAATACCCGCCAATGGTCAAAGTCTTTACGATTGGGCCCGATACCGGATATTTCAGCCGGGAGATATGCGGGGGTCCGCATGTTTCTCGCACCGCCGAAATCGGCCGTATTAAAATTACCAAAGAAGAATCGGTCTCCGGCGGTAATCGCCGCATTCGGGCCGTCATCGAATAATATGGAGAGCAATTTTTGGCGAAAATTAAATAAGCCGTTTTTTGTGTTGGCGCCGATGGCGGATGTGACCGATTGGGCTTTTCGGCAAGTTATCGTTATAACCGGCCAACCGGATGTTTTTTATACAGAATTTATTTCAGCTGATGGGCTGTGTTCTGAAAAAGGCCGGCCCAGACTACTGCCCTACCTTAAACTCGAAGAAAATGAGCGGCCGATTGTGGCCCAGTTTTTCGGTTCCCGCCCAGAAAATTTTTATGAGTGCGCCGGTCTGGCCGTCGAGCTTGGCTTTGACGGCATAGATATCAATATGGGCTGTCCAGCCGGAAAAGTTGTCAAGCATGACAGCGGGGCCGGTTTGATCAAAAATCCGGAACTTGCCCAAGAAATAATCCGTCAGACTAAACGTGGCGCGAAAACATTACCGGTCTCGGTTAAAACCCGCATAGGCTACGATAAAATCGAAACCGAGAATTGGATTTCAAAATTAATTGAAGCTGAACCGGCGGCCATTACCATCCACGGCCGAACGATGAAAGAAATGTCAAAAGTTCCGGCCCATTGGGATGAAATCGGTAAAGCGGCGGCATTGTGCCATAAGGCCGGCATCACAGCTATCGGCAACGGAGATGTCCTGTCCAGAGAAGAAGCAATCCAGAAAGCCAATGATTATGACTTAGACGGCATTATGATTGGCCGGGGAATTTTTCACAATCCCTGGATATTTAATATGAACGCTAATGCTGTGGAACGAACGCCGAAAGCGAGAAAAGAATTGCTGATAAAACATATCAATAATTTTTTGGAACTTTGGGGAACTGATAAAAATTTCAATGTCATGAAGAGATTCGTAAAGATTTATATTTCCGGCTGGGAGGGAGCGAAAAAGCTAAGGGAAAAATTGATGGAAACAAAAACAGCCGCTGGGGCTCTCGAGTTGTTGGAATCTGATATGTACGAATCGGGAATATTGTGATAATTTTTATTAAATGTCTTCGACGAAGATAATAAACGTCCTGAAGGACGACAAATTCGAGGAAATATTAAATATATTCAGGCAATCTCCAGCCAAGGAGGTGATATTCGTTTTGCCCAAAAAATGCAAATCCTTCAATGACGAGCAGCATTTCATGGTCTTGAGCCATGAGGCCCGAAATTCCGATAAGGCCGTTTCAATTCTTTGTTCCAATGAAAATACAAACATCTATGCTCGCAAATACGGATTCGACGTTCTTCTGACGAAGAGCCCAGCCAGGAAATCAAAAATAACTGCCGTGAATCAGGTTCCGGATAAGACCGATGAAGAACCCGATGAGGATCCAATGAATCCGGTGGTTGACTATGGCGTTGATAACGAGATTGAGGATGAAGAGCTCGAGGATGATGAAGCGGATACAGTCTCAACTTCTAATCAAGAGTATGAAATCATAACGGCGGCGGCGCGAAGTGATATTGTTCATCCGGCCGGAAAAGAATCGAAAAATATCAAACTTCCAAACAGAAAAGAAAAAGAAGCTGACGTCGGCATACAAATCGCGGATGATGTGACTGACTCGTTTAAAGAACTTAAAGAAGTCTGGAAAAAAGAAGGTACGTGGGCGCGGCGGCCTTCAAAGCATTCATTTGGTTTTTCGTTTCCAAAAGGAAGAAAGACGATGTATGCAACGCTCGGCCTCGGCGCGTTAATAGTAATCGGATTAATCATCTATGTGACGACGGGAAGCGCCAAGGTAATCGTGGCACCAAACAAGAAAGATATTAACTCCCAGATTAAAGTCACAGCGTCAGACAATTTTTCTTCGGTTGACACTGTATTTAATAAAATTCCGGGCCAATACTTTACTGTTGAAAAAACAATCAGCAAGGAATTTGCGGCTACCGGAGAAAAAGATGTGGCCCAGAAGGCCAGAGGCACACTTACAGTATACAATGAGCTGGGACAAGTTCAGCCTTTAGTGGCGACAACGCGTTTTTCGTCGGCTGACGGACATGTTTTTAGAACTCTTAAATCCATAACGGTGCCGGCCTCGAAAGGAAGTACGCCGGGGAAGATTGACGTTGAAGTCATCGCCGATAAATCCGGATCGGAATATAATGTCTCAGCCGGCAAATTCACCGTTACCGCTTTTCAGGAAAAAGGGGATACCTTGAGAGCTTCTAAAGTATACGGCCAATCCAACCAAGCAATGTACGGCGGAACAAACGGAAAAGCCAAAGTTGTAGCTGAAATCGACATATCCAAGGCCAACGATGAAATTAAAAAATTATTAAAAGAAGCGATCGATAAAGATCTCGGATCAGAAACGGCGGGCCTTAGAGTGGTTAACTCGTCTGACATTGGCATTATTAAAAGCGAATCAACGGCAAAAATTGACGAGCCCGTAGACAAGTTCACGGTAAGCATCACCGGTTCTATCAAAACCGTCGCATTTAGAGATTCCGACCTGCATCTGATTATTGCAGCTTACGTTGATAAAAATAATGGACTTACTGTTGTTCCCGAAAAGCTTGAAATATCCTACTCATCTCCGAATATCTCTTCGCAGGGTACAGGGAACATCATGGATTTTAATGTAACAGTAAAGGGGCCGGGATATGTGAAAATAAACAAAGATAAAATAGTTTCCGATCTGGCGGGAAAAAGCGAAGCTCAAATAAAGACATATCTGGGAACAGCTTCTGGGGTCGATTCTGCACGAGTTTTGCTGTCTCCGTTCTGGGTAAGTAAAATACCGAAAAACAAAGACAAAATAAGCCTGGAACTGGAATATAGGTAATGTTTACTACGGAATTGACATCGAACGGCTGTTTTGTTAATATTACTAAGCTAAAACGGGCTTTAGTCCCGTTCTTTGCATGATTGACCAGCAAAAAAAAGACAGGGTAAATGGCCAAGTTATAGAATCCTTGCCGGACACAAAATTTAGAGTCCAGCTCGAAGACGGTTCTGTTATCCTGGCGTATTTAGCCGGCAAGATGCGGCTTCATTACATAAAAGTCATGATCGGAGACAAGGTCGCTCTCGAGCTTAGCCCCGACAAAATGAAGGGAAGAATCGTGTATAGATATTAATTATGAAAGTAAGAGCATCAGTCAAAACAATGTGCGCAAGCTGTAAACTGGTCAGGCGCAAAGGCCGGGTATACTGCATTTGCAAAAACCCTAAACACAAACAAAGACAAGGTTAATATATGCCGCGAATTTTAGGTATAGACATACCGGACAATAAAAAAATATTATATTCACTTCCATACATATATGGCGTAGGGTTGTCGGCCAGTAAGATAATTTTGAGATCGGCCAACATCGATGAGAACAAGAGGGCAAAGGAATTAACAACCGAGGAGTTGAATAAAATTCAGAAAATTATCGAGGCGGCGTATAAAACAGAGGGTGATTTGCGAAAAGAAATCGGCCAGAATGTAAAGCGGCTGAAGGAAATCGGCGCCTGGAGAGGCGTGCGTCATGCTCGAAGATTGCCCATTCACGGCCGCACAAAAACAAATTCGCGAACCATCAGAGGCAACGTCAGAAAAACCATGGGTTCCGGTCGCAAGCCTTCCTCTGAAAAAACATAATCATGGGTAAGAAAAAAGTTATAACCAATTCGGAAACGGATAACAAGCCCGCGGAGCAGGCAGCTTCGGCTCCCAAAAAGTCAGTCAAACGAAACGTAATAAATGGAGTTGCCCATGTCAGTGTTTCATACAACAACACTATAATTTGCATATCTGATACAAAAGGAGAAGTCGTGTCTTGGGCTTCTGCCGGATCACTGGGCTTTAAGGGAACAAAAAAATCGACCCCTTATGCCGCCAATCTGGTGGCTAAGACTGTTTTGGAAAAGGCGGCTAAATTCAACCTTACAAACATTAAAGTGATTGTGAAAGGCATCGGTCCGGGTCGCGAGTCAGCTATCCGGGGTTTAGCCGGAACCGGCCTGAATGTGATATCCATCCAAGACAACACGCCAATCGCCCATAACGGCGTTAGAAAACCTAAACCAAGACGAGTTTAATAACATGGCAAGATACAGAGGACCAAAAGAAAGAATAGAAAGAAGATTAGGTGAGCGTCTTAATTTAAAAGGCGAGCGTTCGCTTTCACCTAAATCGGCTTTGACCAAGCGGCCGTATCCGCCGGGTATGCACGGCCGAAAGGGGACTCGCAAAATGTCAGAATACGCGAGCCAATTGCAGTCTAAACAGAAAGTAAGAAATACGTATCGTCTTTTGGAGCGTCAGTTCAAGGGCTATGTTAAATCGACACTGGCTTCAAAAAAGGATCCGTATGACGGAATAATCCATCAGCTCGAGTACAGGCTGGATAACGTCGTATATCGGATGGGTTTGGCCCAATCGCGTGATCAGGCGCGGCAGTTGGTTAACCATGGCCACATTTTGGTCAACGGGCGTAAAAATTCCATCGTTTCTTCTCATGTCAGGCATAACGACATTGTCAGTATTCGAGAAGGAAGTATGAAGATGCCCTTCTTTTCAACATTAGTGCCCCAATGGTTTCCAAAGCATGAAGGACCGTCGTGGCTGGAAGTGGATAAATCTAAAATGTCGGCCCGGGTAAAAAGCTCGCCGTCGGTTGAAGAAAGCGGTCTAAGGGTCAGCGACCTTCAGGCCATTATTGAATATTATTCAAGATAAATAACCGCGGCCATGCGTGAGATTATTAATCCGCATCGTCGCAAATAAAATGTTAACACTACCGGAACAAATCAAGCTGGTGTCAAAGGACGGGAGTAAGGCGAAATTCGAAATATCCCCATTAATGCCCGGCTACGGAGCAACAATAGCCAATCCCTTGCGTCGAGTTTTGCTTTCTTCATTGGAAGGCGGAGCGGTCACGGCCATCAAAATAAAAGGCGTTGATCATGAATTTTCGACCGTCAGCGGAGTCCTTGAAGATTTAATCCAAATAATTCTAAATGTTAAGAAATTGAAATTTAAAATCCACTCCGACGTACCGGTTAAAGTTTCTCTCCAAGCCAAGGGCGAGGGCGCCGTCACTGGAGAAGACATAAAACTGCCGACAGAGGTGGAGTTGATTAATCCCAATCAGCACATCGCCACGTTAACAGACAAGAAATCAGATTTGACCATTGAATTGGACGTGGAAAAAGGCGTCGGTTATGTCCCCGTCGAACAAAGACAGAAAGAAAAATTGGCCATCGGTGTTATTGCCATCGATGCCATGTTTTCACCGGTGAAAACGGTCAATTTCAACATCGAAGACGTTCGTGTCGGACAAAGGATTGACTATAACAAGATTACCATGGAAATCGAAACTGACGGATCGATTGAACCTGAGCAAGCATTGAGAGACGCAGCCAATATCCTAAACGATCATTTTAAAGTCGTAGCCGAGATTGAGGTGCCGGAACCCGTTGAAAAGAAAACTAAAACCAAAAAGAAAAAGGAATAATCATGAAAAGAGGCAACGTTAGAAAATTCGGCAGAGTTCGGAGCAAACGCAAGGCGCTTCATAAAGCGCTGGCGACCGCTCTGATTGAGCATGGCAAAATCAAAACAACCGCCGCTAAAGGCAAGGCCGTCGCTTCTTATGTCGAAAAGCTCGTTACAAAATCCAAAAATGCCGATGTGGCCGTCCGCCGTGAATTGTCAACCGGACTGGGAACTAAGGCAGTGTCGACATTAACCAAAAATATCGCCCCTCTTTTTGCCGACGTTAAAAGCGGATACACACGGATTACCAAATTGGGCAGAAGAATCTCTGACGGTTCGGCCATGGTAATGGTTGAATTTACAAAATCATGGAAATAATAATCGACGCGACAAATCAAACGCTGGGCAGACTGGCCACGAAAATTGCTACGACATTAAGAGGAAAACATCTGGCCAGCTTTGAGCCGAATCAAATGCCCGGAATTATCGTTAAAATAACCAACTACGATAAAATACGATTCACCGGCCAGAAGCTCCGCCAGAAAGAGTACTATCACTATTCCGGATATCACAGCGGCCTAAAGACTCGAAAATTGGGAGAGCTCTGGATTTCAAGACCGACTGAAGTGATACGTATGAGCGTGTATCGAATGTTGCCGAAAAACAAAATGAGAGATAAATTAATCAAAAATCTTAAATTCGCATAATGGCGACAGAAAAACAAAAAATCGAAAATCAGGCCGAAACCGCGGAAATAATTGCGGATTCAGTTGACGATGAAAATGTTCTTTTCCCAGAGGAGGGAGAAGTAAAGGAAGGCGAGGAGAAATTTTATCAGGCCGTCGGACGACGCAAAAATTCGATTGCTCGAATCAGGCTCTTCACCAAGAAATCGACTGATCAGGTTAAAAGTGATCAGGCCTTAATAACCGTAAACGATAAGAATTATTCGGATTATTTTACGGACTCAAATTTAAAATTAGTTGTCGAATCAGCGCTAAGAAAACTAAAATCATTAAACAGATTCAAGGCAACCGTAGTCGTGAGCGGGGGGGGACTGTCAGGCCAGGCCGAATCTATCAGGCACGGAATGGCCAGAGCGTTAATACTATTCGACGTTAACTTCAAGAAAAAGCTCAAAAAGGCCGGATTTCTGACTCGAGATCCGAGGGTCAAGGAAAGACGCAAGTACGGAAAGAAAAAAGCCAGAAAATCGCCGCAATGGAGCAAGAGATAGTATAAAATCTCGATTGATTTTATATTTTTATAACATTCTGGCCGCCTCTTCTGTCGATTTCCACAATCTGATACTCATGCTTAACGGTTGAGCCGCTGGCAACGCTACCCATATCAAGAACTACATGATCGCTGTCTCTAAACCAGGCAGCGTTTTTGATTGTTTTGTTCAGGCGAAGTACCAAATCTCTTTCGCCGGTCTTCATATAAGGCTGATAGTCCTGATCTTTTAAATGCATCAGCCAAACTTGTCTATCATCCCACCAAACTATTTTGCTTTTATCTTCCGATAGGGAAAAACCAAGGACATTAGTGGCTAATATCTTGGGCTGATCCTCAATTCGAGCATCAATCAGTGTCTTATTCAGCATCTGATAGTCACCGGATTTAATAATCATCGGCGTAGGCTGTGGCGACTTTTTGATTGGTGATGGGATAGGCGTCACCAGAGGCAAAAACAGAGTTTCAATTTCGACAATGAGATCATTGGCATCTTCACCATCAATCGGAAGTATCATCACCCTTGGAAAGTCAGTTACCATGCCTTCGTCAACACCGATATTTTTTTGCCACGTTGAGTATCCATCCTTTTTGACCTGCACCGTGTATTGGCCCGGCAATAACCTGTCCTGACTGAATGAACTAGTCAAAAACGAGGTCTTGCCGGCAAATTCTCCGTCAACGTAAACTTCGGCGCTGGTGTTTGATTTCAGATAAAAAGCCCCTGTTTTTAAAAATTCACCCTCTTCAAAGTCATACTTATATCCCTGAGCATACAAGACGGCGACATATCCAACGCTTAAAAACAAGAAAATGGCAATATAAAAAATAATCCGTCGGGTAAGTCTGGTCATATAATGATTTTATATTTTCACATATTTCATCGCTTTCGTCAAATCGATTGCCAGTCGCTGAAACAGGGGCTATAATCATTGCGCCATGAAAAAGATAGGTATCGATCTGGGAACTACAAACACCGTTGTTTTTATGCCTAAAAAAGGAATCGTGATAAACGAGCCCTCTGTCGTTGCAATTTCCGTAATAGACAATAAAGTTCTGGCCGTGGGGAATCTGGCCAAAGAAATGATCGGCCGGACTCCCGACAGCATTGTCGTGTCAAAACCGCTGGTCAACGGCGCTATTGCTGATTTCAAGGTAACCGGAGCCATGCTCCGCTATTTCATCCGTAAAGCCGGCGGTTTTTTAAGCTTTATAAAACCGGAGGTTTTAATTTCAGTTCCGGCGGGCATTACGTCAACGGAAAAAAGAGCAGTAATCGAATCAACATTAAACGCCGGAGCTAAAGCTGTTTATCTAGTAAAGGAGCCCGTGCTGGCGGCAATCGGAGCGAAGATTCCGATAAATAATCCTACCGGAAATATGATTTTGAATATCGGCGGCGGAACCACCGAATTGGCCGTTATTTCTCTGGGCGGCATAGTCAGCTGCGCGTCAATACGGGTTGGTGGGAATAAGCTTGATGCCTCCATTGTTGATTACATAAAACACAAACATGGCCTGGCCATAGGCGAGAGAACGGCGGAATTGATAAAAATATCAATCGGCAGCGCCGTTAAACAGGCCAACGAAGAAAAAATAAATATCAAGGGACGAGATTTATCCTCCGGCTATCCCAAGACCATAGAAATTTCATCAAATGAAATAACCGAGGCAATGGGCGAACAATTGAGAGAGATAGTCCAGATTATAAAAAATGTGCTGGAAGTCACGCCGCCGGAACTTTGCGCGGACATAATGGACAGGGGAATTATAATATCCGGCGGAGGCGCATTATTAAAAAATATTGACGCGCTTATTACAAAAATAACCGGCGTTCCGGCCGCAATCGCCGACGACCCGCTTTTCTGCGTGGCCCGAGGAACTGGAATTGTTTTGGATAATCTGGAAGCGTATAAGAAAAACGTGGTTGCCAAAAGATGAAGATTGCCATTGTCCATGACTGGATATACAGACTCAGCGGCTCTGAAAGAGTTTTGATGGAACTGCATGACATGTTTCCTAACGCTCCGATTTTCACGCTTTTTTACAATCCGGATTTTTTAAAGAAGCATTTTCCGGACGCCGATGTCAGAGCGAGCTTTCTACAAAAATTCCCGCTAATATGCTCCCCGCTGCAAAAAACATACGTTCCTTTAATGCCTTCGGCGGTTGAGTCGTTCGATTTTTCCGGATATGACACAGTCATATCCTCATCGGCCGTCTTCTCAAAAGGAGTTATTGTAAGCCCCGGGACCAGGCATATATGCTATTGCTACAGTCCCAGCCGCCAGCTTTGGGATATGCATAATAATTATTCAAGGTTCCTTGCCGGCCGATTAATAACGCACTTTTTGAGAATCTGGGACAAACAGGCGGCTGGCAGAGTTGATGAATTCGCTGCTATATCCAAAAATGTTAAGAATAGAATCGCCAAATATTACGGCCGGGAAGCCAAGGTAATATATCCGCCATTAACATTAAAATCTAATGCTCCGATTTCGCAGGGCGACTTCTATTTAATCGTTTCTCGCCTTTATGATTACAAGAACATATCAATTGCCATTGATGCTTTTAACAAAATAAAAAAGCCGCTGGTAATTGTCGGCGATGGACCGAATCGGATGAAATTAAGTCGTATAGCAAAATCCAACATTAAGTTTACGGGCCATTTGAGTGATGATAAAATAGCCGAATATTATGCATCATGCCGGGCTTTTGTAATGCCCCAGGAAGAAGATTTCGGACTGACCCCCGTCGAGGCCATGAGTTTTGGAAAGCCGGTCTTGGCCTTAAAAAAAGGCGGCGCTTTGGAAATCATAGAGAAGGGCGTCAACGGCGAATTTTTTGATGACCCCATTACGGAGTGCCTTGTTGATGGAATACGCCGGTTAGACGCGAATTATCCGAATTATAATCCGGAGAAAATCAAAAAATCAGTCAAAATATTTTCAAGAGAAAAATTCAGAAATGATATACTGGAATTAATAAATGGATAGAATATCAATCGCCACAATAAATTTCAACGGCGCGGAAAAAACAATCATACTGCTCGATAGTTTAAAAAATCAATCCGTAAAGGATTTCCAGATGATTGTCGTTGATAATAATTCCGATAAATACGATTATGCCCGGTTGGAAAACTGGATTCTTAATAATTCGCCAGATGTTTTTTTATTCAAAAACGCGGTCAATTCGGGATTCGCGGGCGGATCAAATTACGGAATCAACAAAGCCCTGAAAGCCGGCGCTGACTGGGTGGTATTGCTCAATAATGATACCTGGGTCGAAAGTGATTTTATCGAACGCCTGAAGCCGGAATTAGAGCACAAGGAGGGCATCATCGGCCTGCCGCTGGATGAAGGGGACGGGCACATATCATTCGGCGGGTGCTTGCAATGGCTTAAGCCGACACTGACTCACGGCCATGGGTACGTCAAAGGCGAAAAGACTACAAAAGTAAATTTTAAATACGCAATCGGCGGGGGAATGGCCGTATCGAAAGACGTGTTTAGAAAGATAGGGGTTTTTGATGAAAATTATTTTCTTTATTTTGAGGACGCTGACTTTTCATTCAGAGCCTGGAAGGCCAACGTGCCGATTGAATACCTGCGTCTCCCGATTGTGAAACACGCCCAATCCTCATCGGCTGCGAAGCTTGGTTCGCCGACTTTATTAAGGCTCCATTATCGCAATGCCTTATATTTCAATATGAAGCACGGGCCGGTTTGGGTTCAATTCATGCTTTTGCCGTGGAGCTGGCTGATATTAACGAAGCAGGCGATAAAAATTGTTTTTAATTATCATGTCGAAGAATCAAAAGCAATAATCAAAGGGGTATTGGATTTTTATTACCAGCGCTATGGCAAAATATAGAATCGGAATCGAATGCGAGGAAATCGAGTCTAAGAATCCCTCCTGGGGGGTCGGGAAAATGCTGTCCAGATTGCTTGAGGAAATTTCAAAGAAAAAGGAGCTGGAGGATCAATTCAAATTCATTTTGTACTTCAAGGATTCAATACCGGATCTGCCGTACTTGAACTCGCCCGTCTTCGAAAAGAAAACGACTCCGGTTCCGTTTTTTCCACACCGACTTTTCCCGATATATTATTTCGCACTTTTACCTGTCAGACTGTGGTTCGAAAAACTGGATGCCATGTACTGGCCCAAGTACATGCTTCCCGTAATATCATTAGAAAATTCTCTGGTTGTATTGACCGAGGATGTATATTACGAAACGTTTGAGGGAAATCTTCCATTTCGGTATAGATTGTCATACGCGATATTTTCCCGATGGGCGGCTGTTTTCGCGAAAAAAATCATGGTCATATCTGAAACATCGAAAAGAAACGTTTCCAAGCTGTTTAAAATAGACGAGAAACGAATATCGGTTAATCATCTCGGGATTGATGTCCGCGAAAATATCAATTTTGTACAGCCCACTGAAAAATATATTTTGTACGTCGGCCAGGCTTTTCCTAGACGGCATCTGAAAGAAACAATGCTGGCATTTGAAAAAATACACGGCCAGTTTCCGGATTTAAAATTAATCGCCGTCGGACCCGATAAATATGACGCTAAAACAATAGCTCAACTCGCGAAGGACGTTAATTCAAGAATAGGCTGCGAAGCAATCAGCCATGCCAACTACGTATCCGACGGCGAGCTGCTGAAGTTGTATGTCGGCGCCTCTTCACTGATATACGTTTCCGACCGTGAAGCGTTCGGTTTGCCGCCGATGGAAGCCTTGTCATTCGGCGTGGCGCCCGTTGTCGCCGACAACGAACTTGGCCATGAGCTTTTTGAGGATTACGCGTTTTATGCAGCCAATAACACGGTTGATGGCATAGCAGGTGCTATCGTTCAATCGTTGACTGACAGTAGCCGACGGGAAAAAATAAAAACCGACGGACCTCAATTCGCCGGCCGATATTCATGGAAAAGGTTCGCTGACAACTGGCTGAATATTATAAGAAGCATGGTCAAATGAAAAAGCTGAATATCATTTTTATTTTTGAGCTAATCTTATTCTTTCTCATCGTCTCGGGGCTTATCCCTAGGTCTTTTGCCAATGTTTTGGCTTTAGTTTTAATTATTTACGCCCTGTTTGCGTCAGTTGAAAATTCCACAATTCTTTTTCTTCGTTCCATACCGTTCTTTCTGGCGTTGCCCCTGACGTCCTCGTTCGATAATTTTAACACTTGGCGCGTTATGTCAATCGCCATTTTTTTAAAATGGTGGTTTCAAAAATACTCCATCCGGACTTTTTTATCAATTACCCCCAGATTGTCGGCGGAAACAAAAATTTTAGCCGGCCTCCTGATTATGGCTCTGCTCTCGATATTGCCGGCCGGCGACAAAATAATGGCGGTAAAAAGGGTCATCTATTTTTTAAATCTTAGCTTAATCGGCATCGTGGCCTATGATCTGGCGAATCGGAATACTGGAATTTTAAGGAATCTCATAAAAAACACCGCCGTTCCGACAATAATCGTGGCGATTGTCGGCCTGGGCCAAGTTGTTTCCACATATTTTATGGACATATACCAGTTCATGAGAATATGGGGCGAAAATGTACAATGCAATCAATTCGGCAATCAGTGGTGTGATATCGCGGTCAATGTCGGGAATACATGGTTTGCGTACTTCGGCGAGCAGTTGTCGCTTAGAACGTTTTCTCTTTTCCCCGATTCCCATTCCTACCCCATATTCATGCTTCTGGGCTTGCCGGCAATATTCGCCATATCTCTCAAAAATAAAATTGCCCGATACATCGCGGAACCGGGGAGAAAAATTAAGAACTTATTCCAAACTCGATCTGGCTTGCATATATTATGGGCGCCCCTTGTCTATCTAATGCTAATCTTAAGCGGCACCCGGGGGATATGGGCGGGCAGTATCGGGGTTATTCTTTTTGGTTTGATTGTCATATATTTTCTTAAAGACAGCCGCAGAAAAATATTCATGTACCTCGCGTCGTACATATCCATATTTTTCCTTCTTTTTTTCGTCGCTTTTCCCATATTCGCTTCGCCCCAGTTTCTTGTTTCAAAGGGAGATAATCTGCTGCTTCAAAAACGCGTGCGATCAATTATTGATTTCGGCGAGACGTCAAACGCCCAAAGAATTGAAATATGGAAAAAAACGACGGATTCCATAATCAAGCATCCGATATTGGGAATCGGCATCGGAAATTATCCGATAGTCTTGAGCCAGGATCTCAAGTTAGCCAAGGCCGGATCATCGGCGCATAATTTATATCTTCATGTCGCCGCCGAGATGGGAATACCAGCCTTGATATTGGCGATTTGGCTTATGCTAAAAATATTATTCAACGCATTCAAGAAATACGCGTCATCGGATGATCCTTTTTTGATTGTATTTTATGGCGCGTCGCTATTATATTTTCCCTGGGTTTTGCTTTATCTTTTGACTGATGTCGCCGTGTTCGATGAGAGGGCGTTTTTAATGCTTGCAATAACGGCAGGTATATTAATAAAAAAATATCATGTCCCACAATCCTCCGGTAACAATTAACCTGGCTGTCCGAAACGGCGCTAAATTTATCCGCCACACTTTGAATTCGGTCAAAAGCCAAACATACGGAAATATGGAGATTAATGTTTTTGACAATAATTCTAATGACGAAACTGTCGAAATCGTGACAACCGAATTTCCTGAATATAAATTGACGCGAAGCGGTGAAAACATCGGCATCTGGGCGGCCCAAGAAAAATTATTTGATATTTCAAACGGCAAATATATCGTCGCCCTTACGGACGTCATCCTCGATCCGTATTTCATCGAAAACGCGGTAAGCATTATGGAGTACGATGATAAAATCGGGGCCGTTCAGGCAAAAATCTATCAGATGAATTTATATTCAAATAATGAGCCGGAAAAAACAAATGTCATTGACTGCGTCGGGTTTAAAATATTTCACTCGAGAAAAATCATAAATGACGGCCAAGGTGAAGTTAATAATGGCCAATTTGGAGAAGTTAAAGAAATTTTCGGCGTCGAGGGGGCTGTACCGATATTCAGAAAGAAAACACTTGAAGATTGCAAAATTAACGGACACTTCATAGATCCAATATATAGGGTGGGGCCGTTGGGATACGGCGATGATTTAGATTTAGCCTGGCGCATGAACATGTTCGGCTGGAAGCAAATCTACGCCCCTAACGTAATTGCCTATCATGACCGGTCGACGACAAAAGGATACGCCAAAAAATGGCTTCAGTATTTCTCAAGACGGTCAGAAAGAAGCCGGATTGACATTGAAAAGAGGCGGTTGGATTGGCGGAATGTCAGATGGACAATCATTAAAAATGATTATATAATCAATATCTTAAAAGACCTGCCGAGGATACTATTGAGAGAAATCCAGGTATTGGGATACGCCGTTTTATTTGAACCGAAAGTGCTAATGGCCATTCCGGGCTTCATATCAGGATTGCCGACGATATTAAAAACAAGGAAGGAAGTTATGAGGCGAGCCAGAAGAACTTCTCGTGAAATGAGAAAGTGGATGAATTAAACACATTACAAGAAAAAAAATCCAAAAGAAAATTGGCTCTTTTGGGATTATTGTTTCTCTTTATCCTTTTGGGCTGGGGAGCCGTTAAATTGGGCCTGGCTTACAATACAATCGAAGTAAACACGGCCAAGGAGAACGGGTTCTGGAATCGGGTAGCGACGATACTTACGTTTAGTCAAGCTCAAGAAGAACCGACGCCAACTCCGGAAGAAAACAGGACGGATATTTTGGTTTTAGGCATGAGAGGACTGGATGATCCCGATGCGGAACAGGGCGGTCTTTTGACCGATACTATTCTTCTTTTCAGTCATAACAAACAGACAAACAAGTCAGCCATCGTTTCCATCCCCAGGGATCTGTACATTAATATCGGCGGAAAGATGGATAAAGCCAATACCGGTTACGAAAAGGGGCTGGCCAAAAAAGACGGGCTTGGATACAGTAGGAGAATTTTCTCAAACCTGACAGGCGTTCACATTGACAACGTTGTTGTTTTTGATTTTTCCTCATTCAAAACCATCATCGACGACTTAGGCGGCATTGATATCCATCTTGAAAAGCCCTTTGAGGAAAATGATCAATGGGGAAATAGTTTCTATATCCCGGCCGGCGAAAATCATCTTAATGGCGAGACCGCCCTTTACTACGTCCGCTCCCGCTACTCGACGAACGACTTTGACCGCTCCCGCCGCCAGCAGCAGGTCATCATGGCCATTAAAGACAAGGTCATGAAGCTGAATTACATATCCGATCCGATTAAGACGCTGGAGATAATAAACTCCATAAGAAAGAACATTACCACTGATTTAAATATATTTGACTCAAAAACGATAATTAATTTAGCCAAGCAGGTAAATAATTCCCAGCCCGCTCAATTTGTAATGTCCACTGAAAATCTGCTTTATCAGAGCATTGAGAATAAGGTCTATATTTTATTGCCTAAGGGCGACGACTATGGCGATATAAGAAAAATGTTTAAGGAAATTGTAGAGTAATCACGCGGAATGGCCTCATCGGGCGCGCATAAAAAGTCTGCTGACTTTTTTGCTCGGACTCGTCGTCAGGCCACTCCTCGTGGTCCCTCTGATACCATTCCGCGTTTTAACATATATCAATGCTTTCTATTATTATCCTGAACTACAAAAATCCGCCGCTTTTACGGCTCTGTCTGAAATCGGTCACGGCGAGCATATCGAGAGATTTTAAATACGAGATTATCGCCGTTGATAATGCCTCTGAATATGAAACCAGATCCGTAATCACTGAAGAATTTCCGTCAGTTAAATTAATCCCGCTGAAAGAAAATCTCGGTTATACACGAGCCAACAACATCGGGCTGAAGGAGGCGATAGGGGACCAGCTGCTGATTCTGAATGTTGACATCGCACCTCTGGCTGGATCAATCGAGAAAATGTCCCATTACATGAACAACAGACCCCAAATAGGCATGCTCGGGCCGGAACTCCTGAACTTCGACGGTACGCACCAGGATTCATGTTTTCGCTTCTATTCTCCTTGGACAATTATTTATCGGCGCCTGCCGTTTAAACTGCCATTCATGAAGAGGGAGCTTAGCAGATTCAGATACGCCGACGCGGATTTGAAGCAAACTCAACCCGTGGACTGGCTTATGGGATCGGCGATTTTAATATCCCGGGAAGCCTACGAAAAAGTCGGGCCGATGGATGAATCATTCTTCCACTATTTTAACGATGTTGACTGGGCTCAAATGTTTTGGGAAAATGGATTTGAAGTCGTGTATTATCCTTTGGTTTCCATGTATCATTATCAAAAACCGGGTTCAAGAAGGTTCGGCCTCCTGGGCCCGATTTTTAACAAGCAAACCAGATGGCATATAAGAGATGGAATTAAATACTTCCGAAAATACTCCGGAACGCAAGTCGTTTTCTAAACGCGTTTTAATCGCCGTAATTGCAATCGCTTTTTTGGGCGGCTTTTTAGTCAGCGCAGCTTTTGACGGCGGCAATCCCGTTTACAGATTGGTAAATAAGGATTCCCAAACCGTCGAAGACGTTGATTTTTCACTATTCTGGAAAGTCTGGGATGACCTTCAAAAAAAATATGTGGAGCCTGCCCAGCTTGATCCCAAAACAATGGTATACGGCGCAATAAAGGGCATGGTTGACAGCGTGGGGGATCCGTACACGGTATTTCTTGAGCCTGAATCAAGCAAAAAATTTGAATCCGAGATAGCTGGTTCATTCGGCGGCGTCGGCATCGAAATCGATAAAAGAAATGATGTTTTAATGGTCGTCGCACCTATTAGAGATACACCGGCCTTTAAGGCGGGTATATTGGCAGGAGACAAAATACTCGAAATTGACGGAAAATCCACACAAGATTTATCAATCGATGAAGCGGTTAAACTTATCCGCGGCCGGCCGGGAACCAAGGTTACGCTCGGAATTATCCGTAACGGCAAGGAAGATATGTTGGAGTTTTCTCTCATAAGGGAAAACATCCGCATCCCGGCCACGAATTTGAAATATATCGACAACAATAACAATAAAATCGCATATCTTCAGATACACATGTTTAACCAAAACGTAGTTTCCGAATTTAGGAAGAACAGCCAGGACATTCTGAAGAACAACCCGTCCGCAATCGTATTAGATTTAAGAAACAACCCCGGAGGCCTTTTGGATGCGGCGGTTGACATCGCCGGATATTTTCTTGACTCCAACGCGCTTGTAACAAAGGAGGAATTTGGAGACGGAAAAACGAATGATTTTCTGGCAATGGGCGGTTCGGCTTTGAAATCGTATCCGGTAGTCATTTTGGTAAACGGGGGATCAGCTTCAGCTTCAGAAATCCTGGCTGGAGCCTTGCATGATAACCGGGGAATTAAATTGGTGGGGGATAAAACCTTCGGCAAGGGCCTGGTGCAGGAGCTTCAAAAATATTCAGACGATTCGTCACTGAAGGTCACCGTCGCGCGCTGGTTGACGCCAAACGGCGTTAACATATCAAAAACCGGCCTTGAACCTGACATTAAAATTGTAATTCCTAAAGACGCCGATCCAGAAACCGTCACAATCGGCGAACCGGGCAAAGATCCGCAGTTAGACAAGGCTCTTGAAATATTGCGATAAATCATATATTATTTATTCTCCATGAAAGTCATACTGCTTGAGAATATAAAAAATATCGGCCAGATGGGGGACATTAAAAATGTGGCTGATGGCTATGGCCGGAATTTTCTGTTACCCAATAAATTGGCCCGATTAGCGACTGCCGACGGTCTTCGGCAAGCATCGGTGCTAAAGCAAAAACTGGCCGGCATGCAAGAAATTGAACGCAAGAACGCCGAGTCTGTGGCCGCGCAATTAGAAGATAAAAGCATAGAAATCGTCCGTAGGGCGAGTAAGACGGGAACATTATATGACGGCATCGAGAAAAAAGACATCGCCGAGGCCATCAAATCCGCGTTTCAAATTGAAATTTCCGAGAATATGATTCAGCTCACGAATCACATCAAAAAAACGGGGGATTATGTTATTGAAATAGAAATTCTGCCGGAAGTTAAGTCGAGCATGAAATTATCAGTCAAACCTTTAGCAAAAGCATTGGAGGAATAAAAGTCTGCCGGAAAGTGAAAATATAATAAATCCGCCTCTCGGCGGATTTATTATATTACGTTCACTACCTTCGCCAGTCTTCGAGATCCGTCAAAATTCTTTTTACGGATTGTCTGAAATTTCACCTTTCCGGAATTAACGGCGTAGAGCGTGTAATCGGAACCGGTGCGGACGCCTTTGCCGGCCAGAATCTTATTTCCCATCTGGCGGACGATTATACTGCCGGGTTTGGCGACTTCTCCGTCGTAAAGTTTCACCCCACGGTATTTGGGCTGTGAATCTCTTCCAAGTTGCGTAGATCCTATAGCTTTTGTATGCGCCATGTAATAATATTCAGATTACGATACCAGTGAATGACATATTAGCAAAAATAGTGAAATTGGTCAAGAAATATGAACAGTCTGTTTTTTTGGGAGTTTGCATTATTTTGATTATAATCATCGGATACAATATCGGCCGGATATCATCGACAAAAGATAGAGAAGCGGCCCAAATTAATTCCTACCAGATAGAAGACAGGGTCACTCCGACACCAATCGACAAGAGGGTAGTGGCCTCGAAAAAATCAAGCTCCAGATTATATCATTTTACATGGTGTTCGGGGGCCAAAAGCATAAAAGAGGAAAATAAACTATGGTTTAGTTCGGAGGAAGAGGCGATTGGAGCCGGTTACAAATTATCCGGAAACTGCCGAAAATAACCGCCGGATTTAATCATACATGCCTCAGCCAATAGTCATGCTCCCATTCCCAAAGAGTTTTACAAGCCAGAAACGCCTTGATGTCGTGATCGAAATTCGGCAATTCCTTGAATTCATATTCTCCTCTCATTTCCGACCATTCATGTTCACAGGGGTATTTGTCGCCCCGTATTTTATCCCTTCCGCCTTTGCTTCTTAATGACGCTCCGCATCTCACGCATTTTTTGTTCTGATCAATTCTCAATATCCAGCGGGATAGGGGAGGAATGTCCGCGTTTTCAACCAGAGCTTCGACATAGGCCGATGTCTGCATATTGTAATCGCGATATATGGCCATCGATGTTTTTATGTCCAAAACTCCCAAATGGCCATTAACTTCGGCCAGCACGTCCATCGTGCCGGAATATCCGTGCTTCTTGCTTAATATTCTCTCCTCGACTTTATGGACGTCGATATCGTTGCGGCTCCTGAAATCCAGAAACGCCGAAATCGCCGGTTTGATATTTTCAGGAATCTCAACCTTCTCATTCTTTAATATCGCTTCAATCGTATCATGAATCAATGTGCCTTCATCGGCCGATTTATTCTTCATGGCTTCGGCGGCCTTAAAATTGGGCATCGACGCGTAAAAAGCATACAGTGCCGGTTTGGCCTTAATCGAGACGATTGCGGTTACCCTCGGATACCAAACATCATCTATCGTGTATCCATTCTGCTCTTTAAATTCAGACGCGCTTTTGTACCAAGTCATTTAATGAATTTTTCCCAATATTCAAATAATTTTGCCGTTGATTTGATGTCACCATAGCAATATTTGGCAATGTCCAGTATTTTGCCTTCATTGAAATATCGGGCAACCTCCTCTCCTGATATTCCCTTGTCTTTCGGGCTCTCAATGCCAAAAGCCTGGCACCATAGATGCAAATTTCTTTTGCCCCTGACGGCGCCAAAATTGGTCAATCTATCAAGTATGTCAATATGCGGGCCCGGGGCATAGCGATTGTGCATCAAACTGACGCTTGGCTTAATTTCGTTGACGGCCGAACGAATCATGAGATAGGGACAATCAAAAGAATGGCCGTTGAACGAAACAAATTGGCGATAATGTTGAGCCGCATCCCAAAAATTTTTCAGTATTTCTTTTTCATCGGAGCAGGGGACATATTGAACTTCTTCGTCCGATGCCGTCTTCTTGTCCAACTTTATTTCTCCGCCGGCAGGGGTATTATCATGCGATTGAAAATATACCGCCCCTTTTTCCGTATCCGGATTCAATATACCCACGGCGATAACGCGGCCGGTGAGAGGAGAGAACCCAAGTTCATTCCGGATATTTTTTCTTTCCTCCTCATTTTCAGCGAATTCCAAAAGATGATTCTTGGATATTTCGTCCAAAGAATCAAATTCCACTCCTACAGTCTCAATGTCGAATACTAATTTGGGCATTCATTATTTATACTATACACGAAGCAAACGTTCAAGAAACTAAAATGATAGGGATGTCGTTCATCAAAAATTAATTTTTTGGATATATTATATGGGCATCGTGAGAATCAATGAAACGATTTATTGGTCATAGGTTTTCTCCTCGGGAGGGGATGTGATCCCCCAAGCAGCTTTTATGCTTGATATCTGGGAGGAGGTTTTATACCTCCTCCCGAGGGGAAAAACAGGGGAAATCGCAATATGTTGAGTCGCGAAATATCTCTTTTGCGACGTTGGAGTATATTTTTAAATTTAATTAAATAATTATAAATAATTTATTTATCCCAAAAATACTGTCGCCTAGCCTAGCCTATCATCGAGGAGGCTGATAAGGGTAGACTTATAACTATTGCGAAAAAAAATATTGCTAAAAAAAATATTGCTAACGATTAGGGTCTCCCCCGCCATGCGAGTAGGGCAGTCGGGGAATTTTTAAATTACAAATAATCCATAGGATTGATTGTTCCGTCAAAATAGTTGAAGTACAGCTGACCCTTCCTGGCCTCGTTAACGAATGTAAAGAATTCTTTATATATAGAAAGGTGCAGATGGGAGCCGCTGGAATTTCCGGTACTCCCCTCGTATCCGATTACTTGGCCCGCTGAAACGTTTGTACCGACCCTTAAAAACGACAAGGCGCTCATATGGCCGTAGACGCTTACCAGGTTATGTGCCCCGGGATGCTGAATCGCGACCCAATTCCCCCATCCGTCGTTTTTTCCGTTGGCGACAATAATCCCGTCAGCCACAGACTTAATCGGCGTGCTCATGCCCGATGCGATATCTACTCCGTTATGGGGCGCTCCACCGTACGCTCCCCTTTTATTGCCGCATCTGGCATATCTTGTGCAACCATATCCTTGGGTAACCCGGCGGGATGCGGAGGGCCACTGAAAAAGTTTTGTACCCTTTCTGGGCAAGGAATCGGCCTTCACGCGCACGATGTAAAGGCCGCCCTGGATAATCTGCGTTTCCAATTCCAGAAGTTCAGAAAAGAAAAGAGCTCGTTTGGCTTCAGTTTCCGCCAAAAGTTTCTGGTAAGCCGCTTCCTGGCTTTTCGTTCTCTTCAGAAGCTGATCCGTGTCGCTTTTAACTTCGTCTAAGGATGCTTTTTGCACCGTTTGCTGTTCCTTCAGCTGCTCCAGGTTTATTTTCTTCCCCTCAAGCGAAGATTTGTCGGTCTGCAATTTATCCCTGGCATCCTTAAGATCATTAACCAACGAAAGGAGGTTGGAATTGACGGTGCGGGCATATTGCTCCTGCCTAAGAAAATCGGACAAATTTTTGTTCTTTATGAGAGTTTCGACGATATTCTCGTCGTCCTGCTCATTCAAGTATATTATTATCTCCGATATTGTTCTTTTTTGGGAATCAATCCTTTTTTCGGTCTCGAATATATCCTCCCCCAAATCTCCGATTTGTATTCTAGTCTTATCAATATTCTTACCGGTCAGCTGTATCTGGACCTGTATTTGATTTATTTGGTTCTTCAAGCTCGAAATCTTTCCCTGAAGAGTTTTAGCTTGTTCCTGCTGTTCGCCGATAGCATCGCGGTATTGTTCGGCTTGCTCTTCAAGTTCACGGATTTGGCGCTGAAGTTCGGCAATACGCTCCTGGTCTGTGGCGGCAGAAATAAAATCACCCCCCGGGAAGACAAGGGAAAACGTGATGATTATTGCAATTATTGATTTAAATAGCTTATTTGACATTATTGGTGTATTGTGATATAATTGAAGAATGAGGTGCTAGAATGCCTGTACTGCCGATGTTCGCGTGGGTGATGATTGTTGGTGTTATCATTGCGTTCGTTGGTCTCCTCGTTGGGACTTGGCGACAGCAATGGGGGGACATGGCGTTCGCAATGATGGTGGTGGGAGTCGCTCTCGTACTCGTTGGCGCCATGGTCGGCTTTTACGAGACGAAGTACCCACTCGGCGGCCAGAACATCGGCCGCCTTTTTTATTTTCTCAATGCGGAATCTATTCTCTCAAGCGTTTTCTCTTTTCCGATAACAAATGCAATATCTACCGGGTCGGGGGATTTTTGTTTGCCCGATAGGGCAACGCGCAACGGCCAATATACCAACCCCCTATCCCCCGTCTTCTCGCTTAAACTATCAAGCACCTTTCTGAATCTTTCTTTTCCATCTTCATAATTAAAACTTTCAATTAATTCCTTGGTCTCTTTTAGCGATTTTAAAACTGCATCAACTGAACTGTCCTTCCATATCAATAATGATTTATCGTATTCCGGTTCCCTCCATAGGTAATCATACTCCCCCGCCTCCGATAATTTTTCAAGCCGTTCCGTAATTAACGCCACGGCGGCATCAGGAATTTCAGAAATTTTAGTTGCCGCTCTTAACTCATCGGGTGTGAGCATTTTAACATATTGCGAATTAAGCCAGTTCAGCTTTTTGATATCAAAAACCGCGCCTGATTTATGAACTTTAGAGATGTCAAACCCCTCAATTAATTCTTCGCTGGAAAGGACATCTTTATCGTATGAATGGCTTATTGCCGCAAGATAATTGAGCACGGCGTCGGAAAGATAATCCTTTTTATATTCATTCAGTGAAACGATGCCATGTCTCTTTGAGAGCTTTGATCTGTCCGGCGCAAGTAAAAGAGGAAGATGGGCATATGTCGGAGCCGGCCGACCCAGCGCCTCGTATATCAGAATGTGCTTGGGCGTATTTGATATATGATCCTCGCCCCTTAGTATGTGAGTTGCGCCAAGCTCAATATCATCAATCACAACGGCAAAATGATACAACGGGCTATCGAGATTGCGCGCGATGGAAATGTCGCCCAAAAGTGATTCTCTGAACCTAACCTCGCCGCGAATAAGGTCGTTAAAAACAATTTCTCGAGTGCTAGAAGAATCTGTTTTCAGGCGAATGACTTGCCCCTCCTTTCGCTCCTCATCTCGATGACCGCAGACATGCCGAGGCGCCTCTTTATTTTCGATTTGTCTTTTATTCTCATCTTCAAGCTCTTCTTTGGAATGGCCGCACCAGAAAGCATGGCCGCTTTCTAAAAGCTGTTCTAAAAATTTCCTATAATTTTGCTTATTGTCACTAGAGCGCCTTATTTGGCCGTCAGGCCTAATCCCGAGCCACTCAAAACCAGCCAAAATATCCTTTTCAAATTCTTTCGTTGATCTTTCCTCATCAGTGTCTTCAATCCTGACATGAAACTCTCCCCCATTCTTTCGGGCAAAGAGATAATTAAAAACGGCGCTTTGAGCCGTTCCGACGTGAAGCAAACCCGTCGGAGAAGGCGCCACGCGGACTTTAATTTGGGAGCTTTTATTCATTCAATATATTCGCTATTATAACCCAAAGATGTACATCTTGGAAGTAATACCGCTAACTAATCTTCCCCAGAACGGGCCGCAAATCCTTAGCTATTTTTCCGACGGAGAAATGCCCAAGGGATCGGTTGTCGGAATTGCCGTTAATAACCGTAAAATTAAAGGCGTCGTTATCTCGTCCAATCCCCTTGAAAAAGAAAAGGCCGCCTTGAAGAAATCTCTTTATCAGCTTAAAAAAATCACAAACATAGTGTCAGCCTCTCCCCTCGTCGGCGAAAACCAATTTAAAATCGCCCTATGGATTGCAAAAACATATTACGCACCGTTAGGACTGTCCCTGAAACATGTTCTACCTCCTTTTTGGGGGAAAAATAAATATCCGTCGGAACCGGTCAATTCCGTGAATAAGGATTCGGAAAACGGGTTTCATATAATTCTGGCGAATACGAAAGACGTTCCCGCCAGAATTGAACCCATGATTAGGGACGCGGTAGACGATGGTCAAGCCATGATAATTTTGCCTGACAAGGAATACATTCCGGCATATGTCGAGCGGTTATCCCGGGTCGGCATTACGGCGGTCATTCAATCAGGCCTCACTAACCAGGAATATTTTAATTCCTGGCAATCGGTATCAGACGGCAGAACTCAAATATTAATAGGCACCAGAAGCGCCCTTTTGGCTCAATTTAAAAACCTCAAATTAATCATTGTCGTAGACAGCCATAATGAAATGTACGCTTCGGATATGGCGCCTAAATTTCATGCGGCCGAATTGGCATCATATGTCGCCGGAATAAACAGAGCGAAACTCATATATGCCGACGTATTTGAAGGCGTAATTAATTATCATGCGGCCCGAAGCCTTGACGACAAAAGAAAACGCGACAGAGAAGTCGTCGCCGTTGACATGGTTCGAGAATTGCAGTCGGGAAATTTCTGGAGCATATCGAATGCCTTGAGAAAGGCTATCATTGACACGCTAAATGCCAATGAAAAAATACTATTATTTTCCCCCAGAAAAGGATATATGGGGCTTCTAGTCTGCGGGAACTGCGGTGCAAGCGTTAAGTGCTCAAATTGTGACGTGCCGATGCGAGTCCATCAATCAATAAATTTAACTCTTGTCTGCCACCACTGTATGAGTGTTAAGAGCTTACCCGGTCATTGCGCAAACTGCAACAGCGCTAAGCTTAAACCGGCCGGACCGGCCGGAAGCCAGAGAATATATGAGGAAATATACGCGTTAAAAGAAGAAGGGAAAATAAGAGATGCGCCCGTGGTTGTCATCGATGCTGATGTTACCCAAAATGAAACTGAAGAAAAAGAAGTCATTGAAACACTCTTAAAGCCCGGACCGGCCGTGTGCGTCGCAACCCAGGGAATTTTCAGTTTTCTGCCATATCTTAATTTTGATTGCGCGGGCGTTATTAACGGGGACTCCTTAATGAATATGCCGGACTATAGGAGCGAAGAAAAATTCATACACGTGTTTGAAAAAATATCGGATTTTAACCCTAAAAAAATAATACTGCAAGCGTATCACAGAGATAATCCCCTGCTTGATTTGCTCCCGGACGGAAACTACGAAAAATTCTATTTGGAATCTCTTATACTTAGGTCCCGATTTATGTATCCGCCGTATTCAAAACTCATCCTTCTTTCATATTCTCATCGCGATTGGAAAAAAGCATCCACCAACGCCAGAATATTAAATGAAAAGCTTAAGATGGCACTGGCTCATTCCAGAATCCAAGACATTGTGCGGCTAAGCGAATCTTCTCCGGCGTATATTTCAAAAGAAAAAGGGCTGTATCGCTATCATATCCTGATAAAGGTGAAACCGGAGTTTGAGAATATACGTGAATTTCTGAAATACGTACCGAATCAATGGAAAATTAGCGTCAATCCTGTCAATTTGATATGATTTTTATATTACAACCTTCGGGGTCCTGGCTCGCAGTTTGCATTAATATTATTGGATTATGGAAATAACAAAACTTCCGCACGCAATATTGGGAAATAAAACAAGGGATATTCCCGTTCAGGATATTAAAGACGGTAAATATGCCGAGCTTATTTTGGACATGAAGAAAGCCATGAAAGCCAATAACGGCGTCGGTCTTGCGGCCAACCAAATCGGAATCGATTTAAGTCTCTTTGTCATTGATTCCAAACTGGCTAATGAACACAACGTGCCTGATGCATATTTTAATTCCGAAATTACGGAGTATTCAACTGAACGGGATGAGCTTGAAGAAGGATGCCTATCGATCCCGGATTATTATATCCCTGTTTTGCGCGCAAAAAAAATAAAACTAAAGGCAATCGATGAAAACGGAAATAAAATAAAATTTAAGGCGCGGGGATTTCTCGCGCGTGTGCTTCAACACGAAACGGATCATTTGAACGGACTAACAATCAAGGATAAATGAAAATCATTTTCTTCGGCTCGTCTGAATTTGCAATTCCCGCTCTTAATGAGCTGGTACAAAATGATTATGAAATTTTGGTTGTCGTGACCCAGCCGGACAAGCCCATCGGGCGGGACAGAATACTGTCCCCCACCCCGCTCGCCGTTTTTGCATCCGCCAGGGGCATTGAAATATTGAAACCCGAAACACTGAAAGACGAATTTTTTTTTGATAAATTCAAAGCGCTTTCCCCGGACTTATGCGTCGTCGCCGCGTACGGAAAAATAATTCCGAAGAAATATCTTGAAATTCCGAAATATGGATTCGTCAATATCCATCCTTCTCTTCTGCCTAAATACCGCGGGCCATCGCCAATTCAGACGGCGATAATGAATGGTGAAACTGAAACGGGAGTGACAATCATGCTGGTAGACGCGGAAATGGACCACGGTCCCATTATCGCGGTTAAAAAGCATCAAATACCAAGCGGCGCATATTTTCCAGAAATACACGATGAGCTTGCAAAGCTCGGTGCGAAACTGATGATTAAAGCATTGCCTAAATATATTTCCGGCGCGTATAAACCGCAGGAACAAGACCATTCCCAAGCAACTGTCACAAAGATGCTGGCGCGAAAGGACGGGCGTGTAAATTGGCAAATGCCGGCTGACAAAATTTACAATCAAATCCAGGCTTTAAATCCCGAACCGGGCACATGGACGACTTGGAACGGCAAAATTTTAAATATCAAAAAGGCAAATCATTTGAAGCACAACCTGTCGGACGAAAAAGGAACGGTTAAAAGATTTGAAAACGATATCGCTGTCGCATGCGACGGCTCGATTTTGATTCTAGAGATAATCCAGCTTGCCGGAAAAAAAGAAATGACCGCCAAGGACTTCCTTAACGGCCATTCCGATTTCTTGGGTTCCAGACTCAATTAGTAAATAATGGGGCTTCCGGTTTTGTAGAAATCAAATTCGTATTGGTTGACGGGCGTGACCTGATCAGTGGTTATGTCCAATCTCATCACGGCCATGGGCGTGAGGTATTTTTTTGTATTGCCGTCAATCAGGAAGACGTCCCGATTTATCGGCTGGGCCAAATAGACGTACTTTACCTTCGGGTAATAATTAAATTCCTTTTGGCTCAATTCAATGATATCCTCTTCCCTGCCGCCGTATGACTCATAGACCTTTTTATTCGGCATAAATCTCAACATTCCGCCTTCGGTCAGATAATATATTTTGTCTTTGTCGTTATACGCCCTAACCAAAGCGGCCCGAGGATACTTAGCGAGCTGATAGGCATCAATATTTTGTATCATCTCACTGGTGAAACCGTAATCAAAGAATATTTCCGCGGTCGGGATTAGATGCTTCTGGCCCTTGATAATTTCATAAACCTGATTGCTTCCCGGCACTCTCACCAAACTTATTTTCGTGTTTGTATATTTGCGAGAAATAACGCCGGTGTACGTGGCATTCGGTTCCGCATCTGCGGTTGACTGGGCTTGAGTGCTAGAGCTGAAAAAACAACCTAGGCCTATTGAACCGATAATGTCGCAGACGAAGCCGTTCATGTCGCCGTTTGAGTATTTCCCAAAAGGGTCGTAGGAAAATGTGGCGGCATTGGCTGGCATAGCCGAGAAAATAGCCAAAACAGCCAAAAGGCCCGCAATTGATTTAATATATATAGCGCGATTATTCATGTATATATTATACCATTTCTGATGGTGCGCTGTCAATCCCTTCCCGTTGCCATTTTTGGGCTCTTTTGCTATATTTTTACATATGTCATTATCTGTAAACGAGCTTAAACCGAAGATTTTTTTCATATACGAGGGCCAGCCCTATGTTGTTTTGGAAACTCATCATTTGAAAATGCAGCAGCGCCGGCCGACGGTTCAGACGCGGATGCGCAACCTGATTAACGGCAAGGTTCTGGAAAGAAATTTCGCCCAATCCGATGTGTTTGAGGAAGCGGACGTCCAAAGAAAAAAAGTAAAATACCTGTATTCCCATCGAGATCAGTTCTGGTTTTCTGAAGAAAACAACCCGTCGGCCAGATTTGAATTAAACAATGATATATTAGGCGACTCGGCTCGCTACTTAAAACCCAATATTATTCTGGATGTAATTCTATTTAAAGATAAAATCATAACCGCGGAACTGCCTGTAAAAATGGAATTTAAAGTCGTCGAGGCTCCGCCCGCGATTCGGGGTAATACGGCCCAAGGAGGAGTCAAGCAGATTAAAATCGAGACGGGAGCGATGATTAACGCTCCCCTGTTTGTGGAGGAGGGGGATATTATACGAATAAACACCGAAACTGGGGAATACACGGAAAGAGTTGAAAAAGGGAAATAGACTTTTTTGTACATTTGCTGTAATTTCATATCAGCTTCATTGACAAGGAGAGGTATGCCCAGAGAATGGAATTATTCTCCCCCATTTGTAGCAAAATTCGTAAATCAAGATGTGGCATTGGTAATGCACAACGCCGCCGTATGCATCGAGGTTCCGGCCCAGCTGGACGGCACGGTTCCGGTCAGGGTTAAAATCAATCTTAATCCCAAATTAAATGTGATTGCGGTAATCGGCCCCGGTGTCGGACTGCCCGGAACGTCGGCCGAGGGACTTGCCTTTTTGCGTGTCGTGCTTTGTGAGGTCGGATTGTGGCGAACACGGCCCTACCAAAGGTCATATAACTGGAGAAACGGTTTTTGCAATCATAAAAGGAGGAAGTGGTTTTCATTAACCCCGGAACAATATTCTTTTGTGGCGCCGATTATTTTTGAACAAATTCTCGACAAGGCCTCCGATCAGATGCGCAATCGCAAAACATCGGGATATTTCACAATGCGAAACCCGCGCCGCCCCAAGAGAACGGGACGATTGAGATTTTCAAGACCGGTTATGAAAATAGAAGTCAGCCGAGGGGTCAGATTTTCCATGAGTTTCCACGATACGCATCTGACTGCCGATATTTATGCCCGAGAACTGATCAGCTCAATCAATACCGGAAAAATAAGAGGAATGGCCAAATATATTTCCCGCGGTCTTAGCCGTATAAAAGGAAATTCACAGTTTGAATTCACGAAAACCAAGACGTCGTGGGATTTATTCCTGATGTTTTCCAAGGAGAAATTATCTCTAAATCTTAACAGAAAATGCCTTGATTTTTTGGGCCAATACCATAGAGGCAGATATGGTGAAGATCTTCAAAAAATTCTTCGAACTATTCACAAGAGAAAGTATTATGACGCCATGCCGAATCCCCTGCCGGGTATTGAAGAAAGACTCAACGGATTCGATGCCCGTGTGACATCCGAATCCAGAGATTGTTTTACCGTTGAAATCCATCCTCACAGTTTGATGACGGCTCAAATGGATTTTATATCCGCATAGCCCGAAAGGGCTTTTTGTTTACAAAAAAGCCCCATGTCTGGGGCTATGCGACTAATGATTTTTGACGCGATATATTTTCAAACAACTCTTGCCAATTACCATATTGCCGCCACCAATCGTTGAAGTCATTTGGGAATTTCCCTTTATGGGCCATCGCGAATTCATTTGTAAAGTTCCGTATTTTTTCCGGCGGAATTCCTCCGACGCTCAATCTCTGGCGCCACTTTTCGGTGTTTGTCTGGCCGGTAAGATTGGAATCGATGTTGAATCCGAGGCCGATTTTTTTGCCTGAGGCGATAAGGAGCTTATCCGCGATGGGGTTATTCACTCCGACGATGGCGATACTGTTGGAGTATCCCATATGAATCAGCGTTAAGACCTCGATTACGCCTTCGGCAACCAATACTTCATCACCGGGATATGAAGCAACCCAGACGTGGTAACCTTCGTAGGGTACGCCTGTTGACAGCTTGATATGCGATCGTCTTAACAAGTCACGGCCGTAAAAATTAGTAATTTCTTGGCCGGTGTATAACGGGGCGGTCAGCCGTCCGCGCAACATCGTGTATGGATGTGCCACGGCATCTTTTCCGCTATCAGGATCTGGCACTGTTCTCTGCCTTTCCGCGACGTTTAATCCGTATCTTTTCAGCATTTGGGGCAAACGGTACGACGAACTGCCGCGGGTTGAAAAACTGATTACTCCATATCTTTCCAAAACGGCGATATTGTATCCGCATTCCAAAAGATGAATTATCAATTCATCGGATCCGTATCCGATTTCGAGGCTAAAAGCCAAGTCAGGATCGATTTTTCTTTGATCTTTGAGATAGGCTGGAACCGGACTTTTCCAGAAACTGGAACTCAAGAATTGCTGAACTCTTGTCATTAGCAGACTATGTTCGCGAGATACATTGCCGTCCCATTTGTTGTCTCCTCCGCTCGCTGAATTGGAGACAATGTCCGCCATATTGTCGGGCACAGAACCGGGAATAATATTCCCTCGTTGTTCGCAGGCGAAGCAATGATAATGGCCGTCCGCAAGATACACGTGAAGCGACGGGCCCTCTTCGCCGTGGAAGGGGCAAGCGATTTTACCGCCACGGAACGGGTGGAACATTCTTGTTTTAACCAATCCCCTCCTGATTGCCTCCAGGAGACGGTCAAGATGCAAGCCATACTCGGGCTTGTCGTTTTTTATGCCGATTAATTCGAACATATCCAGAGGACCCTTGAATCTGTACGCGTCAACAATTTTTCGTATATGCGTTTGGGTTTCGCTGATTTGAAACAGAGAGGATTTTGTTCCTGCCTTAAAGGATTTTCGAGGTAATGTGCTGTCAATCAAGTAAAAGAGCCGATTGTATATGCGGTTTGACATCTGTCTGACATCGGCTAAACCCTGGGCCTTTTGCCATCGAGCGGCTATTTCTTTAATGTACGCATTCTCCAATTCAGCTGAATTAAGCTGAATTGGAATCCGCTTAGGCAGCGTTGAATGAAGCACATACCAAATCTCTCCGTAGCCTCCGGAATCCCACAGAAGCGGAGATATTTGTCCGTTTGGGGTTGTGTCCGAATTTCGCTGATGGACCAAAGACAGATGGCACAGATACCTTTGAACTTGCCGGGTATGCCTTACCGACACGTCTTTTATTCCAGACTCCGTTAAAACATGATTGGGACCGCCGTCTCCGATTGCCATCTTAAAATCAAAAACAGATAGAGTCACTCTTTTGACGTTGAACAGGCGCGAAACAGATCTTACGAAATTCTCCAGCGATTCAAATCTGGCTCGCTTTGAAACAATCTCACCCATGATTTTGAGTTCGCTCGGCCGTAACGGCCTCTCATCCAGTTCCGATACTTCAAAAGCATCAATTCTGCCTGCGTTATACCCGTGATTCCGGCCGATTACGTTTGTTTCCAATATTAATGGCCTGTGCCCCTTATCCAGATAATCCAAAATCGCCCCGGCCCAGCTCATTAATGTCATGGCGGTCAAATATCCGGCGCTGTCGTATTCCTCAAGCTGGTAAACGTAAGCCGATCCAAAAAACTGAGCAATCAGGCTGCGCAAGCGCCGCCTTTCCGATTCAGTCCTCGCCAGCCAGTTATATGCTTGTGAAATCGGCGTGACGGGCACGCTTTTCAGCGTGTCCCATATGCTGGCCAGTTGCTTTTCAAATTCTTTCGTTACTTTGCCGTTTCTTATCAGTGTCGGATGCGGAATTAACCATCTCTCGAATTCAAATGACTCTTGAAAATGTCTATTCTGCCAGAATTCAATCTGGCGATGCGCGTGCCGCTGAAGAACCGTCGGCGGAAGAGCGCCGATTGACAGCTCGCCCATCGCCGCGTGCCCGACAATGCCGTGAACCATGAATGTATTATCGTTTCTGATATCGCCGTTTAGACCGGATGTTCTTTGTTTCAGTTCTTTGAATAGTCTCGTTTGGAAATATCCGTCGCCATGGAAATCGCCGATTGTAATGTGGGGATTCAAGGAATCGCGGCTGATATCGGACAGGAACTCAAGAGCGCCTTTTTTATCATCGGCGGCGCCGATGCGGTGGACAAGAATATGGATAATATCGTCCAAAAAATGCCTCGAGTACATATCAGCCAGCCACATTCGAAATGCAGGCGAGGCTGATTCAATGCTTTGAATATCTTGAACGGTAACGTTAACATCAGTTTCCATATACTTCTCCCATATGTCTATGCCTCATGTAAAAGGACTGATTATTATTTATGCGAATATGCGTCCAGAGTCAAATGAAAAAGTTGGCATTCTGTGACTAATAACACCGCATAAAGCGGTGTTATTTTAGTTTGAGGGAGATTACGATATCTCCGGGCGGTTGTCCTTCGCGGCCGGCATTGCCGCCTTTGGGCACGATAATCGTATATTCCCTTTCGACGTCCCGAGGGATTCTGATTTCAATGTTTTTTTTCATTTTTACGCGGCCCGATGCTCTGCAATGCGGACATTCTTTTTCGGAAACTTTTCCTTTGCCGCCGCAGGCGCGGCAAATTGATATTTGAGAAAAAAATCCGAAGCCGCCTCGTGTCGTCTTTTGAACCTGACCCAAGCCATTGCAGGCAGAGCATGTTTTTACGGAGTAGCCTTTAGCGATGCCTGACCCGACGCATTCAGGGCAATAATCCTGGATTTCGTATTCATAATATTTAGTCGTCCCCAAATCCTTCTTTGATATGCTTATTTCCAAATATAAATCCTCGCCTTTAGTTGCCTGGCGGTACTGGCCGCCGCCCATGTCGGAAAAGAAATCAAATATATCTTCGAAACCTCCTTTTTGGCGGCCGCCGAACATATCCCAGAAATTGCTGAAATCATATTCATATCCGCCACCTCCGCCGCCCTGAAATCCGCCTTCGCTGTAGGCGTAACCAAAGTTATCATAATTGGATCTTTTGTTGGGATTAGAAAGAATCTGGTATGCCTCGTTTATTTCTTTAAATTTAATATCATCCCCGCCTTGTTTATCAGGATGATATTGATGGGCCAGCTTACGATAGGCCCTTTTTATGTCCTCGGGCGTCGCCGTGCGAGGCACGCCGAGAATATTGTAATAGTCGCGATTCGCCATTTTTTAAATAATAATCGTTTCGGCCTCGACTTGCTTCTTTTCGACTCTGATAAAATTAGATTTCTTCAGAATGAAGAAAATGAGAAGACCGGTGAGCATGGACAGCCAGACAAATATCCAAGACACACCCAGCAGGATTAAAAAGAGAGTAAAAGCAAGAACCGGCGGAGCTGAGGTGAAAAACGGTTTTAGAAATCTGTTAATTTCATTGAACGTTTCGTTTGAGACTTGATTGATGGCGGTTTCTTTTTCTTTTTGCGTTCCCTCTATCCTTGGCCCCACGAATTCCTTTGCGAACTGCCTTATCGCCTCCTGGGCCTGGGACGGCAGTCTTTGAGATTTTTTAATGTCGTTCAAGATATCGCTTTGATACGCGGCGAATGAGAACATAAGGAAAAAACCTATAACCACCGGGTAAAGAGATGAGAGCAGGGCCAATCTCACGTTAAGACGTATCCGGCCGTGCATGTTCGACTTCGCGTTCGATACAGCATACACGTTAAAAAGCCAAAAGCCGATGACGGCCAATATGTTAAGCCACGTCCAGCCCAGATAGGCCAGAAATGTCAGGCCGACGGCGGCGGACACGGCCAAGGCCCATCTTTTTTCCTGAAATAAAACATAACCGGTAGCAATAAAAGAACAAAGAAGAATAAATATCAGAACGGCCGGCAAGCTTAAATCAAAACCGATTACGGAATTAAAAGAAACCGTTCCGCTGAAAAGCCACAACCGCCAGGCGAATAAAGCGACGAGTCCATGCCAAACGGCTAATTTTATGTTGCGTGTCATTTACTTCTTTTCTTCTTTCGGTTCCTTATTTTTAGGCTCTTCCTTGGGTTTTTCTTCCTGTGCTTGAGATTGCTGATACAGCGCGCCGCCGATTTTTTGGGCCGATTTTGACAGCTCTTCCAGAGCTTTTTTTATTTCATCATCGTTTTTCGAAACCAGAGCTTTTTTGACCACATCTATTTTTTCCTGCAGTTCTTTTTTGTCTTCTTCCTTTATCTTATCACCGTTGTCTTTGATGAGCTTCTCCGATGTGTAGATAAGCGTTTCAGCCATATTTTTGGATTCAGCCGCCTCTTTGCGTTTGGCGTCGTCGGCCGCAAATTTTTCGGCATCAGCCATCATCCTCTTTTTCTCATCATCGGTTAAACCGGAAGAGCCTTCGATTCTGATTGACTGCTCCTTGTTCGTCGCCTTGTCTTTGGCCTTTACATTCAGGATTCCATTGGCGTCAATGTCAAAAGAAACTTCAATCTGGGGTACGCCTCGGGGAGCCGGCGGAATGCCGTCAAGAATAAATCGGCCGAGAGTCTTGTTATCATGGGCCATCGGCCTCTCTCCCTGCAGAACATGAATTTCCACCGACGGCTGATTATCGGCAGCCGTGGAAAAAATCTGCGTCTTGGCTACCGGAACTGTAGTATTCTTTTCTATCATTTTTGTGAAGACGGCCCCCAGCGTTTCTATTCCCAGAGATAACGGAGTGACATCAAGAAGCAGGACGTCTCTTATTTCCCCCTGCATTATTCCGCCCTGTATAGCCGCGCCTATGGCTACGACTTCATCCGGATTTACGTCTTTGTGCGGCTCTTTGCCGAAAAGTTTTTTCACTTCTTCAACAATCAGAGGCATTCTAGTCTGGCCGCCTACCAATATAACTTCGTTTATATCCCCGACCTTGAATCCCGTCTTATCCAGCGTTTCCTTTGTCAATTCGATGGATCGGTCAATCAGGTCCTTTATCAACTCCTCGAGCTTAGCTCGAGTAAATGTCAAGCTAAAATGTTTGGCTCCCGATTGATCGGCAGTTAAAAACGGTATATTGACTTCCGTCTGGAGAGTCGAGGAAAGTTCGTGCTTGGCCTTTTCAGCGGCGTCCTTTAATCTCTGGACGGCCAGCTGATCGGACGATATGTCAACGCCCTGATCTTTTTTAAATTCTTCGATTAGAAATTTAATTATTCTTTGATCGATGTCATCGCCACCCAGATGGGTATCGCCGCCGGTACCTCTAACCTCAATCGTATCGTCGCCGATTTCCAGTATGGAAACGTCAAATGTTCCGCCGCCGAAGTCATAAACGACAATTTTTTCATCTTTCTTTTTATTCAAACCATAGGCCAAAGCCGCCGCTGTGGGTTCGTTTATGACCCTCTTGACGGTCAGCCCGGCAATCTCGCCGGCATCCTTTGTGGCCTTTCTTTGGGAATCGTCAAAATACGCCGGCACCGTGATTATGGCCTCGGTTATTTTTTCTCCCAATTTATCTTCTGCGTCGGCCTTTAGCTTCTGCAGTATCATGGCCGAAATTTCGGCCGGTTTTTTCCATTCATCGCCTATTTTTACTTCCACATCCCCGTGTTGGCCCTCTTTTATTTCATACGGCAGGAGAGACTTGTCCTTTTGGATTTCTGGGTCGGAAAACCTTCGGCCAATTAATCTTTTGACGGAGAATATGGTGTTTCGAGGATTGGTGACAGCCTGTCTTTTCGCCGTTACCCCAGTATACCTCTCGCCATTCTTGCCCATGGCAACTACGGATGGCGTCGTCCGCATCCCTTCCTTATTTTCCAATATCCGCGGTTGTCCTATTTCAACAACGGCCATGGCGCTGTTTGTTGTTCCCAAATCGATTCCTAATATTTTACTCATTTATTCTTATGAAGCGGCGCCGGCATAGTCTCAGAGGGACCATGAGGAGTGGTCTGACGACGAGTCCGAGCAAAAAAGTCAGCAGACTTTTTATGCGTGCCCGATGAGACTATCCGGCGACGTGTTTATTTGATATTTTTTAAACTTTTTTGATTTTAGTAGCGCACTGCAATAATCATGCGAGGCGAGATGGCAGAGCGACTGGAATAAGTTTATTTATTTTACAATTTTCACCCTTGACGGCCGGATAACCCGGCCCTGCATCGTATACCCGGCCCGCACTTCTTCGACTCTATCCCCGTCTCTTTCGGTGTGGACCGCCTCATGGAGAGCCGGGTCAAATTTCTCCACGGGAATCCGGCTTATATCATATCTGGCCAGTACCCTCTGAAAATCTGATACTGCTTTTTCTATGCCATCCAGCCAATCGTCATGTTTTTCTTTCATCTCTTCGGGCAAGTTCCGCATCGCGATTTCCAGATTGTCCAGTATATCTATTATCTCCAAGGCCAGCCCTTCATTCGCGAATCTAATAATCTCCTCTACTCTTCGCGCCTCATCTTTTTTATAATTGATTAAGTCGGCTCTTTCTCTTTTCCAGTTATTCAAATATTCGGCGGCTTCTTTTTTTAATTTTAATATATCTTCTGTCATATGTGTTTGTTGATACTTTTTGTCGTGTAGCGAATCAAGGCTATATTCTTCTCGTAATCCATCCGGGTCGGGCCGATTAACGTCAGGTTGCCGGTCAATCCTCCGGGCAGTTCATATGTAGCGCACATTACGGATTCATTTCTGAGATTCGGCATCGGATTTTCACGGCCGATAAAAATTGAAAGTTCAGGTTCGGAGAAGAATTGTCTTTCTATTTTGGCAAACATGTCGTCAAATTCATCAAAAAAACTTGTCACATTCAAAAGTCGATCAATGCTCCGAAACTCCGGTAAATCAAAAAGATTAGAAATGCCCGTTTTAAAGAAATCTTTTTCTTGAGAGATTCCCGAAATTACAACATTTTCGGAAATATCTGAAATGAGCTTGGCTGCGGCATGGCTAATTTCTCTGGCGTCGCCGGCATTCGACAATTCCCTGTCAATTTTATTCCGGCATTTATTGCTCAGCTGATACTGAAAGTCAACCAGAAGATTGTCGACGTAAAAACGATAAGCCAAATCCGTCGGCACCCTGCCGCCGGACGTATGCAACTGGGCCAAAAGCCCCGCCTCTTCAAGATCCCCCATGTCGCTGCGTATCGTGGCCGGACTGACTTTAAACTGACGATTTTTCGCCGCCAAAGCCGATCCGACTGGTTTGGCGGTCTCGATAAATTCTTCGATTATAAAATTAAGAAGGTTAAGGTGTCTTTCCCCGAGCATAACGTTTCCATTATACTCGTTAGCACTCGCAAGTCAAGAGTGCCAATTTTTGTATTAACCGGCAGGTCTTGCCTGTTGGAATCATACTTTTTAGCGGCGCTCTAAAATCAGAAAAGCCCTATCTATTGGGCTTTACCTTATCGGAAAGATAATCGCGATGACAATATATAAAGACTCCTGTTAAGACATATGCCGCCCCAGTCGCCCACGGTAGCGGAAGAAAAGTGACCCACATGATTAAGAGACAGAATATGCCAAACACAAAAGGTAATATAAATATCTTGTCTCTTAAGCCGATAACAAGGGAGCTTAAAATGACAAGAGGAGTAATTGTCAGCGAGAATAATATGTCAATAAGATTGGTGAAGGGAGAGTCTAAGTTATTGTACGGCTCTTTCATCCCCTACTCCTTATGTGCTGGGAAATATATTAGCAGTATAATATAATAAATTCAATGGTTTTAGATCGGATAAAAAAATTCTGGAAAACTCTTGGCGCCGGATTCATAACCGGAGCATCCGACGATGAGCCTTCGGCCATTGCCACATATTCAATCGCCGGAGCGAAATTCGGGTACTCAATGCTTTGGGCAGCTGTTTTTACTTTTCCCTTTATGATTGCCATGCAGGAGATGTCGGGAAAAATCGGCCGCATATCCGGCCGCGGCCTGGCCGGCAACATGAAAAGGCATTATCCCCGCTGGCTTGTCTTTCTCATGGCCCTTCTTATCGTCACCGTTAATGCCATCAACATCGGGGCGGACATGTCTGGCATGGCCCAGGCCGCGGCAATGCTGTTTGATGCTCATAATACCGGCGTCGAAAAGATAATCGCGTTCGCAATCACTCTCATCATCCTCCCCGTCGTCATATTTATGCCCTACAAAAAAATATTCTCCATTTTCAAGTGGCTGTCTTTGAGTTTATTCGCTTACATATTCGCCACGTTCACCGTCCACCAGAATTGGCCGGAGATACTTTATCGAGCCGTCGTGCCCAGCATATTCTGGACAAAAGATTTCTTTTTGATTCTAATCGCGTTTTTGGGCACGACTCTTTCTCCCTATCTTTATTTCTGGCAGGCCAATCAGGAAATAGAGGAAGCGACAATCCTCCAGTGCAAGCCCGGCCATATTTGCAAATTGAAACCGGTCACGAACGATGAGCTTAAAATATTAAAGCGCGACACCAGATTCGGAATGGTATTTTCCAATCTGATAACTTTTTTCATTATCACCCTCACCGCTTCCACTCTTTTCAGAGCGGGCATTACCAATATCGAGACCCTGAAAGACGCCGCCGAAGCATTAAGGCCTTTGGCTGGCGAATACTCGTACCTTCTTTTTTCCTTGGGCATTATATCATCCGGTTTTCTGGCCATTCCTGTTCTAGCCGGTTCCGCCGCCTATGTTATTTCTGAAATTTTCAATTGGCCGGAGGGACTGAACAAAAGTTTCACCAAAGCACCCCAATTCTATTCCGTCATAATTGCTTCAACCGTCATCGGTCTCCTTATTCCAATTTTGGGCTTTCACCCCGTCCGAGCTCTTTTTTACACATCTATCATGTATGGCTTAATTTCCCCTTTTCTGATATTCATGGTCATGCACATGGCTAATAATAAAAAAATTGTCGGCGAACACACAAATTCATTCGCCATGAACGTTACCGGCCACATCGTGCTGGCGGTAATGTCGGTATTTTTCATCGCCACTCTTTTCATATTATGAACCTCAAAATATACAATACGCTGGCCGGCCAAATTGAGGAATTCCGTCCTCGAAATGAAGGCCGCGTTGACATGTTCGTCTGCGGACCGACGGTATACGACTATTCCCATATCGGCCATGCCCGAACATATGTTTTTTTTGATGTCGTCGCCAAATATTTAAAGACCATCGGGTACGATATTAAATATGTTCAAAATATCACAAATATAGACGACAAGATTATTGCACGAGCCCAAAAGCAGGACATTTCCCCCCAGATACTGGCCGAGAAATATGAAAAAGAATATCTGGCCGACATGGAATCTTTGGGGATTGATTCTGTTTGGAAATACGCCCGCGCCACCGATCACATACCGGATATCATAAAACAGATCGAGACGCTGATTTCCAACGGTTGCGCGTATGCCGCCCCGGCTGTTCCGGCCCGAGGCCAGGAAGCCATAGTCGACGGTAACCGGGACGTGTATTTCTCCGTTGAAAAATTCGCCGACTACGGAAAACTTTCCGGACAAAAATTGGATGAGCTGCAAGAGGGTGTAAGAATCGAACTGGAAAGCAACAAGAATAATCCTCGGGATTTTGTTCTTTGGAAAGCCCAGAATTACAGATATGAGCCGGCTTGGCATTCGCCATGGGGCAACGGCCGTCCCGGCTGGCACATTGAGGATACGGCCATTACCGAGCATTACCTCGGCCAGCAATATGATTTGCATGGCGGCGGACAAGAATTGATATTCCCTCACCATGAGGCGGAGATAGCCCAGCAAGAATCAGCCTCGGGCAAAAAGCCATTCGTAAAATACTGGATGCATGCCGGCTGGCTGATGGTCAACGGCGAAAAAATGTCCAAATCATTGGGCAACTATATCACCATTAGGGATGCGCTCAATTCGTATTCCCCCCAGGCCTTGAGGCTTATGTTTCTTTCCAACTATTACCGCTCGCCTTTAAATTACACATCTGACAGCATCAAGCAGTTTTCGGCAGGGGCTGTACGAATTTCGGAGTTTTCAAAAAAAATTCAAAGAATTAATACCGACGAGGGCATATATGAGGCCGACAGTGACATTAAGGAAACATGGCAGAAAATTTTAAATGCCATGAATAACGATTTCAATACGCCCGAAGCGATTGCGGCCATATTTGATTACATTCGACTCGTAAACGGCAGGATGAATCAAATCCCAAAGGCGGAGACAAAGAAGATTAAAAAGTTTCTTGAAGAACTTGACGGTATTTTTGGCATCGTCCCAACAGGCGAACACGCTGTTCCTGATAATGTTTCAAAACTTGTTGATTTGCGAGAAGAAGCCCGGGAAAATAGGGATTGGGCCTTGTCTGATTCCCTGCGCTCTCAAATCTTTGAGCTGGGCTACGCGGTGGAAGATACTCCCAACGGCCCATATGTAACAAAAAGGCCCGATTAACTTCGGGCGCTCACTTCTACGGCTGGTCCAAAATATTGTTTCGGTTTTCTCTTAACTTTCCTATCCTTCTTTATTTTGACCAACCATGTGTTTTTCTTGGTAAAATCTATGGTTCCTCTCCGGCTAAACATAACGTACGTTTCATCCGGCCATTCGTATTTACCGGATTTGTATCTTGGCAATCCTTGGCCAATGAAATTCACCTGCCAGTGAGGAGTTCCATTGTCGTACAACTTTTTTCTCAATTTTTTCTGAGCTTGAGGAATCTCCATTTCGAATAATACGGACATAGAAGAAAGTCCACCACGAACCTCCCAATCGTGAAACTTCCACTGGACGCAATACTTAATCCGTCCGCTTTTTTGATCGTGGACGCAAATTATAATTGGATCGACAAAAATCGGGATGATGTTCTGTTTAGTATTCAGAAGGACATTAAACCTTTCCTTGGGATCCATTAACAGCCATTGGCCAGCGTCTATCTCTGCGTTCTCTATTTTGGCCATAACACCTCTTAAAAGACCTGCAATTTTTTATCATTTTTGATTGAAACTGGCAATAACCACAGGCAATCAACAAAAAACTTGCCTTTGTTTTTTGAATTTCCATATAATGGACGCATGGTATCGAAAGAACTCCCCGACAAACTTCCGCCCCGCAATATCGATGCTGAAAAATCCCTTTTGGGTTCGATTTTGATTGACCGCGAGGCAATCAACAAAGTGGCCGACCATTTGCGCGTCGAGGACTTCTACAATCGCAATCATCAGATGATATACGAGGCCATGGTTTCCCTGTTCGAGAAAAGAGAGCCCATAGATATCCTGAGTCTTTCTAACTGCCTGACGGAAACGGGCCGTCTCGATGAATCCGGCGGCATGAGTTATTTGTCTTCATTGGTCAATGCCGTGGCCAGTTCGGCCCATGTCGGCTCTTACGCCAAGATAGTGCAAAAAAAGAAAATGCTTCGCGATTTGATTGACGCCGCCCACCACATAATTTCTCTCGGCTACCAGGAAGACGAAGACACGGATGTTTTGCTTGACGAAGCCGAAAGAAAATTATTCGCCGTGTCCAATAAATCTCTTACGAAAAATTTCCTGCCTCTAGAAAGCACCCTGTCTGAAGCCATCGAGAGAATAACCAGCCAAGATGACGGCATATTGAGAGGCCACAAAACCGGATTTACTGATTTGGATAATCTTTTGGGAGGGCTTCAGAAATCTGATTTGATAATACTGGCCGCCCGGCCTTCCGTCGGTAAAACGGCTTTTGCCATGAATATCGCGTATAACGCCGCCCGCCAGGGCATACCGGTCGGCGTTTTCAGTATGGAAATGTCCGTCGATCAAGTCGTTGATCGTCTGATTGCAGTTTCATCCGGAGCCAGTCTCTGGAAACTAAGAACAGGCAAACTTTCCCATCGCGAAGGAAATGATGATTTCTTAAAAATCACCACCGCTTGCGAAGAACTTGCAACCTTGCCCATTTTCATCGACGACTCTCCGTCGCCGAATGTGTTGCAGATGCGGGCCATGGCCCGCCGCCTCCAAGCCGAGCATGGACTGGGTTTATTGGTTGTTGATTATCTCCAACTGATGGCCTCGCGAAAATCGTATGAGAGTCCGGTTCAGCAGGTCACGGAGATATCCCGCGGCTTAAAAGGTCTGGCTAAAGAATTGAATATCCCCATAATCGCTTTATCCCAGCTTTCCAGGGCTATTGAGCAGAGGGACGGCCACAAACCAAAACTTTCGGATTTGAGGGATTCGGGCTCGATTGAGCAGGATAGCGATTGTGTCATGTTCATACATCGGGACGACAAGAATAATTATGAAAAAGCCGAGAGGGATGGTAGATTAAATACCGCCCAACTGATTGTGGCTAAGCATCGAAACGGCCCCACCGGCGAGATTGAATTTAGAATCGATCCCGACAGTTTGAAATTTCTGGAAGTGGACAAACGCTATCAGGCCAGCTCGATAATGCCGCAAGGAGAGATAATATGAATCCAAGATTTAAATATGTTGTCAGTTTATTTAGGAAATTGCCGGGCGTGGGACCAAGACAGGCGGCCCGTTTTGTGTTGGCGTTGATGGAAAAACCCGACGCCGAGCTGAAGGAACTGGGCGGAATGATTGCCAATCTACGTAATGAAATTAAATTCTGCGCCAATTGTTTTAATTTGAGCGAAAACCATGTCTGCCGCGTCTGCGCTGATAATCGCCGGGAGAAAATGAAAATTTTAGTCGTGGAAAAAGTGACGGATTTAGATTCAATTGAAAAAACGGGGCTTTACCGCGGTCAGTATCATGTCCTTGGCGGCGCCATAAATCCGGTTGACGGCATTATGCCCGACCACTTGCGCATTAAGGAATTATCAAGCCGCGTCGATGAAGCGTTGAGCGCCAACTCCGAAATCGAAGTCATACTGGCGACTAACCCCACAACCATGGGCGAAACGACAGCCATATATTTAAAAGATTTACTGGTAAACAAAAAAGGCGTGAATATCACACGCCTTGGCCGAGGCCTGGCTTCGGGCTCTCATCTTGAATATGCCGACGAAATTACACTACGAAACGCGCTTGAGTCGCGCCGGTAGTTAATGAACACTTCCGCTTCTGTTGAATAAATATGTTTCAATAAGCGCAAACTGATGCGAGCATTCAATTACCTCGTCTCCCATCTCTTCAATCGCGTCAATTATTTTGAAAATCACATCGAGCCTTAACGATCTAGTCTCTCCGTTTATAGTCATCGGGGCATTTTCCATGCCAGCCATATCGAGATACAGCCTTCTTAGATGCTGGGCCGCTGAATTAGCCGTCATTTTCTTTATCACGTAAACTATCCCCCGATTCACTTTAATCTCAAGACATGGATCAATTTCTTTTACCATATCCCCAATCATATCGGAGGAATATATTCCGCCGGTTATTCTTCTGGCTAAATCTCTTAATTTATTTGCCGCATCGCTGCTGATGGGTATTAACAATATTTCATTCGACGGCCGTATCACGTGATTAAGAGACGTTGTGTTCATTAAACACCTCAAGGAACATAAAATATTCTTACTTGATTACAATCATAGGTCAATGCAAAAAAGTGCATAATTGAAAAATAAAAACCACCTCATGGTGAGGTGGCGGGGCAAGGGGGCGGCATTGGAGGGCCGCCCCCTTGCGTTCAGTTCTTGGGTTCAGAAAGATTGACGTAGTCCTGCCAATACAAGACTGTGAATCCATGGTTCTGGGCGGCGCTGCGCGCCTCCCAGAATGCATTTTTGGTCGCGATCACGCGAGCTTTGAACCTCCGGATATCCTCTTCCATCTCCTCGAGTCTCACCTCGAGGACGACATCGTCCTGCTGGAGTCGGATCTCTTTCTTGCAGAGATCATCGAATCTGACAGCCAACTGCTTGAGAACCAAGCTGACCTGCGCCTGATTCACAAACATCGCCGCGAACCTGCTCTCCGACTTCCATTCTCGATGATAACGGGAAGCCCTGAAGCATACCGTTATCGCAACGACGATGGCGGACAGCGTCGCCACGAGCAACCCCGTGGCAACATACGGCCAATAAACTTGAGGTTCCATAACCTCTCCCAGAAAGTTCCATGGCAAAATGCCCGGGCAGTTCTTCTGCCCGAGAGAGGCGTTCTTCGCATCTCAAGGAACTGTACATCTATTATACATGATTACTGCTGCCTTGTCAATAACAAAAATATCCGCCTTTAGGTGGATATTTTTGTTATTTGAACTTTGGTGTACGGCTGGCGGTGGCCTTTTGTCTTTCTCTGCCTTGTCTTCGATTTATATCTGACCACCATCTTTTTGACTCCCTTTCCCTCTTTTATAACCTTGGCTTCTACTACGGCTCCGTTAATTAAAGGACGGCCTATTTTGAGATCGTCGCCGGAGATAAGAAAAACCTGGTCAAATGAAACCTCGTCATTTTCATGCTTTATTTTCTCTATGGTCAAAGTATCGCCTTCCGCGACCTTGTACTGCTTCCCTCCTGTTTTTATCACAGCAAACATAGTTTTATAATATTAAACCAATATTCCTGTTTTGTAAAGAAAACTAATTAAAATTTGGCAGCCTCAAGGGGAGTCGAACCCCTGTTACGTGAATGAGAATCACGTGTCCTAACCGCTAGACGATGAGGCCAAAAATCAATGCATCATAACATTTTCCTTGATAAAAAACCATCTTATTTCTTCTTCCAGCTTTGAGATTGCCTGACAAGCAAATCTTTCGCCTTATCCGGTTCGGCCATGATTTCTTCGACTATTTTCTCCATCCGCATACCCTGCGAACCCTTAACCAGCACTAAGTCCCCCTCTTGCATCAAATCCTGAACTTTTAACTTGGCTTCCTCTGATGTTTGAAATGAAAAAATATTTTCTTTCATCATCTGATTACCGGCCGCGTCGGCGATGAATTTGGATTTCATGCCCACGGTTACGAGAACATCGGCCGCATTTCCAACTAAATCGCCGATAGTTTTATGAGCGTCTACGGAGTATGAGCCCAATTCCAGCATATCCCCTAAAACCGCGATCTTTCTTTTTGCGGGAATATCTCTTAACGTCTCAAGGGCTAAACGCGTGGAAGCCGGCGCCGCGTTATACGTATCGTCGATTATCCATGATTTTTTTATTCCCTCTATTATCTTCAATCTGCCCTTGGGCCCGGTACATCCGTTTAAAGCAGCGGCGATATCGCGCATATCCAAACCCAGTATAACGCCAACACAAGCGGCAGCCGCCGCTGACTGGCCAATCGCCTTCCCGAGGCTTCCTTTTATGCTCACTGGATCATTTTCCCCCTCATGAACCAAGTTGAACTCAACGCCGATAGGCCTTTGGGCGGAAATTAATTTGAAATCAGAAACGACGACTGTGGCTCCTTGTTCAAATCCGAAAGTTTGGACGTGAGCCTTGGTCACATTCTTCATTTCCCGCACCGACATGTCATCATACGACAGAACGGCATAGTCCCGAACATCGAGAATCTTTACGAGATTAGATTTTTCATGGGCCACAGCCTCAGGATTGGCAAAATTTTCGACATGAACGGGTATGTCGCCCACCGATGTAACCACCGAAATATGGGGCCGGTACTTCCGCGCCAGCCTGGCGATATCTCCAGGCTTATCGGCGCCGTATTCCAAAAGCAATACCTCGGGATACGATTGAGGAAAAAAATATTTAAAAAAACCGGCCATCAGCACCTTAATCCAGAAAAACAATGACGGGCCTTTGTCATAATATTCTTTTTCCCAATCCCCCAATATTGTCATCGGGATTCCGAGTTCGTTATTCAAATTGCCCCCACTGATTCTTGTTTTCTTAATCTTGGCAACAACAACTCCGATGGCTTCCTTCGTCGAAGTTTTGCCGACATTGCCGGTTACGGCGATAATCATGGGATTAAAACGGCGCAAATACATGTGGGCCAATATATTCAGTTTGAATTTTAGAATTGATTCCAGCATTATCTTGTCGGCGGGATATTAAAATAGCGGATAAGATAGTTGGCGATATCTTTGAACGTCGGTGACAAGCTGTCGGCGGCAAACGTTATGCCTTGGGGCTTGTCCATCTTAATCAACACTACGAATTTAGGATTATAGGCCGGCGCGAATCCGACAAAGTCGTGTATAAATTCGTTTTCCAGATATCCGCCTTTGCCATCCGGGATTTGAGCTGTTCCCGTTTTACCGGCAACATCGTATCCGGCAATCCGAGCTTTGTCAAAACCGTTATCGACGACGCTTACAAGCATTGATTTTAATTTCTGGGATGTTTTGTCCCCTATCGGTATAGCCACGATTTCCGGTTTTGTTATTTCTTCTTTTCCATTTTCCTTTATTATTTTTTCCACGACATACGGACGCATCAGTTTGCCGCCGTTGGCGATGGCGGAGTAAGCGTTGATTAATTGCATCGGCGTTACGGCTATGCCTTGGCCGAAAGAAGCCGTCAGATAATTAATTTTTCGGCCGGAATACAAATTTGTTATGTCTCCGTGCAATTCTCCGGGCATGTCTATGCCCGTTTTCTGTCCGAATCCCATATTGACCACGTAATTCAAAAAATTATCATCCCCCACCAAATTTTCGACATGCATGACGCCGGTATTGATTGATTTCTCCAAAACTTGACTCATGGTTACTGAACCGAATATTTTGTCGCTGAAATTTTTTATCGTATAACCGGCCACGGTCACCGAGCCCGTATCGTGAAAAAATGATTGCGGCGTTATTTTGGCCAAATCCAGTCCCGCGGCCATGGTGAACGGCTTAAATGACGAGCCCGGCTCAAAAATTTCTTGGGTGCTTCTGTTCAAAAACATCTCCGGCTTGGCCGTACTGTACGAGTTGGGATTAAATGTCGGCCGATCTACGATACTTAATATTTTGCCCGTGGCCGGGTCTTGGACGATAATCGTCACGCCGGTCGCGCTCCATTTGGCCATCAACTCCTCGGCTTTGTCTTCGATATACGCCTGGATGTTCTTATCTATGGTTAAAACCAAATCGGCCGGACGGTTAATCTTAATATCGGGACTGGGAATAGGTTTATAGTCTTTGGAAAAAAGGCCTTTGGCCGACGATATCAGGCCTTTTGCTGATTCGATTGGCGCTTTGGACGGATCGTCCACTCTTCCGAATAAATCCGAATCGTAATAAGCCTCGACTCCATATTGGCCCGATCGGCCCGAAGAGTCATAGCCCAAAAACCCTAAAACATCTGCGCCCGTGTTCCCACCGGGGTAAAATCTGTCCATTTCATAAGATACACCGACACCCTTAAGACCCATGCCCTTAACGGCGTTGACTTGTTCGTTTGATATTTTGCGGGCGAGCACTTTTAAGTTTGAGGAATTAGAATTTAAAATTTTCAGCACCGCTTCTTTATCCGCCGCCACTATGCCGCTTAATTTTTCGGCAATCTCATTTCTGGAATCAGGTGGAATTTTATTCGGCACGACGTGCGCCGTCGGAAATTTTTTATTTGTCGCCGCCAGAAACAAATTATTCGTCTCCTCCGACAGCGGATCTTTGAAATATATGTTCCCTCTGGCCAGCACGTTATTTATATTGTCGCTTTGGGCGGCGGCGCTCAAAGAATACGCCGTGTGTTTGATGTAAGATAAAATAAAAAGCCTGTAAAGAATTAGGCTTGAGACAAGGATAATGCAGCCGAAAAATATATTGACTCTTAAGGTTTCATGACGGCTCATTTTTCAATTATACTACTATCTCCTCAAAGCGACATCGCCGTTTTCAAACAAATAGCTTATATCCGCGGCTTCAACCATATTGTGGGTCTGCGCGTAGTCGGCTAGAAGAGATTCATCTTCCAATTCGGCCTGATGAGCGGTTAATGCGCCGTGGTCTTCTGTTAAATTCAAGATGCGGTCATTTAAAATCTTAACCTGGTAGCTGTCTGCGGTTATTTTATTGCTGAAAACTACGTAACCGAAAATGAGAGAAATAAAAATTCCCAGAAGGAGAAAATTAATAAAAATAATACCATTGACGCGCGGCGCGAGATCCGACTTTGATAATGTATTGTTATTTACGGTCAATCGGTCCGGCAGAGGCATTCCTTCCCCACCCGGTTACGTCCAAAAGGTGAATAGCGAGGCGGCTTTTTGAGGTACCCCCTACCATGTTAAGCCCAACTCCTCGCTAACCACCTTCCGGACGCTACATTATGCCCAACTCGCCCAATCTTTCGGCAATGGCGTCTGAATTTTTTTCAATATTTTCCTTGTAAGCACTCCATTTGGGCTCATCCCATATTTCCAAACGGTTGTATATGCCGGTAATTATGGCCGTTTTGTTCAAGCCGGCGTACGTTTTTAAATAATCCGGAATCAATATTCGGCCCAATGAATCAAATTCGACTTCAACTGCACCAGAGAGCATCAATCGGCTGAATGCCCTTGCGCTTTGCTGGGCAAAAGATAAGTTCCCGACTTTGGCGGTAAACTCGTTCCAAGCGGAAGACGGAAAGACAAAAAGACAATTATCCAATCCCCTGGTTAGAACCGCGCCTTCGCCAAGCTCTTTTCTGAGTTTTGAAGGTATGGCGAGTCTTTTCTTGGCATCTAGGTTGTGTTTAAACTCGCCTATTAACATATTTAGTTATCCACAAAATTATCCACTCTCTCCCACTTCTTTCCACTTCAAAGTCATATTATCAGATGGATTATGAAGATACAATGTGGATAACTAGAAACAAAAAGCGGCCATGGCCGCTATATGAAGAGAAGTATGATGAGAAATAACATTATTGTTGTAAAAAACACATTCAGCACCAGAATGCAATTGGGATTATCTTTTATCACTTGCCACCACGATTCCAGGATAGGTTTTCCTTCACTCCCAATCATGTTCACCTGTTTGAGATTCGCATTATCAATCTTTGAAACGTCAGCAAACGAAAGATTATGATCGCGCATCAGCCCACTCATGAAGCCGCGGCACGAATCATTATCATTTATCAGCCGGTCAGGCGATTTCGGGTAAAGTCTCACCTTCATTTGTCCTCCCAAAAAAACTTTATAAACAATACCACGAATTTATATTTTCGCAAGTGGGCGGTGCAGGGATTGAACCTGCGACCTTCCGAATGTGAATCGGACGTTCTACCACTGAACTAACCGCCCTATGTCTTTTCTGCCACCTTCATTTTGGCCGATCGGGAACGAGGATTGGATTGCTGTTCGGTCCATGTCGGCCTTATGGTTCCTCTGACGACATATTTTAATATACCCTCTTTTGCTTTTTCTTTGAATATTTCCCTGACAATCTTGTCCTCCAGACCCTGAAATGAAATGACAACCAGCCGGCCGCCGGGGTTTAAAACATCAATCGCCGCCGCTACTCCCCTTTTTACGTTCTCCAACTCATCATTGACGGCAATCCTTAACGCTTGGAATGTTTTTGTGGCCGGATTAATTTTTCTTTTCTTATACCAGCCGGGAACGCTGTTGGATATAATTTCAGCCAATTCAAGAGTCGTTCGAATCGGCTTTATCTGCCTTGCTTTTATAATCGCCCTGGATATTGATTCCGCGAATTGCTCTTCGCCATATTCTTTAAGAATTTCGCAAATATCATTTTCCGGCTGCATGTTGATTATTTCCGCCGCGGTTAAGGAATTAGCCATGGGATTAAAACGCATATCCAAGGGCTCATTTTTCTGGAAACTGAAACCGCGGCCGCTTGATTCATAATGCCATGAAGAAAGACCGAGATCGAATAATACGGCATCGGGATAAAAACTGCCGGCCTCCGCAATCGCGCGCAGATTTATATACGAGTCGTTAACAACTTTGACGGACAGTTCCTTGGAGACTTGGGCGGCAATGACCGGATCGTATTCAATTCCCAAAATTTCCACGCCCGAAAATTTTTCCAGAACAGCTTTCGTATGCCCCCCGCCGTTTAATGTGCAATCAATAAATTTCTTGCCGGAAGCAAGATTTAAATAATCCAAAACCTCATTTAATAAAACAGGAGTATGCATAGAATGAACCGAAACCGAATCGCTTTTGACCAACCTGCGAATCTGGCTGCACGGTTTTGTCAATGATTGAGCGAAGCGAATATCTTGACAAAAGCCAGACCGAGCACCGTAGGGAGCGAGCCTCGCTGGGGCGAGCGACTGGTGCGTCAAAAGTGATTCGGTTGAGCGTTTAGATCCCCAGCCGGTTAATTATTTTCTCATGGGGATTCTCAAGCATAACCCGGACAAAGCGGTCAAACATTCCGAACCGATATTCAAATTCTTCTTTATCCATGAGACTGAATCGAACTTCTCTTCCCACTTCCGCTTCAAGACTGGCCAGAAATGTTCTCAATCTTTTTCTGTTTATATCGTCCCCGACGATAAACAAATCAGCCACCGAATTTCCGTTTCCGGAATTGTCATCTCCGGTTGATAAAAAGATACCCGATATTATCGCCAGTCTGATTCGGCCCAAATTGGAAATTCTTTTTATTAATTTATCTTTCTCGGCCGGAGAAGCTTTCAAAACCAGGCTTCTTAATTCGTTGTAGAATTCGTAATTGGGATTTAAAACAAATCTCTCGCTTGTGGATCGAGTTTTAACTCTTCGGACGGCATTTTTCTTTTTGGTTTTCTTTTTCATGTTATTTTTTCCTGACCAATCCGATTTCTTTCAGGGATTCTATCTCCATCTTGGTGGCGTCATACGATTCCTGGACAAATTTGGCCACATCGCGGATGCTAAAATCGTTGGGATAATTGCGGAACAGGAACTTTAAAACTTTAACCCGAAGCTTTGATCCGAACAGGTTATCAAGAGTTGGCTTTGACATATGCGTCACGTGAATTTAGAATGGTGGTATATTACAGAACTCGATTGATTTTTGCAACACACAGAAATTAGGCGATTAAAAAACTTCTCCGCTAAACCATGGAAAGAGTCTATACAAAACCAGCAGCCCAGGAAATATTGATTAAAGGCGCGGCCCAGGAAGGACATAGCGATACTTTTATTTATGACTACGAAAACGACGATGACAGAAGAGGTTTGGGCAACCTCTTTGTTCTCGGCAACATATCCGGCGGTGAAGACAGCAACGGGAATGACTTGGCTTATGCCACGAACCTCGTCGCGTCATTGGCCAAGCGCGAATATTATTCAAATTCCGGAATATCGCCCCGCGACGCGTTTACGAATGCCCTTCGGAAAGTAAACGACGTAGTTGACGAATTCTTCACCAAGAAAGACGCGAAAATAAACATCGGGGTTTTTGCCATTGCCGGAGATCAGGTATACATATCCAAGCTAGGAAAGTTCAAAGTCATTCTTTCCCGAGCCGGAAAAAATATTGATATTTTAAACAACATTGAGCTATTTAAAAAAGAGCACGTCGAAGAAAAAGAATTTTCCAGCGTGATATCCGGCAAACTTTGCCTTGACGACAGACTGTTCGCGTTTTATCCAAACCGATCCATAACCGCCAGAGAAAAAACCATAAAAGAGTACTTGGCCAAGTCAAAACCGGAAGAATTCGCCGATAAAATAAACGAAATTAAAGGGAATAAAGAAAATTTCGCCTGCACGGCGCTGTATATAAACATGCGAGAGGTCAAGGAATCAGCCGTCAAAGCCCGGCCCCAGCCGCGGGAATTAGATGCGCCGCCAGCTACTGCTCCGGACATGACTGAAATGACTCCCAGATTGGCTGATTCTAAATCCAAGGAAAAGTCCGTGGCCAAAGCCGTTGAAGCGGTTGAAGAAGTGCCAAAAATCATTCCTGCGGAATTTTCACTGGGAAAAAAGAAAAATCCCATCGGATCTTTTATCAAGCGCATCGACGTCCGGGGACTTTCCCGATTTCAAAACTCATACAACCCGAAGAGAAAGATAATGATTCTAGCCTTGGCGGCCATCGGCGTATTCGCACTGGGCGGGCTGGGATTATTCGCCAAGTCCGCTTTAATAACTTCAGACGCGGAAAAGCAACTGAATTCGGTCATTAAATCAGCCCAGGAAAATCTAAAATCAGCCCAATCCCAGCCGAATGATAACGCCCTGGCCCGATCTTTATTAGCCTCGTCTTTGTCTTCTTTGTCGGGAAACGAGGAAAACAAAAAAGTGGAAACCCTAAAAGAAGATTTACTGAAAGCCTTGGACGAAATTGATAAAGCCCAAGACGCAGTTTTGGAACCTCTCGAAGCGCTGCCTGATACCGCGTCCGCTAACTCTAGTTCATTGGCCTCCGCCCGCCAGAAAGCGACCGACGGAGCGTTTCAGATTTCCGGAATCGTTGATATGTCAGTATACGAGGGAAACCTCTACATTTTGACTTCCGATTCAATATATAAAATCAGCGACTTTGCGAAACCGAAAGCGACGGCCGTGAAATGGCTTGAATCCCCGCTCGTATCCGATCCCAAATATATTTCCGTGGACGGTAATATATTCGTCTATTCCGGAAACGGAACACTGGCCAAATATTACAAAGGCAAATTGGCGATGGAAACGAAAACGGAAGTGCCGGTTTCGGAGAACCAGTTTCTGGGTTCTATCGATTCCCAGAATTTGTACCTGATAAGCAAACAATTCGGACGTATATATGTCATATCGAAATCAAACGGTTCTCTTGTAAGAACTTTAAAAATCGGTTCATCGGAACCGATAAAAGATGCGGCTATCGGAGCGGCTGACGATATCTATCTCACAGCCGCAGACGGGAGGATATGGAAAGTGGTGCAATAAAAAATGCGGAGGATTACCCTCCGCATTTTTTATTATTTACTTGAGTTCGACGACGGCGCCGGCTTCTTCCAGCTTCTTCTTTATCTCCTCGGCTTCGACTTTCTTAACGCCTTCTTTGATTGTGGCCGGAGTCTTGTCCGTCATGTCTTTGGCCTCCTTAAGTCCAAGACCGGTTAATTCGCGCAGAACTTTAATTACCGCGATTTTTGCGCTACCCGCGTCCTTGAGAACGATGGCCCAAGCTTCTTTTTCCTCGCCCGCCTCGGCTGTTCCGGCTTGGCCCGCCGAAGCCGCACCGGCGGCAAAGGCAGCGGCCGATACGCCGAACTTTTCTTCCAATGCTTTGACCAAATCATTCAATTCGGTCACGGACATTGATTCTATTTGAGTGATAAATTCTTCTTTTGTCATGTTATTAATTAAACGGTTATTTCTTTTTTCTTGGCAATTTCCGCTAAAACTATTGCTAATCCGGTAATGGGATATTTCATCATGCCCAATAATCGACCGATGAGCTGATCGCGCGACGGCATTTTTGCCATCTCCACGAATTTTTCCAATCCGATAAAGCCGGATTCAGTCATCAACGCGCCGAAAAATTGTAGAGCCGAATTTTTCTTTGAAAACTCGTACAATTTTTTGGCCAAAGCAAAAGTATCGTCTCCGCCGACGACTAAACCTACTGAACCCTGCATGCCAAAAATATCCAGTCCGTCATAACCTTTCAGAGCGCGGTCAATCAATGTCTTTTTTATGACCAAGTATTCCGCCCCCAGTTCGCGGAGCATCCGGCGAAGCTGGGTTATTTGGGAAACGGAAAGGCCTTTTTCCCCCGCTCGCGAAAAAGACGTGAAAACCGTCATTTTTGAGGCTGGAATTTTATCTTTTAATGCCTCTGATTCTTCTGATTTCGCTTGTCTGCTTTTCATAAATAAAAAATCTGCTTACCGCAGACTTCGACCATAACTAACAAGGGTTAATTACCATTCGGCGCCACTTACAGCTTTCGCCCGGACGCTGTCTCTACGGTTTATGAGATGATAACAAAAAGCTATTTAAAATTCAATATCTCCTGTGTTCTCACCATTTTCTTCTCAAGGGCGGTAATTCTCTCTCCGTGTTTGCCAAAAATCAACGTTTTCTTAATAAATTTTATGTCTTTCTCAATACCATCTAATTTATCTAGTTTTTTATCCATTCGACGAAAATTTCTAGCCACCATTTCACCCAATTTATCAATCGTCATGCCATTATTTTTTGAAATTTTTTTACCTTCCATACAGACAATTATATATAAAGGTTCAATGGTGACAAGTGGATATCAAAAACCCAGGTATTTTCTGCGGTTGGCGAGGTGTTCGATGCCGGTTTTAGAGAAAATAATCTGACTGCCGTCGCGGGTAGAAAGATAATACAGGTAGGGGCTCTCGGAGGGATTTAAAGCGGCGGATATTGATTTAATGCCCGGATTCGATATCGGCCCGGACGGCAACCCTCTCCTCGTATATGTGTTATACGGCGAATCAATCTTTATTTCCCTGGCCACTCCGATTTGAGACACATCGCAAGTCGGAATTTTGGAATCTTTAAATTTTCTTAAACAAGCGCCGTAACTGACGGATGCGTCCAACTGCAAAAACATATTGCGGGATAACCTTTTGTAAATAATACCCGCGATAATTTTCATATCATTTTCCGAACGGGCTTCTTTTTCCAGCAAGGAAGCGACGATGACTGCTTCCCTTTTCTTTTTGTCGCTTAAATTTTTGAACGCTTCGGCGGTTTTGGAATCAAAATTGGATTCTAGTTTTCCGGCGATATTTTTAATAAAATAATCCCTGTTTACGGCATCAGTGATATCAGCCGAGGTCTTTGTTTTTTCGGGAAATGCGGCCATTTCCGCGGGCATGCTGTACGTGTCGGGAAACAGGTAGCCTTCGCGGATTAATAATTGCCTGGCGAATTCCCCTTTGACGGTAAAGCCCAGCTCCGACAATCTTCCGTCTATTTCCCACACATTAAATCCTTCGGGTATAAACACGGAAATGTCGTCCGGCAAAGCCCGTCCGTGGCTCATCATATATACGATTTGAGGCATGGTGATGGGCTGGGGAAAAGAGTACTTACCCGCCTGTATTTTTCTGTCGGCGTTAACTGCCCAAACATACAAAACAAATAAGCCCCGATTTCTGATAAGACCGGAGTCTTTTAATTGAGTTGATATTTCCGACAAGCCGGCTCCTTTGGGTATTTTAACGACCGCGTCTTTATCCGAGACTTTTACCGGCCAAACAATGATTAGAATCACCGCTGAAACGGACAAAGCCGCGATAAGAATCGCGGCCATTTGGGCCATGTTGAGATTAAAGCGGTTTTTGATCGGTAACCTTGCCAGGAACCGCCGGCTGGCCGCTTTTAAGCTGTGCCAATTTTTGTTTAACTGTTTCATTGTCCTTATTCGCTTCGTTGGAAAGTATTCTTTCTAATTGCTCAATCGCCGCCGGCATATCCTGCCTCTCCTCGTATATCAAAGCCAGATACCAGCGGGCATTGGCAAATTCCGGGGACAACACCACAGCTCTTTGCATCTGGGCCAGCGATTTGTCTTTCTGGCCGGCCCGATAGTACAAAAGACCAAGTTCGAAAGCCAGAGACGGCTGGTCGCTGTTAAACGGCGCAATTTTTTCAAGTTGCTTAATGGCTTCATTCAACTTGCCCTCCCGATCATATACTACTCCCAAATTGTATATCGCCAAGCCGTAATTGCTTGAGATTTCAATGGCTTTTTTGTAATACATCTCGGCTTTGGTTAAAGCATCCGCAGCATCTTGACGGAATTTAGCCGTGTTTTCTCCCCCGCTCTGGGCCATTTGCAGTGAAAAATTCGCCTTGACCAGATAAACTGAACCAATGCTGTTGAACACAGAAGCGTCATTGGGTCTTAATTCTTCGGCCTTCAAATACGAATCCTCGGCCAGTTTGTCAACGCCGTCAACCAGCCCGATTAAACTCTGGTACACTCCGCCCAAGTTTGACCAGTTGCTTGCCTCTCGCGGACTCAAATTCGCCGCTTGCTGGGCGTATTGAACGGCGTTTGCCAGGTGCTGTTGCACTCTGTTTGATTTTTGGTCATCCTTCGGATCGGCTTTGGCATTCAATTCCTGGGATAGCAGACCAAGCTCAACTTGAGACAATGCCCGTAGTAATCGGTCGTCTTTTCCGTTCCAATTGAAAGCCTCGCCGAGAAGATCGGCCGCGTTCTGATTAGTGGAAGCAGAAAACGCTTGAGCGTATCTCACGTCCGATATGTAATTAGAAAGCATGAAATATGCCCCGGCCAAAACAACAATCAAACCTGATATAAATCCCAGTGAGGCGACAAGGGACAGCCAAGCCTTTTCTTCAATGTTGTGAGTTTGCCGTGCATTTCCCCAAAGAGTTAACGCCGTCAACGACAGAAGCGCGAAGAAAACTAAGTTCAACGCCGTATTGAACGGATACAGGAAGAAAGCGGCGGAAGAAGCCGTCATGGCCGACAATATCGCCACAGTCATCCCTGAATCGTCATCGCTGATGGCGGTTCTTTTCTTAATGACCGCCGAAATCAAAGACCAAAACAGAAAAGCAACGGCGGCAACAGCCACCAATCCGCCATGGATTACCCAGCTAAAAAATTCCGATGTCCCGTCAAAAAAACGGATATTGGACAATGTCGTATCGGCCAAGCGGCCGGCCCCAAATTTGTCGAAGGCCAGAGAAAAATTTTCCGGTCCGTAGCCAAGTATCAATCTTTCCTTCAAAACCCCGGATGCCACGTCAGCCGACAAAGCGTATGAGGGAGCCACCTCCACGGGATAATTTTTTTTAAGGGCATCCACGCTGAAATTAACAATCATCAAAAAAACGGCAATGACAATCACCGTCATCGGCAAAATAAATCGGGACATTTTGAATTTCAACTGCCTTAAATTTTCAAATCCGATGGTGGCTACCATGCCGGCTATGGCAATGGCCCACAGAACCCACCAATTGAGAACAACCAATATGGCCAAAGCCAGCAGCAGTCCCAGGGCGTTTAAATATCCGGATATTTTTGATTCGATTTTCATCGCGAATAAAGGCAGAATGATTGCCGCCATCGCCCCCAAAGCATTAATTGAGCCGACGGTGTTGAATGCTCTTGAATTTGCTATCCCGTTGGAAACAAGATACCAGCTCATCATCTGTGAAAATCCGTAGGCCAAAGCGATTAGCACCGAGATTTTAAGGCAAGTCAATATCTGTTTGCCTTTGTCGTGATAGGAGTTAACGGCCAAATAAAATATTACAGCTAGCGCCGAAATCGAAATCAGAGAATTCGACGAACTTACGCTCATACCGAATAAGCTCTTAAATGGCGTTAAAGAAAATGCCGTCGCCAGCCCGGCCGCGACCGCAAGAGCCAAAATTCCCTTATCAATCGAATTCGATCTCCAGGAAAGCCTGCCCGATGAAACGATTGATAGTAGCCAGAGAATAAGACCGGCGCCGGCGGCCACCACCAAAAGTAACTGCTTGTTCATTTCCAAAGGATTTGTCGTCCAAGGCAGAACAAATAATGGGGCGAGAAAAACGGCGGCTAGCACGCACCATCGCACAGCTTGCTGATACATGCCGGCTGACTCGCCGGCCTCCGATCGAGCCATTGCCAATGTCGCCTCATAATCAGTCGAAACAGCCCCATCAGCAACAACCTGGACCGGCTCCACCGCCGGTCGCCTAAAAAAATTTAGACGCATTCAATTTGAGGAGTTGAGACCTTGGATATTTGAGCATTCAACCAAACATCTAAACCCTGAACTCCTTGTTATTTCTATGTTAATTTTAAGCAAAATCGTCGCGTATTACAACGATGCTTATCAACATTTGACGCAAAAAATTATTATCACCATTTTCTCTCCAAAATACGATAACCCTCCAGAGTCGCATCGCATATGAGGCCCGCCAACGGCAGCAGGTCGTTATTCATTTGAGCGGAATAAAGACGATTTTTGTATATAATTTTTTTGCTTTGATAAATTACCATAGGCGGAAAATTACGTTTCAGTGCCATTGCGTGCATTAACAATCTTCCGATGCGTCCATTGCCATCTCCAAACGGATGTATCTGCTCGAATCTGGCGTGAGTCGCAGCAATTTGGGTAAAAATGTCAGTTTCGTTTTTATTTATGTCCAAAATCAATTGTTTTATGAGATCGGGTATCTTAAGAAAGTTCGCGGTCGGTACGTCAGTTCCCAGAATTCTGACGCTATGTTTTCTATACGTTCCGGCATCGCTTCTTACGGCATTAAGAAGAATGGAATGCAATTTGAGTATGAATTGTTCATTTATTTCTCCATGCGAAATATGCTCAAATAGGTATATCAAAGCAGCTTGATGATTTTTCGCCTCAAGTTGTTCAGCTAAGCTCTTATTTTTCAAAGCAGCGTTTTCGAATAATATCTCGGCGGTTTCACCCTCGGTTAGAGAGCTCCCTTCAATCCGATTCGTGTTATATGTCAGAGACAAGTAAAATTGATCTTTGACATCGGGATTGGAAATTATTTCTCTGATTACGTCCGGATGAGCTTTTTGGACAATCAGGATATCCTTTTTTTTAGTCTCAATTTCAGCGTCTGAAACCCTGGTTTGCCCGGAATACTCCATGTACATCCGCTCTATTTTCTCCAGCATTTTGGCTCGCGGTTTTGATTTTTCATTAATCCATCGATTAAGAGAAGCAAAAGTCACCCCCAGTTTATGGGCCATTTCTTCTTGGGTTACTCCCGATATTTTTTGGATTAAAAGCAATTTTTCTTTAATATTCATACAATCATTATATCAAACTATATATAGTTTGTAAAAGTGTATATAGTTGTGGCAAAAAGCTCCCCCGTTTACACTCAGCATTATTGAGCTGGCGATTCGCTAACCTCGGGGTTTGGTGATGGCGATGGTGATTCTGACGGAGTTGGCGTCGGTTCAGGGGTTGACGTAGATTCTGGTGTCGTCGAAGGTGATGGAGTCACCGTAGATTCTGAGGAGTCGTCAGACGACGAAGGAGAAGGGGTCGGCTCTGGGGCTGACTCAGTAGTCGGTGTCGTCGTGGGTGACGAAGTTGGTGACAGAGTTGGCTCCGGTGATGGGGATTCCGACGGAATTGGGGTCGGTTCAGGGGTCGGCGTTACCGAAGGCAACGGAGTCGGTGTCGTCGAAGGTGACGGAGTCACCTTTGATCCTGAGTCGCTTGGCGACGAAAAAGAAGATGAAGATGTTGAACCGAATACGTCAGTTCCCTCAAATCCTTTTCGGCGGGCGATGACAAGCCAGTCGAAAGATGCGTTGCCGGGGCCGTTGATTGATTTGACGATAAAACCATAAGGTGTTTTAGCATCAATGTAGAGCTGACCCTGAACTGCGGTTGTCGGCGTGATAATGACGCGAATCGGCGCGGTTTCAGAAATGATTGACGTGAAAGAGAAGTCAAAATATATTCTGGCCTCCCCGCCTGATATTTCCGAAGAGCCGGTGAGCTGTATTTCCCCTCTTGTCGAGTCAACACCGTACGTGGCGAGATAGTTTCCATTCTCGGCCAAGTCAACTTTAGACTGGTCGGCGGCCTGGACATTGTTGCTTTGGAATATTGCCCTTTCACTGTCGGGAATATTAGGAGAAACCGCAATATCCCGGGTCAGCCAGTTACTTACCATGGTACCCATATCAAAAGACATGTCTCCAAACTGGGATTGAACCGTTTCAGCAAGGCTGAAATATGTTTTTTTGATGCCCTGAGCGATAATATCCCCGCTCGCCCAAATATTCTGAACGCGGGTCAGGACGGCATCGGCAAGAGCGACCAAAATGCCTGTCGGCGAGCCTGAAGAAGAAACAACGACTTGCGGACTGCCCGATGCGGTTCCATCATTTGCTGAACCCGCGATCGCATCGGCGCTCGGCGCCCAGTAAGAGAGGTCTACAAACGCCGGCACGCTCCCCGAAGCCGTACTCCCAAATTCAGCCAGAGCCAGGCCAATACTCTGACCCGCTTCGGTCATCTTCATGGCAAAACCTGGCATGGTGGCAGAGACGGTCAGGCGGTCCCCCACTTTGACCGGACCGTTTTCGGCGCTGACCTTGACCGAAGCCCGGCCGTTGAATTCATAGCTAACGCTGCCGTTTTCTCCAAAACCAATCATGACTCCGGCCGGTTGGTCGGCTGGCCCGGCCTTCACGATATTACCGCTTGGATCATAGGCGACTACGTCCGCTTGAACGGCCGGGCCGCCATTGGCGTAGGTATTATGGGCGAAAATATCATTGCCGATAAAATTATGGACGTCCTCGACTTCAATATCCCAGACCTCTTCCCGCCCGATCGGCTTAATCGACGCCACTTCATCCCACGAAAAACCGCCCTCGATATCCGGCACGGCGATTTTCATGCCGGCCGAAAGTTCCGAGATCTTTTTCCACGAAGCGTTATTCAGTTGTTTTAGTTTGTCTTGCATGGCGGTAGCTTTACGATGTTTTGGCGATTATGGATATTCACTTGACTTTCATATTGAGTTTGCTATACTGGTAATAGTTTACTGAACCGCAACCCCCGCAAGGGGGTTGCGGGTTTTTTATATCTTTTTAATTCGTCTCTTAATATCTTCTAAAAAGATAATCTCTACTCTTTCTAATTTCAATTCCCAGGCAATGGTTTTTCTTGATGAAATTATTGTTATACTTCGTCCTAAATTTTTTAATCTTTTAACAAGATAAGCAAAATCACTATCCCCACTAAAGATTATAACTCTATTTATGCCATCCGTTTCTAAAAGCATGTCTGCGGTCATTTCTACATCAAAATTAGCCTTGTAGATATAGCCATCTTTTGAGTGAGTAAACATTAAGTCATTTTTATCTAAAAGTATTTTCTTTAATGGTTTGGTAACCATGTTAACCCCACCTTGTTCAAATACCTCAAAAAACTTTTCATAGCTTCGTCATTATCTTTCAAGCCAGCGTAGTATTTAAATTCTAAAATATCATATGTGCCAATAAGATATTTTTTTATTTTTACCCAATCTATTAACCAGCCCAATTTCTTTTGGGCATGAAAGGTATTTGAACCATCTATGTAAATTTTGACTTTTTCTTTTTTCATTTTTATTTTTTCGGTTCGTACCATTTTTGCCATGATTTCGACAATCGAAATACTTTAGTTCTGGCGTCGTGGTAGCGTTTCACCAGATCATCAATCAAATCTCCCTCCAGCTTTGAACCGTACACGCCTTTGGCCTGCTCTAAGTATACCACCATCTTATTACAGCCGGACATGACTTTTTCCAACAAGCCCAAGCCAAGAGCATGGTCGTCGAATCTGACCGAATGGGCTTCGCTAATCCATAATGGTATTGAAATCGCGCCATTTGTTAAATTCTCCAAAAACGGATACTCAAGTTTGACCAGTTTTGGTTTTAAATCTTTCATAATAATCACGGATACCGCCAGCGTCTGCTGATACACGTCCAAATCCGTAAATTTGTGGACGAGTTTTTTCGGCGTGAATTTTTTAAATGTGTTATAAGTCATACGATTTTTACCTTTCTTCCCAAATCTTCATTCGGAATTTCGACCGAAGTCCCGCGGGCTTTCAAAAACACTTTTTTATTCTTAATGCGGTGAGTAATCTTTTTCACGACGTGCAAGGGATAAAATTCAAAATAATCCGTGCCGTCGAACCAGGCGCACTTAAACTCGAACAGGCGCAAACCCGTCAGCCGCGACAAGGCCAGCGCGTACCAGGTCAGCTGTTCGATTGGTCTTTCTTTGGCCGCGTTCGGTTTGAAATCCAAGATATGAATCTGGCCGTTTCTCACTTGAATTAAGTCAATGTGGCCGGTTAATAAAACTTGTCCAGCTTTGTTCTCATACTCGCCGATATCGAAATTCAATTCGTTTTCCATGTGTCCGATATCCTCGCCGCGGATATAGACCGGCACCTCGGTCGCCACGGTGACCGAATCATTGGCCAGCATGAACTTCTGCAAGGCCTCGTGGCGCTGTTTGTTGTCTTTGACCGCTTGGAGGACGAACTCCGCCAGCTGATTCGCGTAATTTTTCTTGGCCCGGACGATCATTTGGGCCTTACTGAATTTTGTCTTGATTTCCGACATGCGGCGGCCGTCTTGAAAATATTGGTGCGGCGTCTCGGTGAATACGGCTTCCAGATAGCTCTTAAGCGGTCCGAAATGGCGATGCTTGTATTCCTGCAACGTCAACGCCATTTTTGCCCGATGGAATCGGTAGCGGTAGAGTTGCCGGTGCGCCAAGGTTATTGTTTCTATCGTGTGCTCCGGCTTAAACATTTTTGTCGCGAATGGACGAAGCCTGGCATATCGGCAAAGTCCTGAATATTCTTTTTGCCAATCATTGAGAGTTGACGCCCCGATGCCGATATTGCCGGAGCGTTGAGCATCAGAGACCTTCCCTTTTTGCCCCAGCCTGTACCGTTCATTCACTAATCGGCAGGTTTCCTCCAGCCCGTAGCCGAGATTATAAATACTGATGGCATCAATAATCAGCTTGGTCGGGTAATGCTTGCCCTTAACGAACTGGGCCGTAAACGTCCGCTTGCAGTTCCGGCACAGATACAATTGTACAATCTCCAGCTTCTTTTTTCGGGTGCCGCGTTTCACAAAATCTTTGGAATTGCAGTAGGGGCAATAATCCGCCAATCTGCTCTCGCCTATATCACGGCTTGAACTGGTCGCCATCTCACGAGTTTCGGAAATTTCGGCCATGACACGGCTATCCGTGATATTTTTTTGGCTGATTTTGGACCAAATTTTTGATAAAATTTTGTTCATGAATTTAGAGTTAAGTACGGGTGCTTGGAAGTGGTTTTAATCTTCCTGCCGGACTTGGTGGTCAGCTCAAAGACCTCTTGGATTCCCATAAAGAGTAATGCTTTTACTTCGTGGAATTCAAGCGTCCCCATGCCGAAGTTGCCGTTTGTTGAATTCGTCCCGGGCCCGACATTGTCCTGCCGTCCCAATGACAGCACCTCATCCCCGACCTCAAGATCAGTAATACAAACTTCATCGTAAACATAGCTTCCGTCTTTTTTCCTTCGCCTGCGGCGCAATCTCGTGTCCCCCGTCACGCACTGTTCCCCCACCCCCGCCGGGCCGCTTAAAACCCCGTTAAAGGCCCCAAATTGGCTCTGTAGGGCCGTGAATTTGGTGTTGAGCTCCTGAACTCCTGCGGTCAATATCGCCTCAAACCCCGAAGGGTTGTACCAATAATACCCGTCTCCGCCTTGTTTCACGAACTCCGGTATGACCTGCATTATCTCCTGAGCTACGAAGCCGTACATCAAGTTATCCGTGGAACCCCCGTATAACTGCTGTCTGGTGTCATTCCATTTGAACTTGATGGGTCTTAACTGCATCAGAGTATCCAAAGCTGTTCCCTTAATCTCGCCTTGGACGTTCTTCAATCTGGCGTCAGAAAGGTCGGCCCAAGCGGTGCCTCCAACTGTTTTTCCGGCAGAACCGGTCACTTGGAGTGTGTGGGAGCTGGGATTCGTCGTCCCGATGCCGACATTGCCGGAGATTGCTAAATCCCCATTTCCAGATGTCCCGAGTCCCCTTGTCCGAGAATCAAGCTCTTGGATACGGGATTCGTGGTCTTTAATCGCTGCAACAATTGGGACAACAAAGTGGGGGTATGCAACGCTTTCTGGTTCCCCCTGTTCGTTCAGGGCTGCATAAATTGGGTATCCGGTTTTATCTTTTGGACCAAGGCTCGCTACTTCTTCAGCTGTAAAGGAGGCAAATTGTCTACCTTCTGCTGCATCTGTTCGTTCTGAGATTTGTGGGGTAAGTTTTAGCAGCCAAGACCAATCTGTAATGGGTACAGGACGCAGCTTGTAGCGAGCAGAGGAGGTAGACCGCTTGACATAGCTATTCAGCATGTTCCCCTCGACACTTAGATCGGCCGCAGATCCAGTTGTCAGACCCGACACGCGCATTATGAGTCCATTCGAATCAAAACCTGCGATCGTTGCGCCTCCTCGAGCAAAAGCAGTCTGTCCGTTACTGACATCATTGAACATCCCTGCGTTAGTTGCTCCTGTAAAAGAAAACGAAGGCGCAGATGCCGTGCCAGCAATCCCTCGCGCTT
>Ga0209518_1000126_pt1 | contig 104423 bp, 86 predicted proteins | sample RifGroB1_FD_183993 | JGI IMG/M metagenome (GOLD analysis project Ga0209518, IMG submission 183993) | Groundwater microbial communities from Rifle, Colorado, USA - Groundwater B1 (SPAdes) (version 2) | ecosystem: Environmental > Aquatic > Deep subsurface > Groundwater | place: Rifle, Colorado... | reverse complement strand
TGAAATAAAAATTTACTTCCAAAAAAAAGAGTTATCATGTATAATACATGTATTAAACGTCTATACGGTGTAGAGTATTACTCTCACCAAAAGTAAGAATTCAATAGATGCCCGTCAATCGTTAGTTCGGGGTCAACTTATAAAGATGCCCCAGTTTTGCGAACGACCATCTATCTATTTTCTTGGAAGTATTTTTCCCAAAGACTTAAATAGATTATAGCACCTATTGATTCTTTCTATATGATTTTATTATCATATACTCGTTATATGAAATAGCCCGTGCTAATAAAAAACATGAATTTATGTGAAAAATTATATTCAAAGTTGACATACTGTTGTCAGTATTAAATGCTATAATTGAATATATTATTATATAGAGGTGAAAAAATGGAGATAAAATCTCAAAAAAACATTGGATTTATATTAATTCATGGCGCGGGATTAGGCGCGTGGATATGGGAAGACCTAATATCAAATCTTGATTATCCATGTCTTGCTATTGATCTTCCAGGTAGAGGTAAACATGCAGATATATCTACTACTAATCTTTCATTAAATCAATATGTTGAATCAGTACTTTTTGATATTAATCAATTCAGTCCTGCAAAATTGATAATTGTCGCTCATTCAATTAGCGGAGTCATTGGAATTGAAATTGCTAATAAACTTCAAAATCGTGTAATTGGTTTTATTGCAATAAGCGCATCAATTCCTTCTACGAATGGTTCCTATATTTCCTCTCTTCCCTTTTTTACTGGATTATTCTTACGGGCAATATTTATGTTTGCGGGAACTAGACCGCCTGCTTCTGTAATTCAAGGAGGACTTTGTAATGATTTAGATGATAAATGCACATCCAAAATAATCAATCATTTTATACCAGAATCAAAAAAATTATATACAGATAAATTACGATCACAAGTTATTCCAGATAATTCATTATATATACATCTAAAAAAAGATCTAGCACTAAGCGAAGCCATACAGGTTCGTATGATTAATAACTTGCATGCAAAACAAGTTATTGACATTGATTCTGGACATCTGCCAATGCTTAGTAAGCCTAATAAATTGGCACAAATATTAAATACTTTTGCATCTTCATTAATTTGAAGATAAACTAGAAATATATTGATATTTAGAAATACGCACGGGCAACTTCATCTAACAACCAGTAAGTGGGGTTCAGTAGAGTACCGCTTCTCCCAAAGTTTTGGAGTACCAAAACCTTCCCTTACTTGCAACCGTTAAATGAAAGTTTGGCCAATACTAATTTTAAAATTAAGGTATTTTATGGAATGGAAAAAAGATAATTATATTATTACTGATTCAAAAGATAACATTGATATTGAATTTATTGTAAACTCATTAAATCAAACATATTGGGCAGAAGGTCGTCCAAAACAATTAATTCAGAATGCAATAAATAATTCAATTTTATTATCTCTATTTTGTGATAATAAACAGATTGGTTTTACAAGAATTGTAAGCGATTTTTCATGTTTTGCATGGATATGTGATGTTTTCGTTGATAAAAAATATCGCGGAAATGGATTAGGAAAATTTTTGATGGAATGTGCAACATCACATTCAAGTACTAAAGTACGAACAATACTATTAGGTACAAAAGATGCTCATGGATTATATGAAAAATATGGTTTTGTCAAAGCAGAAATGATGATGAAAAAGATTGAATATGAAAATTTATTTTAAATAATTGGCAAGACCTTCATCTAACACGATATATGACTCCGCTCAGAGAATACCTCGCTCCGCCCTGTTGGGGTCATTTTCGACAGTTTTATATTAATTATGGTTGATTTATTTATTGGTTATGATAGATTATATTAGAATATGTCGAAAACGACATATATAGGCGAGACGTTGTCTGTGTCATTTTTGACAATAAAAAGGAAAATAATGAAGATTGAACAAGGAAATGTATATTGGAAAATTATCTTCCGATAGAATTCTTCAAGTTTTTACAGGTATGAAATTAATTCAATCTTTAAAAGAACAAGAGACCAAATATGAACATAAATATAATTGAAACACCTAAAGGTTGCATATCTTATTGTAAATATTTAGACGATCAAGTAATTAAGACAACTTCTGATTTTTTAGAGATTTTATTAACTTGCAAGACACAAATTATTGCTATTGATAAAAAAACTTTTACAGATGATTTTTTTGATCTTAAATCAGGTCTTGCAGGAGAATTCCTTCAGAAAGTATCAAATTATCGTAAAAAGTTAATGATAATTGGAGATTTTAATAATCTTATGAGTAATAGCCTCAAAAGTTTTATATATGAAAGTAATAATAGTGGATTTGTTTTGTTTGTTGAAAATATAGAATTGGGTATAGATTTATTATACTGAAATATTGTCAAAAACAGGTGTACAACAGCCAGTAGCAGGTTCCGGCGAATACCGCTATGGCAACTTCGGCTACTGGCGAACGTTGTGAACAATTGTTTTTATCAGGAATTATATTATGAAAAGTATGTTGAAAAATATTAATAATGTTCCTCTGTTGTTTTTATATAATGAATCAATAACAAATGCTATGAAAAAAGGGAGCATTTTGTTTTTTCATGGATTAGGTTCAAGTAAAGACAATCAATACAATGATTTATACAAATTTGCTGATAAAGGTTTTTTAGCAATTGGCATTGATAGTTGGGGACACGGAGACCGAAAAATATCTGAATTTGACTCTTATTTTGATATTAACGCTCTTGATTTTCAATCAAAATATTTGAAGGCAATTCAGTCAACTGCAAACGAAGTGCCACTATTAATATCCACATTAATTAATAATCAACTAATTCTTTCAGATAAATTAGGTATTTGTGGTATTTCTATGGGTGCTATTATCGGATACCGTGTAATAATTATTGAAAAAAGGATATCTTGTGCAGCTTTATTTGTTGGAAGTCCAGAATGGGCAATTGATATACCAGAAAGCCCTCATAAACATATAAATTCTTTTTATCCGACAGCACTTTTATCATTAGTAGCATCCAAAGATACTATTGTGCCCCCGATTCATACGAAGAAATTACATGATAAATTGATACCATATTATTCTAAGTCACCTGATAGATTAAAATTAATTGAATACGATAAATCTGATCATTTTATGAGAGACCAGGATTGGATTCATGGATTTCAAGAATCAATAAAATGGTTTGAAAATTATTTATAGAAATAATAAAACTCCGTCTATGAGAAAAGTCAATTCTAATCTTGCTTTTGTTTTTAAATCTCAACATTTTTCATATACGATTTTCCAAGTCTTTTATTAGAATCCAATGTAAATCAATACCAAGAAAAATTATATATTCTCCAAATGAAATAAAAATTTACTTCCAAAAAAAAGAGTTATCATGTATAATATATCTATTATACGTCTATATGGTGTAAGTATTACTCTCACCAAAAGTAAGAATTCAGTAGATGCCTGTCAATCGTTAGTTCGGGGTCAACTTATGGAATATGCTCCAGTTCCGCGAACGACCATCTATCTATTTTTTTGGAAATATTTTGCCAAAGATTTAAATAGATTATAGCACCTATTGATTCTTTTATATGATTTTATTATCATATACTCGTTATCTGAAATAGCGTGTCAAAATTATTGTTGTTTTAATATTGGCATTTCATTAGATAGGTGGTTAATAAAATGAAAGTTTTTTCAATTATTGGTAGTCAAAGAAAGAATGGAAATACTGCAAATATTGTTGATTTATTGAACCATAAAATACAAAGTTATTCTAACAATGAACTTGATATTAATATAAAAACAATGAATTTAGCAGATCAGAATATTCAAATGTGTAAAGGATGTCGTATTTGTTTTAATAAGGGGGAAAATTTTTGTCCTCTTAAAGATGATTTATTAGAAATAAAAAAGAACATCAATGAATCCGATATTATTATTCTATCTAGTCCTGTTTATGTTGAGGATGTATCAGGGCTTGTTAAGAATTGGATTGATCGTATGGCATTTATAAGTCATCGACCAGAATTTTTTGAAAAATCAGCTTATATATTAAGCACTTCAGGAGTAGGCTCAACAAAGCATACTTTAATAACTATGAACACTGCTTTAAGAACATGGGGGGGGTCAATTATTGGTCAGGATACTTTTAAAATTGGAGAATTAATGAGTAATGAAGATATTAATAAAAATTTTGATAATAGGATTAATAAAATAGCAAAAAAAATAGTAAATTATCATAAAACATCGAAGAAATTAAAACCTACATTTTTATCATTAATGATTTTTAAAATTCAGCAATTATATTATAAAAAGAGTAATGAAAAGGATTCAATCGATTATAATTATTGGAAAAATCAAAATTGGCTTGAAGATAATAGAAAATATTATATGGAAATTAAATCAAATTTCATTAAAATTATTTTTGCAAGATTTTTTGGTAGTTTAATAGCAAAGTTAGTTTTAAAATAATTTGATATGTCACTTCTTTAATCCACTAAATTCTTTACAATTTAACCTAAATCAAAAATAACAATCTAATTTATTATCATATATAAAATTAAAAGAAATTTATATAAAAAACATATATAATAGCATTACAATTGATTTACAAATTAATGATGATTTATTTACATTTTAATTATATTCTTATAATATAGATAATTTATTTTAATAAAATGAATTAAAGTCTATACGAATAAATAATTTATAAATGAATTGTAATTTGCTTTAAGCAAACAAGATATGTATTGTTTTTTTTAAAATTTTAGGAAAAAGTTGAGTTGTAATAAAATTAAAATATGGGGGGTGAGCTAAATGAAAAATATTTTTTGGATTATGATTTTTTCAATAGGATTGAGTATTTCAAGCTATGGACAGGAAAAAATAAGTATAAGAGTAGCAGAGTTTGCTCCATTCTATTTTAAAGATAAGAACGGTAATTGGCAAGGACTTGATGTTGAATTGGCTAAAGTAGTTATTGAAAAGGCGGGATTTAATGTTGAATATTTTGAACTACCTTGGTCAAGAGCATTGAAACATTTAGAAACAGGAAAACTTGATATATTAATGAATGTCTCTATGACTGATGAAAGAAAAAATAAAATGAATTTTATTGGTCCTGAAAGGTATGGTCAAATGGGGCTTCTTGTAAAAATAGAAAATAAAGATTGGGATATTAAAACTTTTGAGAGCTTAGAAACAATCTCTATTGAGAAAAATAAAAAATTTGGGATTCAAAATGGCGTATTTTATGGAGAGGAATTTAATAATAAATTAAAAGACCCAAATTATAGTAAATATTTTGTAGAAACATTTAGTGCTGAAAAGAATATAGTATTACTTAATAATAATAAAATTTTGGGTTTTTTTGAAGATAAGCTCTATTTAAATTATTTAATTAAAACTGACATTATTTATCAAAGAACAGTTTTGCATTCTTTTGATGGATTCCCGAAAGAACCGATATATTTTGCAATAAGTAAGAAAATGTCAAAAGATAATTATACTAAATTAAAACAAGTCTTTGATTTATTGGAAAAAGATGGAACTTTAGATAAGATAAGAAAAAAATATGAGTAGATAAGAATATTTATAACTATCAATCTAAGAATTTTGAAAAAACAGAGATAATCGTACAATTGAAATGAATAAATATCATGGAGTGTAATTAAATCTGGAGATTTGTTAAAAAACTTAATAAATTTTGTAACAGATTCTAAATAATTACTTTGAGTATTTAGAGATAGACCTCTAATTGTCATTTTATCAATCATTTTTTGTTTAAAAAGTCCCATAAATATTCCTCTGAAAAATTAAATTAATTATTTTTCAAAAAATAAAACTTAAAAGATGTTATAAAAGTAGAATCTTTTTTAAAACAAATAATTATTTGTAACAAAATATTTGTGACTGTGTAAAAAAGATCAATTTTTAGGCAAAAAATAGGCATTTTTGGGGTCAGAACCGAAAATTTTTTGCAAAGTTTTGACTAGTTACACAGTCTGTACGTGTTCTTTGTAGTTTTAGATAAACTTAGTTATCTCTAAAATCAGTTTATAATATTTAATTAACATTCTATCTATTAAACATCATCTTTAACGTCAATACCCTTTTTAAAGAGTTTAAACTTCTTATTGTATTGAATTTTTAGTTTTATTTCTTCGTTTTGGACAAATGTTTTCTCGAAATTAAACTGTTCACCGCTTTTTGGTATTTCTATTTTTACTGGCAGTAATCCTTTTGACATTTCTGCTTTACCAAAACCTATTTGTCTTGCCTTTGTCTTTGCCAGTTCCATTTTTGGCATCACAGCTTGCTCTGCCATTATATCCATATTAGTTTGAGTTACAAGCATATCATTAATTTCTTTATATGCAGTTGGTTTCATTGCTGGAATATTTGGCATCAAAAAAGAAAGTTTTTGTACACTTTTAATATTTCCTCTAAAATTGCGATATTTATAATCAAAAGGAAGGTAAAGTATAAAACCAAATTTTGAAACAGGAATATCAAGTTTACCAACAGAGACTTCCACAGTTCCACCTCTATCAAATTTATCTTTTTCAACAATCCAAACTAATTCTACTCTAAAACTGCTATTTTCTTCTGAAACTTTTGGCAATGGCATCATAACCTCGTTCTTTTCGTTTATAGCAGGTTTAACAGCCTCATTTTTGACGAATGAAGAAAGACATATTGCATTTTTGGGCAAATTTATATTCAAAAACTGCTTACTATTATTTCTAATTGATAATTCCATAACTGTAATAATTTTTCCTTCTTCTGTTACAACTGTTGTAAAAATTCCAAAATCAGCAATACAAATTAAAACAGGTAATTCATTATGTCGTTTTATATCGAGTTTCAATCTAAAAGGAGACTTTAGGTATTTAAAAGAAAAAACAGGGACAAGATCAAACGATGATTTTAATGAATCTGGAAGTTCTTTACTATCTATTGCAGAAAGATTTTCTTGTTCTTCTGTCGTTATTTCTATGTTTGTTTTATTTGATATTGAAATGAAGCCGGTTTCTCTATCAACGCCTTGTAGTTCGATCGTTGGTATTTCTGTTACAATCGATGGTGTTTCGAGTTTTTTTTCGTAATTTATCGAGGCATTAAAATAACTTGTTGCCTCATAATCAAGAATTATTCTTATAATAGAATGATTTTCATTTGGTTTTACATCGTAAGTTCTTATGCCTTCACCAATTACACTTATAATTTTTGCGTCATTTATTTTCACATTAAAAGAAATCACCCCAGCTTGATAAATAGAATAATAAATGTCGCTTCTACATTTTATTAGAGATTCACCGATTATAACGCCAGTTTGAACTTCTCCGTTTACAATTGGTTTTATTTCTTCTTTTGGTTCTTCCTCGATTTTGAGTGACCAGCCAATATTTACTTCGCCAGCACCAATATAAGAAAAAATTTCTGTTATGTTGTCGTCTTCTTTTATGTGTAGACCAGATGATGGTAATATTGTACATCTAAGATTGATTTTTGGTATTTTAAAATAAAGTTTGCCACTTCCACAAGAAAACAGTCTAACACCATTTTTTCGTTCTTTTGATGAGAATGAAATATAGAATTGCAACTCAATCTCATAAATTCCTTTGGCTTCTGCTATGAAACAATAGCCTTTTTGGGAGTAGCCAAAACTACCACCATTTTTACAGGTAGAGCTTTTAACAACAGTATCACTATTTAGAATATTAATTAATGTCCATTTATTAGAATAGACTTCTACTTTTATATTTGCATGAAAAATACAATCATTTTCCAAAACTTCGCCAAAATAATCGGATTCTAAAATAGAGTAACTTACTGGCGGGTTATTTTTTTCTTCATTCCACAAAAGAATTTCTTTTAGCCTATCAAGTTTTATTTCTAACTTGCAATTTTCTGGATATTCTTCTTTTTTGGCGATCTCAAAATTTCCATCAAAATCTTTTTTCATATAGTCCCCTTAGATTTACATAAAACTTTCTTTATAATTATATAATATTATTTGGGAAAATACAAAAAAATCACAAATTTTCTTTTTTAAAAAATATTAATAAGTCATGGTGAAAATAAAAGAAAAAAGTAAAAAAAGGAACTTGCACTGCGGGTAAATACCGTAACAATGCAAATTCAAGTGTTATTTAATAAAAAGGAGCATATACAATCTATGCTTAGGACAAATGATAATATCACTTATCCCAAACATAGATTTTTTTTAAATAATTTGCATTATCTATAAAAAGGATGGCGAAACTGATAATGCAAATTTAGTAGATTTTACAAAAAAAATAGGTATTCTTAGGTTAAGAAGAGAATTTGCATTGTTTTATAATGGAGTTCTAAGAATGGAAGACAAACAATGCAAATTCAAAAATTATGCTAAACTAATAGACTTAAAATATCTTAAGTCTATAATGCCAATCAAAACGATTGTCATTATAAAAAAAGGAGCTTGAGTTTAAACGGAATCTGCATTGCAACTAGGGCAGTATATGCAATGCAAATCCCAAAAATCTAAAAGGAGTAAAAAGTTCATTGTACCTTTTACAAAATGCCAATCATAAATTTAGTTTCTAAAAAAAATATCAAAGAACATAAAAACTAATTTTAATAATAGTAAATTTATTACATATTGTAAATATATATTACATTTTGTAATATGTCAATAAATTTTTTAACAAAAAATATATTTTTTTCTTTTTTTTGTTAAAAATATTACTTGTTGAAAAATTTTTTTTGTATTAAATAAATGTTAATAAGAATAGAAGTAATTAGAATTCCTGCATTTAAAAAAATCATTTGTACTGCTAAATCAAAATAAAAAATCATTAGCACTGGGTAAGAACAATAAAAAAAGTAAAAAAAACTTATAGATAAAAATACATAAAGCTCATCAGCGTTTCTATAAATCTTTTTTTCAAAAATTAAAATGTAAATTAAAAATATCCAATAAATAATCCCGCATCCAACAGAGGAAACAACAAAAATAACCCTTCCTGTATCATAATCATTAAAAAACAAGTAAATAGAGTAAGCAAAAATAAATGGAATAAAAACTAAAGTAACATAACCAATTATAAAATAAGTTTTTACATTGTTATTAATATTAAAAACAGAATTAACGAATAGTATCATTGCAAATATCACTAAAACATTAGAAAAAAGTAAAATAAATTTCCCTATTTTTTCTATTGTAGATGTTTTTGGTAGATTTAATTCTGGAAAGATGATTTTTGCAAACAAAAGAAATGAAAAAAATAGCATTACAAGACAAAAAAATAAATTTTTATCATCTTTTTTGATTGTAAAAAATATAAAATTTATTAAAGCAATAAAAATATACACCCCAATTAAAATACCAATCGCAATAATCATATTATCCCCTATGCCTGAAATTATACTACAAATTATTTTAATTTCAATATATTTTACTTATCCTGTATTGAAAAAATGGTTAAGTTGTCATATACTTAAAATGTTTTTAAAATATTCGGAAAATTTGGATTTTATACAAATGGATGATATACCCAATGTAAATTTTTATAAAAAAACATATCCAGAGTTAGAGTTTGAAATAATGACTTTGGACAAACTACATAAAAGAAGAAAAAATATTTCAAATAAATTAATAAAATTTCATAGGATCAATTTTTTCCAAATTATCTATATAAGTAAAGGGAGTGGTAATCACTTTATAGATTTTGAAAGGTATGATTTTGAGGCTGGAGATTTAATTTTAATTTCAGATAACCAAATTCAATCTTTTGGTAGAAATATTGAAAATGATGGATATTTAATATTATTCACAGAAAACTTTTTAATAAAAAATATGCTTCATAGAGAAAGCGATTCGCTTGGCAGGTTGTTTAATAATTATCTTTATCCACCCCTTTTAAAAAAAAGCATAATAAATAACGAAAATCTTTTAAATATCTTTCAAGAAATGGAATTTGAATACAATAATGAAGAATTATTTCATAAAGAAGAGATTTTAATACATTTATTAAAAATTATTTTTCTAAAAATATCTCGTATTCAAAAAAATCTTATACCCAGAATAAAAAATGTAGAATGGATACAAATATTCTCAAAATTTAGAAAAGAACTCAAATATGGTATATCTCAAACACGAGATGCAGATAAATACGCTGAAATGTTGAATATCAGTTATAAACACTTAAATATAATCTGTAAAGACATAACTAATTTATCGGTAAAAAAATTTATAGATAATTATATTGTGTTAGAAATTAAAAAAGATTTGGCTACAACTGATATTGCAGTGAAAGAACTTACCTATAAATATGGATTTGATGAACCGACAAATTTTATAAAATTTTTTAAAAAAAATACAGGTTTAACACCCATTCAATTTAAAGATCAGTTAAAAAAATGAGTCTTGGTTCGACATTTACCATTTTCTATCCTTCATTAACCTCGTAAAATATTTGTTTAAATGATATTATTTCATTAAATTATTTAACGAGGAGAAATTTAATGAAAAAAATTATTGTTTTATTTGTGGTAATTTATATTGCTCTATTATTAACAGGTTGTAAAAACACAAAGGAGAGTAAAATAAATTTAACAAACAAAGAAAAGGTTGTTGCTTTAATTACAAGTCTTGAGACTGGGGATCACACACCTATTAGTTACATCAATCCAAAAAAGTATATTCAACACAATCTTATGGCGGGAGATGGATTGGAAGGATTTGGTGAATTGATGAAACATAAACCACCTCAAGGGTTTAAAGCAAAAGTAGTTAGAGCGTTTGAAGACGGAGACTTTGTCTTCACTCATACAGAATACGATTTTTTTGGACCAAAAATAGGTTTTGATATTTTTAGATTTGAAAATGGGCTAATTGTAGAACATTGGGATAACTTGCAAGAAACTGTGACAAAAACAAAAAGCGGTCACTCAATGACTGATGGAACAACGGAAGTTATTGATGTAACAAAGACTGCAGAAAACAAACAATTTATAAAGAATTTTTTTGATGATATTTTGTATTCTCATAAGATGGAAAAAATTACAAACTACATAAGTACAGAAAAATATATTCAACATAATCCCGGTGTTGGAGATGGGTTACAAGGTTTTGGTGATGCAATGGCTGAACTTGCGAAAGCAGGTCTTAAAATGGAATACAAAAAAACTTATCTAATTTTGGGAGAAGGTGAATTTGTTTTTACTCAATCAGAAGGGGAGTTTGCTGGTAAAAATGTTACTTTTTACGATTTATTTAGAATAGAAAACGCTAAAATCACTGAACATTGGGATGTAATAGAAGAAACAATAGCAAAGGAACAATGGAAGAATCAAAATGGCAAGTTTTAATACTTATTTATTTAGTTGTTGATTAAAAAAACGAATTTTGGTCTGTCCCAAAGGGACGGAGCTAGGGACAGACCAGTTTAATTATTTGTAGAATTTTATGAATATAGTTATTTGTATCAATTATTAACTATTTTAATATGTTTATTACTAAATTTGTTGTTTTTAGAAATTATTTATTAAGATAGATAAAATAATTACAATATAATTAATTTTTGTTAATAGTTGGTGTAATTATAATTATTGTTGATTAAAAAAACGAGTTTTGGTCTGTCCCAAAGGGACGGAGGTAGGGACAAAGCATTCTTATTTATAGTCTCTAAAATCTTTAAAAAATATTCTACCCATTCTTTTCATTAATTTTTTCAAACTAACTTTTATTCTTATTTTCGTGATTATATTTTCTTAGCTAAAACTCAAATATTATACTCTAATTTTACCATAATTAAATCAAATTTGGGATTGTTATTTTTTTGAAATGATAATTTTTTTTTGACGGATTGGGTTGTTATTATCTTTTTTTATATATAAAAAAGATTTTTTTATAAATTTTCATAAACTATTAAATTTTTAGACCATAAATATCGAAATAAAACTTGAATTAATCTTTTTATTGTGACAGTTGTTTAAATTGTTATAAATTATTAAAAAGTATTTTATTTTATTGGTTTAAAATAGATTTGTGATTTTAAACGGTGTAATTAATATGAAACCAAAAAATTATAAAATAGGTTGAAATTTTATGGACAAAAAAGAGTTTTATAAGTTTTTTAAAAAGATTCCAAAAGCAGAAATACATCTTCATTCTGAAGGAATAATAAGCAAAGAAACTGCAGGAAAAATGCTTTCAAGAAAACATCCAGAATTTAAAAATTCTGAAAACATAGAAAACCTTTTTTCATATAATAATTTAAAAGAATTTATTAAAGCTTTTTTGTTAATACAAAAGTCTTTTGAAGAATTATCTGACTTTAAGGCACTATTTAATAATATTTCAACCTATTTAAAAAGAAATGGCATTGTTTATACAGAATTATTTTTTTCTCCATCATTATTTGTAAAAAATGGCTGGAAATTTGAAAATATGATGGACGTTTTCTTAAAAAAGATAAAAAAAATAAAAAGAAAAGAAAAAATAGAGATAAAAATTATAATTGATGTTTCACGAACATTTGGTGTTGATAATGCAATGAAAAATTTAGATGCTCTATTAAAGTATAAGAATAAAAACATAATAGGCATTGGTCTTGGCGGAGATGAACTTAAAGGTCCTGCCAAAGATTTCGCTAAGATTTTTACTAAGGCAAAAGATGCAGGGGTTCATAGAGTAGCTCATGCAGGAGAAGATGATGGTCCACAATCTGTTTGGGATGCAATCAATTTGCTTTATTCTGAAAGAATAGGACATGGCATTTCTTCTATTCAAGATGAGAGCCTTATTGAATATCTTTCTAAAGAACAAATTCCTTTAGAAATATGTCCAACAAGCAATATATTCACAAAAAAGTATGTTCAAAAAATCGAAGATCATCCCATAAAAGAGTTTTACAAAAAAGGTGTACTTGTTACTGTAAACACTGATGATCCAACTTTTTTTAATATAAACTTAATAGATGAATATTGGAATTTATATACTAAACTTGGATTTGACCTTTCTGATTTAAAACAAATTATTATAAACGGTTTTAAATCAAGTTTCTTGAGTAAAGTAAAAAAAGAAAGATATATAAAAAAAGTAAATTGTATGTGGAAGAAATATCTTCCAAAAAATAATACGGAATAAAAAATAATAAAAATCTATTAGTTTTTAAAATTATACATACTTGATTTACTTTAAATAAATTATGTGATATAAAATTATATGCACAGATTACTACAAACGAAATTAGTACTGATCCGTGTTATGTGAATTAAAACAAATAGAAAGAAAAATTGATTACAAACTAGTGATTTGTTTTAATTAATGTTGTGTGAATGTTATATAATATTTATTATATAAACATCAAATTTAAATAATTTGAAGTTTTAAATGATTTTGTTGGAGGCGAAAATGAAATATTTTTTAACCTTATTTTTCCTTTTGATAACTCTCGGTATAATGAATGGTGCTACTATTGTGGAAGTTTTTCCAGTAGCAAAAAAGCAATCTTCCGGAATATATGTTAAAAAAGGGGAGAAATTAACTATAAATGTATCCGGTAAGTGGAGTTTATGGGATAAATATAAACTTGTTGGCGGAGAAGGACATCCTATTACAGCAGGCGAATATGGAAATTGGGGAACATTACTCGGTAAAATTGGTGCTGGTGATATTTTTGTAATAGGCACAACAAAAGAAATAACAAGTAATGACGATGGCGTTTTATATCTTTTTCCAAATAAAGGAAAATACCAAATCGAAAAACAGTCAGGAAGTCTTTCTGTATCAGTTGACGGTGGTACTATATTGGAAGATTTTATAAATACAATTATTCCAACTGCAAAAAAAATTACATTCGACCCAAAAGATGGTATTTTGTACACAAATTTATTTTTTAAAGAAAATACAAATGTTGAAATTTACGCTTTTGGAAACTGGACAATGTGGGACGGAGTATATCCTGAGACAAATGCAGAAGGTCATATTTTTGAATTTTCCACAGAAGGAATTCCATGGGGTAGATTGTATGGTGGACTTGGTTCAAGTTTTGGTCAATTTGTAGAAATTTTTTCTATTGGTGAAAAAACCACTTACACAACGACAAAAGCAGGGCTTCTTTCATTATATCCTTATATAGGAAATTATGTTGCTGTAAAAAATGGTAAAATGGATATTTATATAATTGGCGGAGAAGATGCTACTGGTGATATTATAAAAAATATCGATGAGCAAGTAAAAAATAATTCTCAATCACAAGCATTGGCAAAAATCAATGAATACAGAAAGCAAGCAAATCTTCCAGAGTTACAAGTTGATCCTATTTTATCACAAGCAGCATTCGACCACTCAAAATATCTTGCTCTAAACGATACTTTTAGTAGAGAACAAGAACAGGGCAAACAATATTTTACTGGCGTTACTTTTGAAGATAGATTGAAAAAATTTGGTTATACAAAAAGAGCAAGAGAAATGTTTTGCCAAATAGATTCTACAATCTCTGCTGTGGATTTATTCTTTGATAGTGTTTATCATAGATTAAGACTTTTAGACCCAGAATTAAAATATTTAGGCTATGGCGGATACAAAGTTGGCGATAAAACAATTCATGTTTTTGATTTTGGTTATATAGGCGATAATGAATCAAAACCAGATTTTGAAAAAGTTACTTATCCAACAGAAGATTCAAAAAACAATAAAATTGAATGGAGTGGCATCGAAAATCCAGAACCATTCCCACCAGGAACAGTAAAACCGCTTGGTTATCCAGTAACAATTTACTTTAAAGAACAAATTCAAAAAGTTGTTAGTGCAGAATTATTTAATGATAAAGATGAACTTGTAGATTCATTTGTTGTAACTCCAGAAAGTGATGTTAATAATAAGCAAATAAATGCAATTGTTATTATTCCAAAAAAAATTATGAATCCATCATCTAAATATACAGTTAGTGTAAAAGTAAAACTTGCTAATAAACCAGACGAACAAATATTCAAATATTCTTTTGAAACAAAGTCAGAATAATAAACTTTAATTAAAATACTTAACCACAAAGTACACTGTTGCTTTGTGGTTTTTTTATTTGTATGGAGTGATTAAAGTTAATGAAGAGGCAAGAGAGTTTACAATAAGTGATAATTTGTTAAAAAAAATTAACTTTATTTAAAGAATATTATTATCAAAATTATCCTATAAAATTTACTGTGTTTAGAAAATATTGTTGACTTTTTTGTTAATAAATTTTATTTTTTGATGCAAAATAAATTTAAATTATTATAGATTTTTAATAATCTTAAAAAAAATAGGGGTAATTATGAAAAAGATTATTGTTTTAATTTCTTTAATCTTACTAAATTTTATCTTATTTTCCCAAGAAACGAGGGGATTGATCAAAAAGATTAAAGAATTAGACGAAAATGCGACTATTGGAAAGCAATATGCTGTATTAATTGCAATAGATAGGTATAAATACTGGCAACCACTCAAAAATCCAGTTAAAGACGCTAAAGAATTAAAAGACATTCTACAAAAGAAATACTATGTTGATGAATGTATAGAATTATATAACGAAGATGCTACTAAAAAAGGAATTTTTGAATTATTTAACAACCTTATATCTAAGGTAAAACCAGAGGATTCTTTATTTATATTTTACGCAGGACATGGGCATCTCGATACAAAACTTACAAAAAAAGGCTCTTGGATACCAATTGACGGAGGTATTGATGAAATAGAACAAGACAAATGGATAGGAAATGACCTTATAAGAGGAATGATAGATAACATAAATTCAAAACATATATTACTTGTTTCTGACTCATGTTTTTCTGGCGATTTACTGGATAGCAAAAGAGGTTTAGCTAGTCCAAATACAAATGATTATTTCAAAAAAGCATATCAAAAAGTATCAAGACAAATTTTAACAAGTGGGGCATCAGAGACTGTTAGTGATGACTCTGATTTTGCAAGATCTTTAAAAACTTATCTAAAATACAACAACAAATCTATAGTTGACCCATTAAATATATTTGATGAAATAAGAGTAGAATCCGCAAAAAATAGTACTCCTATGTTTGGGTTTATTCCAAATTCAGCACATCAAGAGGGAGGTAGTTTTTTATTCTTCCTTAAAGAAGACCCAAGTCTTGAATACATAGCAAAACTTGATGCAATGGATATAAATAATGCTAATAAATACAAACTTGAGGATTATAAAAAAGAAATTGCTTCTATAATAAAAGAAGTAAAAGATAGAAATTTTACTGATGTTATAAATAAAGGTGAAAAAATTGTCAAAAATATTGATACTAAGTTAAATTCTATATTTCTTGATGAATTATACAATGAACTTTCTATTATTAAGACAAATTCTAACTCTATAAAAGAACTTGAGGATAATTTAAGCCAGATTAAAATGCTTTCTGCAAAGGCAAAAGAACGAAATCTTAATGAATTTTTGGAAAAATCAAATCCAGTAGAAAAAGAAATCGAAAAAAATATTAAAAATAAAAAAGAAATAGAAAGTGCTTTTAACGAATTAGATAATGAAACAATGAATAATGAAAAACTTGAGACTAAACTTAATTCTGAACTTGATAAAATCAATATAAATGAAGAAAATATAAATAAAATATACAATAATATATTAGAAGTTAAAAAAATATTAAATATTGCCAAAAATAATTCTTTAAATAATATAATAAAACAATCAAACAATATAATTTCTAACTTAGAGATAAATATCAAAACTAAAATATCTTTGTCAATAGATACAAATTATTATCTTGTTTTGACAAACAATCAATTTGATACAATGATTAAGAGTAATAATGAATTTTTAAAATATGTAGGTATAACAAGCTATACTGAAATAAAAAATATAATAGAAGAAAAAAATAATAAAATAAACTCATTAAAAACAGATTTTGAAAACAGTAAATCTAGGGAACTTGATAATATTAAGCTTAGCAATTTTTCTAGCTATAAAATTATAGAAGAAAGTCAAAAGAGATTAACTCATATAGAATCTTTGGTACAACAAACTAAGTCGGTTTTTGTAATTTTGCCCAGAAAAATATTTGATACAAAAGAAGTTTTAAGTTTAAACAAAAAGTTAATTGATATTGAAACTGATTGGAATAAAAAGAAAAAGTATAAAAATGGAGTTGCTGGCTCTGGAGCATTCTTTTTTACAACAGGGCTTTTATCTACTGGAGCTTGTATTGCTATGTGGGGGGCTCAAGCTGGACTTAGAAATATGTATAACTCTCAATACAATAATTATATGAGTGGAAATTTTAATTATTATTCCTCTGAACAAATAGTATCAAATGCCCAAACAATAAATGTTTTATATGTGAGTGGCATTGCTTTAATACCTGTATCTGTTGCTTTATTGATACCAGGCATTGTCCTCCTTGGTGTGACTCCAAATGAAAAAAAATACCAAAAAGATAGAGATTATATAAAAAGTAAAATAAAAATTTACAATGTGTCATTGTCTGGTGTTGATATAATGGCTGGTAAAGATACATTTGGCTTTGGGGTTACATTTAAATTACAAGATTAAATAGGAGATTGGCATGAATAAAAAATTAATAATATTTTTAGGATTTTTGATAGTTTTGATTGTTTCTACTTGTAGTATTATTGATATTACAAAATTGAAACAGGATTTGGAAAGTGTAAAAACTACTAGTACAACAACAATAACTACTACTACAACATTACAATTTTATGTTAGAGGAAATTTTAAAAATAACTTGTGGAATACTTATTATTTAATGTCAAAAAATGGAGGTATTTATCAAAAAGATATAATTATAAATCCAAGTACAGACTTTTTGACTGTTAATTATCTTGAATTTAAATTTGGAACATCAAATTGGGAATATGGTTATGGAAATAATACTACAAGTTATTTAAATATAAATTTAAATCAAGTTTTTTATGTTTATGACTTAGATGTTACAAATAACAATATAAGAATAAATCTTACACAAACAGGGACTTATAGATTTACATTTGATTTTATTAATAAAACAGGAAAAGTTGAATTGATAACAACTTCTACAACCACATCGACTACCAGCACTACCACGACAACTACTTCAAGTACGACTACAACATCGATGACAAGTACAACTATTGAAGCAACCACTACTACGATTGCAGATTCAATTCCTACAGCCGGACTCGTAGGCGAGTGGCTCTTTAACGGCAATGCCAACGACACAAGCGGTAATGGGAATAACGGCACAGTGAATGGCGCAACTTTGACACCTGATAGGTTTGGTAATGCCAATAAAGCCTATAGTTTTGATGGGGTGGATGATGATATAATATCAAATTTTAGTAGCAGTATTTTTGGCAATGATTTTACTATATCTGTTTGGATTAATTTAACAAATATTAATAATGATTATCCTGTGATAATTGGTGGAAATGATACTGAATTTATTACTTTTCAAGTATTAGGTCCGGCATATGGTACTAGTAAAGGAAAATTAAATGCATTATTAAGGCAAGAATCTATATCTGAGGAAAAACCTTTAGGTGGGTTAAAATCAAGTATTAGTTTAAATACTGCTGTTTGGTATCACTTAATACTAAAAAGGAGTAGTAATAATGTAATATATTACATAAACAATTCAGTCGATAATTCATCAAACTTTACGAATTTTACAATACGTAATGGGAATCAAATAATTTTTGGGGATGGTCAACCAAAATTTCCTGATTGTCATTTTAATGGTCTCATCGATGACATCCGTATCTACAACCGCGCTTTAACCGATGCTGAGATCACTGCCTTGTATAATGAAGGTCAGGCAAGTTCGTCGAGTTCAAGTACTTCTACGACAAGCACAACGACTTCAACTTCTACAACTACATCGACTTCTACCTCAACAACAACAAGCACGAGTACAACAACAACGACTATTTCAACATCAACTACGACTACAATAGCATCACAAGACAATTTAATATTATGGACAAAATTTGAATCAAAAGTGAGTGTTGAAAATCCTGAAATTGGATTAAGTGGAACTGTATTAAATGATAGTTTTACTCCAGGAAAATATGGGAATTGTTATAAAGCAACATTCGATCAGGATGAAAAGATATATTTTCCTAAGGAGGTAATTCCATCTGAAAGAGGATGTATAGAATTTTGGGCTAAACTTGAAGGATACTCAAGCAGCGATTCACTGTCTTTTGGTGCAAATGGAGGATATTATCCAGAATTTGTTTGGACTTCTGCAAGTAACTGTGGATATAGAGTCGGCATATCAAGTAATAATGGTAATGCAGGAGAGGGTTTATATGCAGGTGCTGGTAATGGACAGATGGCAATGTATAATTGGTCAGGTTCATATACATATGGAGATGTTTTAGGGGTTACCACAGATTGGCATCATTACGCTGTTTCTTGGGATATTAATGGAGTATCTGGAACAACTCATAAAATCAATGTTTATCTGGATGGTACTCCTTTATCAAATCCATATTCATCCCTTTATCCTTCATCATTTCCATTACCTGATTCTGGATTTTTTTATATTATAAAAAATCAAAATACCACAGGAGCCGTTTATATAGATAATCTAAAGATATGGAATTATGCTAAAATTGATTTTAGTGATAGAAATTCGGAAGGAAATAATATTTCTACGACAACTACAACTACGACGACTATTTATGATTTTTCTAATATGTCTTACCGTGATATGGTCTCAATAACTGGGGGTACTTACAATCAGTATGAATCTGACGGATTAAGTCATTTTACTCATACAATATCAAGTTTTAGTATGGGTAAATATGAGGTAACCTACGAATTGTGGTACACTGTCCGACAATGGGCAATATCTAATGGTTATACATTTGCAAATTCAGGAAGAGAAGGAAATGATGGAACAGATGGGGCATCTCCAACAACTGCAAAATATGAGCCTGTTACAAGTATAAACTGGAGAGATACAATAGTTTGGTGTAATGCTTATAGCCAAATGACTGGGTTTACTCCAGTTTATTATACAGATAGTAGCTTTACAACAGTACTAAAAACTTCAACAAATAATAGTACTATAAATACAACAGCAGGTAGTGAAGATAATCCTTATGTAAATTGGAATGCTAATGGTTATCGTCTGCCAACAGAGGGAGAGTGGCAGTATGTAGCATCCAATAAGGGACAAACCCCATATAATTATTTATCTGGAGCATCATTTGATTATACAAATAAAAACAGTTTAGATTATGGAGTTTTTGGCTCTTATTTTGATGGTACAACTACTGGAATAACAAAAACAGCAACGGTAGGAACAAAGTTAGTAAATGGGTTTGATTTATATGATATATCTGGCAATGTATATGAATGGTGCTATGATTGGTATGGGACTTATCCAGAGGCAAGTACAGATTATAAGGGAACTGCTATTTCTTCTGGTCATGTTATACGTGGTGGTTCTTGGTTCAGTAGTGGTAGTTTTTGCCGTATTGCTTCTCGCAACTACATTAGTCCTATCGTTATGGACATCGACGTTGGTTTGCGATTGGCTTTTTCTGCAAGGTAATTACTTTACAACTTTACAGAAATAATAAATAATTCCGTACCGTAAGTAGTTAATTAAGCCCTGTCATCTTTCCAAACCAGCAGGGCTTTTTTATAATACCATTCGCTCCTCTGTTTTTTAATAAAAAAATAAATATATTGTAAATTATCTAATTTTTTATTATATTGAATTATAGAAGGAATAGATATGGAAAGAATATTAATTTTTGAAGATAAATATATTGGTAAATATGTAACTCTGCAAAATGAGGATAGCGATAAAGTTATAACTTTTGATGAGAGTGCAATCAAAGCATATAATGATGCAAAAAAATTAGGAGTAGAATCTCCAATTTTAATGTATGTCCCTGATGGAGAAGTTGCATATATATTATGAAAAAATATCAATTAACAAGATTTGGAAATAATTTAAGTAGGCCGTTCTATATGTTACTATTATCAATCCTGATAATAATAAAAGTATAAAAATATCTGCATTAATTGATACTGGTGCAGATGAATGTTGTTTTCCAATTGAAATTGCATATTTACTTGGGCATAATTTTAATTTGGGACGAATAAAAAAAATATCAACTGCAAATGGAGATATTGAAGTCTTTAGTCATATCAATAGGATTTACATTGATGATTATATGACTAAAGAAATTTTAGTTGATTTTTCTGATAAACTTAAAATTCCAATATTAGGAGTAAGGAATTTTTTATCTGATTTTATTTTAACAATAAATTATCCAGAAAAATATTTTATTTTAGATAGAAAATAATCGGTTTCTGCCTCGCTCGTTCTGTGTACTAACAGTTAATTGAGTCCTGTCATCTTTCCAAACCAGCAGGGCTTTTTTATAACCACAAAAAACACTTAACTAAAAAAAATTGACATAACCATAATATAATTAAGGAGTTTTTAATGAATTATAAAGCCAAATTAAAAACAATAACAGAAATTTTATTAGAAAAAGAAGATTCTTATGGGGAATTAATAGATGTGGTAAATGACTTAAATAAACTTTTTTTTGATATAACGAATTTAGATATTAATAAAGAAGAAAATAGAGAGGCTATATATACAGAGGAAGGCAAGGCTATAGGTACTGTGTGGGCTGCTGCCTGTGTAAAAGAATTCATGAGGACAAAAAAGTTTATCCGAGGTGTCTATTATGGGATAAAATCCGCATTAGAAAAATTTCCAAAAAGACCTATACATATTCTATACGCAGGTACTGGTCCTTTTGCAACTTTAGCGATTCCTCTCACTAGTGTATTTGGTAGCAATGAAATCAATTTTACATTCTTAGAAATTAACGATAACAGTATTGAGTACCTAAAAAATATAATTAAAGCTTTTGAAGTTGAAGACTACATAATAGATATAATAAAATGTGACGCAACAAAGTTTAAAATTGATAAAAACAAGCCTTTTCAGATGATTATTACAGAAACTATGCTAAATGGTCTAAGAAGTGAACCTCAAGTAGGTATTACAATCAATTTAGTATCACAAATGGAAGAAGATGGAATATTGATTCCCGAAAACATTAAAATAGAAGCCGCTTTATTAAGTCCTAAAAAAAATATGGAACGAATGATGAATGCTGACTATAAAGGAGATTATTATAGTCCACTTGATACAATATTTCAGCTAAATAAAGATACATCAAAACTTTATAATGGTGAAAATCGTAATTATTCTTTTCCTGTTGTGGATATTACGATACCAAAAGACAAAGTAGAAGAATACAAAGATTTATCCTTATTAACAACCATAAAAGTTTTTGATGATGAAATATTAACTCATCACCAGTGTTCACTAAATTTACCACTAAAAATAATTTCTTTTAACCAAGAGAATGTTTTTGAAAAAATAAGTTTCCAGTATCAATTAAGTCAAAAACCTAGTTTTAAATATGACATATCTTAGTTTTCAAAAAAATTGATTTTTAACCCAAAGGAGACACGAAGAGCACAAAAGAAATACAGTAAAAAATAAGAACTGGAAAGAAAGAGAAAAATTGATTATTCCAAGCAATGGCAAGCAACAAAATGCTCAGGTTCTATTTCTTTAAGGATTGGTTGTTTTGTAAGACAAATTTCTTTGTGAATTTTACATCTATTGTAAAAAGGACAGCCTTCTGGTTTTTGGGTTGGGGCAGGCATTTCAATGATTGTTTTTTCTGCAAGAATTTCTTTTCTATTTTTTATATCTGGAATACTCGAATAAAGTAACTGAGTATATGGATGAAGTTTTTTTTCTGTAATACTTTTTGATGATCCAAGTTCTACAATTTGTCCACCATACATTACGCCTATTCTATCACAAAAATAAGATACGACAGTTAAGTCATGGGCTATAAAAAGAAGCGAAATTTGATATTTTTTTCTTATTTCTACTAAAAGGTTTAAAATTTGGCTTTGTATAGATACATCTAACGCAGAAACAACCTCATCGCAAATTAATAGTTCTGGTTTTGTCAATAATGCTCTTGCAATAGAAATTCGTTGTCTTTGCCCCCCAGAAAAGTCTTGGGGACGTCTTTCCAAATCTTTTTCTGACAAGCCAACGCTTTCTAATATTTCAGTGGATTCTTCTTTTGCTTTTTTATTGCCTTTCCAAAAAGGAGAATATTTATAACCAGAAGTTAAAACATCGAGTATCGTCATTCGTGGGTTTAGAGAACGGGCTGGGTCTTGAAAAATATATCTAATTTTATTTCTTAATAGTTTTAGATTTTTATTATCAATGTTATCCAAATCAAATACAGTACCATTTTTATCAGTAAAAGAAATATGCCCAAAGCTATGTTTGTACATTTGAACAATTAGTCTTGCAACAGTTGTTTTTCCACATCCAGATTCACCAACGAGTCCAAAGGCTTCATTATTTTTTATGTCGAATGAAACTCCATTCACAGCATAAACGAATTTTCCGTATCTTGCGAAAAGCCCAGCTTCAAGATTAAAATGTTTTTTAACATCTTTTAAAACTAAAGACATATCATTTCCTTCATTATTAAATCAAATATAAATTACAAATTAATGAAATTGTTACTTTTTTAGGCATATAATCAAACTCAAAAAATATTTTTTATAACAACAATAAATTATATTTGTCTTTTAAAAAAGGCTTTTACAGAATGAAATTTAAATCTATATTTATCATCATTCGACAAATCTTTATTTGTTGTTAAAGTTATATTAAAATAATCAAGCCCTACATCTTTTGCTTTAATATAAATCTCAAATGTATCAGAAGAAGACATAGGCCAATAATTTTTTACTGTTAAACCATTTTTCCAAATAACAATATCAGTACTTGGGTCTGGTGTTGGGGTATTTTTAAGTTTGATTGTTAAAGAATTTTCAGACGTATCCATTGACCAATCTGTGTCTACTAATCTACAAAATATTGTTCCTGATTGATTTGTTTTTGATGTGTATGTAACCGAAAACTGATTTAATTTATCAAAAACTACTATAAAACTCTTTCCATAAACATCAAAAAATTGACCTCTTGTAGGTTTTTTATCATCAGGAAAGACATCAGCTATTGCTGTAATTTTTTTATAACTATCAAAATCTTCATTATATTGATAGTATTCTACATTTATTAATTCCCAACGACCTACTATCTTTGAAGAATCAAGTATAGTTCCACAAGAAAGAAAAAGTAAAGTTACAATTAGAATCAAAATTATTAAAATATTCTTCATAAAAAATCCATTTTTTGTTATCTTTATTAAGAGGACATCTGATTATTTCTCGCAAAGTATTAATTATATACTTAAAATGTGTTAAAAGGTCAATCTTTTTTTTTAATCATAAAACAGTATTTTATACTGATAATTGTCCAAATTGATATATACATTAAACGCTATATCATTTTATATTTAGTATTATTTCAAAGTAAACTTTCAGAATACTATATATTTTATATCAATATATCAAGTTAGTTATTTTCTTTAAATCTTTTATTGACTATTAATCTAATATCAGTATAATTATAATATACCATTTAATTTTATGTAACTATAAAATACAGGTTCAGTATGAAGGAAAATACAAATATTTTTTTGTGTGATCATTCTGTCTGTGTTGAGAGTTAAAATTTTGCAAAATTTTTTTTGTAATCATAAGAAAATCAACTTTCCATAGGTTGTTCGTGATTTTTGTAGTAAAAAAAAATCTTTTATTCAAACTATGAATAGATGAGAAAAGAACAGGTATTAGGTTTTTTTTAAAATTCTTTATCAAGGAATAATATATGAGTGAAGAAAATAAATTGGATGAAAATGATGAACTTTTGTTTGCTAACGAGAATCCTCAAGAAATTGAAAATATAAAACTTAAAGATTGTAAATTATTAATTGTTGACGACGATGAGGAAGTTCATCAGGTAACAAAAATGATATTAAAAAACTTTTCATTGGAAGGAAGAAAAATTGTTTTTATTCATGCTTATTCAGGTGAAGAAACCAAAAAAATTTTACTAGAAAATCCTGATACAGCGATTATTTTACTTGATGTCGTAATGGAAACTGATGATGCAGGGTTAAATGTAATAAAATATATAAGGAATGAACTTAAAAATAATTTTGTTAGAATAATTGTACGCACAGGACAACCAGGTAAAGCCCCTGAAGAAAAAATAATTCTTGATTATGACATAAATGATTATAAAGAAAAGACTGAACTTACTGCAAATAAACTTCTTACAACAATCATATCTGCGTGGAGAGCATATAATGATTTGGTATCACTTGATGTTAATAGAATGGGATTGGAACGGATAATTAAAGCATCATCCAGTATTTTTGAAATTTATGTTCTTAAAGTATTTGCAAATGAAATCCTTTTAAATTTTATTTCAATTCTTACTTTGACAAATAAAGATGATGTTATTCAGGGATTTTCTGCTTCGTTAATCAATGGTGAATATGTTATTCTTTCAGGAACAGACAAATATTTGAGTTATGTAGAAAAAAAACTTAGTGATATAAAAGAAGATGAAAATATTAACGATATAAAAGAAGTAATAAAACAAGGGAAGAGTCAATATCTTAACAATAAATATATTGGGTATTTTAAAAGCAAGAATAAGTTTGAGAATATTTTATTTCTAGAAGGTATTGAAGAATTAACAGAGTTAGATGAAAATTTAATTAAACTGTATTGTACCAATGTTTCTATTGGTTTTGATAACCTCTATTTAAATCAAGAACTTGAAAACTCAAATAATAAAATTAAGACATTACAAGTTTATTTGTCTAATATCATTGAATCAATGCCATCTTTAATTATTTCTCTTGATAATAAAGGACATATTACCCAATGGAATAAAGCCTGTTATTTATTTACAGGAATAGACGCTATTAATGCTATTGGGAAACCATTATGGGATATTTTTCCATTTTTTTATAAATACAAAGATGATTATTTTGATTCTATCAATTCAAATTGTAAAAAAGAATTCTTCAAAGAAAAATTTTCTAATGGAAATATTAAGTTTATCAATATAACTATTTTTCCACTTTCTTCTATACAGGAAAAAGGTGGAGTATTCAGAATAGATGATGTAACAGAGTTAGAAAAGACAGAAGAACAGCTAAGGCAGGCTCAAAAAATGGAAATAGTCGGTACTCTCGCAGGAGGTCTTGCCCATGATTTTAATAATGTTCTTGGAGGTATTCTTGGAACTATTTCATTAATAAAATTCAAGTATCAGAAAAATAATAAAATTGAAAAAGACGAATTTTTAGAATTTTTTAATATTATGGAGAATGCCAGCAAAAGAGCTGCCGGAATGGTACAGCAATTATTAGCATTATCATCAAGACAAGAGTTATCTCTGATTGAAGTTAATCTTAATTTTTCAATAAAAAATGTAATTAAGTTGTGTCAAAATTCATTCGATAAATCTGTTGAATTTGCCCCTGAATATTCAAAAGAAGAACCAATGGTATTGGCAGATTCTGGACAAATGGAACAAATTATGCTTAATCTTTGTATTAATGCGTATCATGCAATGACTATTATGCGTACAGATCAAAATCAATGGGGTGGAAAAATTACAATTTCATTAAGAAAAATTCATTCAGATGAATATTTTATAATAACACATCCTAATGCTAAAGAAATTGATTATTGGGTTATTTCAGTTAATGATACTGGGGTAGGAATTGATGAGGCTGCAAAAGAAAAAATATTTGAACCTTTTTTTACTACAAAAACTAAAGGCATCGGAACAGGTCTTGGGCTTTCCATAATAAATAATATAGTAAATAATCATAATGGTTTTATCGATCTATATTCAGAAAAAGGTATAGGGACAACATTTAATGTCTATATTCCTTCATATAAAAAGGCTAATATCAAAGACTCAGGAGAAGAATATGATGATGTGTGTATGGGAGAAGGTTTAATTCTTGTAGTTGATGATGAGCTAATAATGAGAAAGACTGCAAAAGAGATATTAAAAGAATGTGGTTATGATGTTCTAACAGCAGAAAATGGTGAGAATGGAATAGTTTTACTTCAAAAAAATATTGATGAGGTTAAACTTGTCGTTCTTGATATGATTATGCCTGGATTATCCACTAAAGATACATACATTTTGATGAAAAAAATAAAACCAAATGTCAAAATACTTCTTACTTCTGGTTTTAAGAATGAAGAGCGAATTAATGATATTATTAATATTGGTGCAAAAGGATTTATCCAAAAACCATTTTCAATGACCGATTTATCCAAAACAGTGTCTGAAATTATTTTGGGGGAGTAATTACATTATGCCCAACTATTAACTGGTTTTAGCGATAACTAAAATTAGTTAAAACCACAAAGGACACGAACAGTCTGTGTAAATAGTCAAAACTTTGCAAAAAATTTTCGGCTCTGACCCCAAAAATCCCTATTTTTTATCTAAAAATTAACTTTTTTCACAAAAAAATTCTGGTCTTTGTAAAAAAATTGACTATTTACACGGATTGTTCGTGCCATTTGTACTAAATTTTGACTTTTAAATTACTATTTTTTAATAAAATTTATTTAGCATTTAGAGTTCGTTAGGTATATATACTGACAATTTTAACAATTGTCAGTATAATGAATCAAATCTTATTTAAAAAGATTGAAAAAACTTTTTTTACCCCAAAATTGTGCTGTTGTGCCTAATTCTTCTTCAATTCTTATTAATTGGTTGTATTTTGCAACTCTATCAGTTCTTGACATAGAACCAGTTTTGATTTGACCTGCATTCATAGCAACTGCAATGTCTGCAATTGTAGAATCTTCTGTTTCGCCTGATCTATGAGAAATAATTGATGTCCAACCTGCTCTTGTAGCCATGTTGATAGCTTCAAGTGTTTCTGTTAAAGAACCAATTTGGTTTACTTTAATTAAGATAGCGTTTGAACAATTTCCTTTGATACCTTCAACGAGTCTTTCTGTGTTTGTTACATAGAAATCATCACCAACTAATTGAACTTTATCTCCAATAGATGCTCTCAATTTTTTCCAACCTTCCCAGTCATTTTGGTCAAGACCATCTTCAATTGAGATGATTGGATATTTTGTTGTCCATGTTTTGTAAAATTCGATCATTTCTTCTGTTGAGAAGATTTTACCTGGATTTGATTTCCAGAATTTATATCCTTTTCTGCCACCTTCATCAAAAAGTTCTGAAGAAGCAACATCTAATGCGATCATAAAATCAGCGTCAATGCCAGTCTTAAATCCAGCTTTTGTAATAGCTTCTAATATTGTTTCAACTCCTTCTTCGTTTTCGAGGTCTGGAGCAAAACCACCTTCATCACCAACAGCTGTATTTTTTCCTTTTGACTTTAAAACTGATTTTAAAGCGTGGAATACTTCTGCTACATATCTAACTGCTTCTTTTAAAGAAGGAGCACCAACTGGCATTACCATAAATTCTTGAAAGTCAATTTTGTTGTCAGCGTGTTTTCCACCATTGATAATGTTAGCCATTGGGAGTGGTAAAACTGTAGCTAGTGGACCGCCAATATATTGATAAAGTGGTAATCCTCTCGAATCTGCAGCAGCTTTTGCAACAGCCATACTAACAGCTAAAATTGCATTAGCGCCAAGTTTTGCTTTATTTTTTGTACCATCAAGTTCAATCATTGTTTTATCGATTTCAACTTGACTGATAGCATCCATTCCTTCGATTTTTGGAGCGATTATATTGTTTACATTTTCAACAGCTTTCAAAACACCTTTACCAAGGTATCTTTTTTTATCTCCATCTCTTAATTCAACAGCTTCAAATTCTCCTGTAGAAGCTCCAGATGGAACTGCTGCTCTACCAAAAGCTCCACTTTCTAATAAAACATCAACTTCTACTGTTGGATTTCCTCTACTGTCAATAATTTCTCTTGCTTTTATTTGTGAGATATGGCTCATAATTTTGTCTCCTTAAATAGTATAAATTAACCTACATTTAATACATTATTGACTTTTTTGTCAAGGAATTGTTAAAAATTATCTGTATTTTTTTTACTTTTTTAGTAGATTATAGATAGATTCTTAAATAGAGAAATAAATTTAGTTAAAATATAATGTTAGAGTTTATGAATTTTATTAGTGATCAAAATTTTGTTCTGTCCTTTTGGAGTGAATATTATGTTTTTTTAATATTTTTTTAATTATTTTACATAAAATCTTATCAATCTAACAGAAATAATAATACATTTAACATCAAAATACTGAGATAATAACTAAAATAATTATTTAACTCCATAAGTATCTCAATTTATCAAATATTTTAAACAGAAATCTCTTAATGATTAATAATAACAATTAATGAAATTGATAAATAAATAATTTAAAATTAGTAAATTGCTAATAATTAATAGCCAGATTAAGTAAATTTTTTGGTGGTTCTTTTATTAAATCGAATATTCCTTTAATTATAAATGATATTCCACAATATTTATAGTTTTTAGCTTTTTTTACAAGTTTTGCAATGATTGGTTTTTCTGATATTCTTTTGAATGCCTCTTCAATTTCTTCTACTGTTTCTATAATTTTACTTTTAAATCTATCGTACCAAAGATGACCTCTCAAATTGTATTTTTTGTTATATCTCATTGCAAAAACACCTAAAAGCCATTGCATTATTTTTGATAAATCTTCTTTTATTGGTTTTAGAATGAATTGTATTTCGTTTTTTACAATACAAAAATTAGTTAATTCAAACTTATACTTATCTTTAGCTTCTTGTGTAACTTCTAAAAATAAATCTTTTGCTTCTTTTTTGTTAAAAATTTTCTCCTCTCTGTTGATTGTTGCTGTTATGTGATATGTAGCCTCTGGTTTTATTTCTCTTGGTTTTCTCATAAAAAATCCTTTATTATATTAGTATCTATATAATTAAAGGAGTCTTTTTTGCTAATTTGTTACAAAATTTAGTAAAAATTTTGTTTTTTTTGAAAGAATTTTTTCATTCATAAATAAAAAATTGCTCCGTCCCTTTGAATGTTATATAAAAATAGATTATTTTTTTTCTTTGGGTTACCATCTATTAATTTGTTGATAGCCAAACTATTGCTTTGTCCCCTATGATATAATTTTTTTGCAGTTTAGGTTAATAAATTGCATTCAAGTTTAATAAATTGATAGTTCATTTTTTAGATATTAATGTACAATCAACTAAATTAAAAAAAATCTTTTGGAGGATATTAAAAAATGGATGAATTAAAAATTATTATTAGAGATTTTAAAAAACAAAGGGTAAGTAAAAGAGAATTAATAAAATATCTTTCTTCTATAATTATTTCTATTCCACATCTTTTTGGGTATTATGACCACGATACCAAAACTGAGTTTTTTGTTGAGGTTACCAGTAAAATTGAAAAATTTATTTCCTTTTATAAAGAACAAGATGATGTAAAGTTTTTAACATGGTTTGTGGTTGTATTAAAAAGGGATTTTATTAGGTTTATCAAAAAATTAAATAAGAATGAAAATTTTGAAGTGTATAAAAAAAAAGTTCTCTTTGCTAAGTTTGGATTAAGTTTTGAAGAGAAAGAAACATCGCTTACTGCAAAAAAAATTGTTGAAAGAATGGAAAAAAGATTTAAATATAAAGAGGCTATAAACAAAAAATATGTTAGGCTTTTGAGGATACAGAAACAGATAAAAGAAGAGCATGAAGATAAGAAAATACTTTTATAAAAATAGGGACGGAGGAATAAGTTTTATTAATCTTTTTTCTTTTTATTTGTTCTTGAAAAAATATATATTAATATAACATTGATTGTGTGATGTATAACGATGTAAAGCGTTGCTGATATTGCAACTATTGGTTGAAAGTTAGAAAGTGCAATCCAGATACAAATCCCTGTATTCTTTTGTCCAAGACACGACATAAGAGTTTTTTTGTATTCAATATTCTTCCCAAGTAAAAAACCGGTCAAAAAATATAACACTGCAACGACTATTGTTAATAAAATTACTATTATGAGAATATTAAACTGGGTTTTTCTTAAATAAATTGCAGATGAAGATATTGCTATGAAAACTATAAAAATAAACAAAAAATTAATGTATTTTGACACTTTAGAAAAAAAAGGTTTTATTATCTTAATTCTTTTAAAAATTGTTGATATTATAAAAGGTAATAAAATCATAGTTAAAAGGTTAAAAAATATTTGCTTAACTGGGACAGAGGATTCTACCTTATTAAAATAGATGTTTAGTAGTAATGGGTAACTAATTATCGATAAAAAATTATAAAAAACAGTGTTTGCTATTGTGAATGGAATATTTCCACCAAGAAGTCTAACTACAACAGATGCTCCAATTGCGGTTGGAGTTATTGCTATCAAAAAAAGTCCCAGTCTAAAGTCTTGTGGTAAAAAGAATGTGCTAACAAAAATTATAAACGGCAGCACTCCAAGACCAAATATCAAAAAATAAAGCATTTCAAGTCTTAAAAAGTCTTTTAAATTAAAATTAACTTCATAAAAATTGAAAAATAAGAGGATAGAGAGCAAAATCGGCAATAAAAACTTTATTTTATCTCCAAAAGGGAAGATAAGACCAAGTATTATAGAAATAAGTATTGTTATTATAAATGTTTTTTTCATCGTAAATTTTATGTTGAATTTCAGAATAATAACTTATATACTTAAAATGTGTTAAATGGTCAATATTTTTATAACATAGATTTTTGAGATTGTCACTGATTCACCCGTCAAGCGAGTATAAGCCACAGATTAAAATCATGTAATTACTTGATATTAAAGTAATTAGATTTTTTCATTTCTGACAAACCTAAAACATTTCAGTATAATAGCGATTTTTAATTTTATTGACTTTTTGGGAGATATAGATTATATTTTTTTACTAATTATATTATGGAGAATAGTAATGAATAAAAAATTGATTTTGATTTTAATATTAACTGTTTTTATTTCTGTATTATTTTTTTGCTCTGAAAAAGTTTTTCAGGTAGAGGATGAGTACAATCGACTTAAAATTAATGAAACTGACACTGCTTATGAAGTATCTGCAAAAGTCAGCCGTTATCTTGAAATCAAGAATAAAATGGATGAGCAGATATATAAAAGAAGCGAAAAAGGCGTAAAAGATTTGAGCAACACAGATACAGCAGGCGGAATCATTACTGGTATTTTTACTTTATTGGGTGGTGGCGTTACAGGCTTAATCTTTGTAGGAATATTCGTAGGTGCTGAATATGGAATTAATACTAACTGGAACAAAGATGTTTTATCAAAAGAAAAATATAAAGAATTAATAGAAAAGTATAATATTGCTTTAAAAAAAGATATTGAGAGTATGAATAGAGTAATAATTGTAAAAGAAAATGGTAAGATTGTTATTAAAAAATTTGTTAAATAAAAAGAGGCTAAAAATGAATAAATATGGATTATTTGGAATTGTTATTTTGTTTTTTATTTTAAATTCCTGTTTATCTAGTATGATTATAAGAGATATAAAATATCCCCAAACAAGGATAAAGGAAATAGACGGAATTTCTGTAAAAGTTGGAAATATTGAAAGAGATATTACAATATCAGAAGAAGACAGAAAAAAATATAAATTTGATGCTACTCCTGATAATTTAGTTTTTTTTAATAAGATTGATGTAGGCTTTTTTACAGAAGAAAGAGTAATTATAAAATTAGAACAAGGAAAACTTTTAACCAAAGAAATCGCTTATAATATAAAAAATGAATTAAATTCATTGGGGTATGATACAAGTTCTGACAAATCTGATTATCAATTATCAATAAAATTAATAAAAACATCAGTAAATAAAAAAATAAATGATATGTCTGAGCCATTAAAATTTGAGTTTTTATTTTCTTTTGAATATTCTTTATTAAAAGATGAAAATATTTTATTAGATAAAGTTAAAGTAGAAAAAAGTCGAATTGAACCTTATTGGGTTTTTGATTCAAAAGATAAATTATTTTTAGAAAATAATAGAAGAATGGTAATGAATACTTTACAACCTTGTATAGATCAAATAATTTCTGGATGTCATGAAAAAATTGTTGAGGATTTGTTAAATGGGCAATCATTGACAAATTAATTAATTTTTACATTCTTAAAAAAATTTGGATTTTCTAATCTAAACTTTTTATAAAAATAGGAATTGAAATTATTTGGAGTATAATATAATTAAACACTTGTAAACGATCATATATTGACAATCTGTACGATTATCATTATATACTTGTCAGGTTTCAAAAACCTGACAAGTATATATTTTAAATTACATCTTCGATTTAATTATATTTTTTGCTGCTTCTACTGCTTCTTTCATATAATTTGGGTCAATCATGCCAGTAGGTGTTTCGGTTTCAAAGATTCTTTTTGGAAGAGTGTAATCATCCAATGAAAAACCTTCTTGAAATTTAAATTTATATTTTTCTGTGTAAATTTCTTCACCGATTCTTTTTAAATCTTCTTTTGTTAGTTTGAAACCTGCACATTCTAAAGCTTTTAAGACTACATCTTCTGTGTAAATTCCTCTTGCAAAAAAACAGATTGCAAGACTTGTTAAAATTTGTCTCCATTTTTCTTCGTCTATTACTTTTTTAGCAAGTTCTTCGCCAGTGATTTTAGTTGTGATTAATACTTTTTGGTCAATACTGTAACCTGCATTATCAAGGTGACTATGTCTTGTGCCAATCAAAAATCCAAGATGTGCACCAGGTCCTGTGTGATAACCAGGCATTTCATTCTTACCAAAAGTTAAGCTAAATTCTTTTCCTCCATAAACAGAAGAAGCATAATCTGACCCCTTACCCAACGCTTTATAAAAATCATTTGGTTGGTCGATTATATTATCAAGTATTTTTATGTAAGTATCGTAATCATTCCACTCTGGTTTTAAATCCACAGTCTCTTTATTTGTTATAAGTCCCTTTTGATAAGCTTCAGTAACCCATGCAAGGACAACCCCTGCACTCATTACATCAAGCCCCCAACTTTCGATTCTATCCATAAGTTTTAGAATGCCTTTTGTATCTGTCCCACCAAGCATTGACCCCAGAGCAAAAATTGGCTCATAGTCATAACAAACCATCGATGTTTTATAAAAATAAGGTTCATCTTCATAAGGCTCTCTTAATGACGCTATATGAATACAAGCAACTGGACAGTGAGAACAAGCAAGTCTTCTACCAAGATATTTTTCTGCAAAAGCCTCCCCAGAAATTTGGTCAGCACCTTCAAATCTACTTTTTTGTAAATTTTGGGTTGGTAAGCCTCCGAGTTTATTTAGTGGCAAAACATTTTCAGGTGTTCCTAATTCATGATATTTTTTCATGAGAGGAGATTCTGTTGCTGCATTGTAAATTTCGTCATAAACTGAGATGTATTTTTTGGTATCTTCGACAGATGTTGACCTTTTTCCAGAAGCAACCAAAGCCTTTAGGTTTTTGCTTCCAAATACAGCACCAAGCCCCAGTCTACCAAAATGTCTATAAGTTTCTGCAGTAACACAAGCATACGAAATTTGTTTTTCGCCAGCACGACCTATTCTCATTATTGTTCTAAGTCCTGCATCTTTTTCGTTTTCTCTAATTACCTTACCAGTTGTGGAATTATGCTCCATTCCCCATAAAGTTGTAGCGTTTTTAAAAACTACTTTATTATCTGTTATAGATAGATAAATTGGAATATCACTTTTTCCTTTTATTACAATTGCACCAAAACCAGCCATTCTAATTGCTACTGCAGTTCTTCCTCCACAATGACTTTCTCCAAGATTGCCAGTGTGTGGAGACTTAAACATTGCAACAGTTTTTGAAGCAAGTGGAAAGAATGAAGTCAATGGACCTACCACAAAAATTATTGGATTATCTGGACCTAAAGGGTCACATCCAGGAGGACAGTTTTCTTTAAGTAATTGTATGCCAACTCCAGTTCCACCAAGATATTTATTAAATAAATCTTCTCTGTTTTCGATTCGATAATCTTTTTTTGTTAAATCTATGTAAAGTACATTTGAAAGTGTATCACCTTTAAGCATTTGTTACTCCTTCCTTGTCTATGTCAAGTACTCCGTAAGGGCAATATTTGACACAGTAACCACAATGAATACAAATCATAGGTCTATTTTTAGTGTCCATAAAAACAGCATCTAACACGCAAGCATTTTTGCAATTGCCACAACCAACACATTTTGCTGGATCGAGTAAAACTCCACCGTCTTTTCTTACTCTTAGGGCATCTGTTGGACAAACTTTTGCACATGGAGGGTCAGTACATGCTCTACAAACAACAACTGTAAAACCCTTACTCATTCCGCCTAAAGATTTAATATTTATACAACTTTTAGAAAGTCCCGCCTTGCCAATTCTTCTTGTACAAGCAAACATACAACTCTGGCAACCAACGCATCTTTCAGCATCAACTACTGTTAACCTCATTAGTCCTCCCTTGATTTTCTGCTTTTGATTTAAGTAAATCATATTTGTAACAAATTTTCAATTAAAAATTAGAAAATAATTAATTTTAGTAAATCGAAATTCGGATTGATAAAAATTATTCTTCAATATAACTTTCAGTCAAAAAATTGGCTTGACTTTTTATTTCAATAATTTTATATTTTCTTTATGGAAAATAATAAATAACTTGAATAAACTCGATCTTTTAAATGATTTTTATAGAATAGAGATATTTTTAATATATATTTTGAGAACAAAAGACATTGATTAAATTATTATCAAAGAAATTTGGGCTAGCAAACAATTAAATTTAATTGATAACAAAATGTAATAGTTTAGAAAAACTTGATATTGCTTTAGAAGATATTCTATTTTTATATAACAAATTTGATATGTTAAAAAAATTAAATAATGGCAACATTGATTTATGTAGTAAATTGGATGGCTTGATGGTAATTAATATAGGTGCGATTTAGAGGCTTCTAAATGAAATTAATAATTTTATTTTTATTACTACTTTCTATTTCGTATAATTTAAATTCAGATGAGCAAATTGAAATATCTTTTGATAGTAAAAATAATTTTAGGCAATCTTTTAATGATTGTGCTTTGTATTCAATAAAAGCTATAGTTACTATCATTAAGAATAAAAATATTACAATATCTGAAATATCAGAAAAAATTAAAGAATTTAGATTTAAAAATAATTATACTTTACCATTTGGTATCGAATCTGTACTCAAGAATTTTAATATTAAATTTAAAATATTAAATTGTTATTCTAATACAAATGAAGAAAAAATAAAAATATTAAAAACTAATCTAAATAATTTAACTCCAATCATAATTTTGGTGGAATACTCTAAATTTCAACATTATATGACAATATTAGGTTATAATAAAAAAGAATTTTATATATATGATTCTGTCTTAACGAAAGATAGTAAAATACCAAATTTAACCTTAGATTTAAATGGATCACTTCCCGGTAATAGAAATATAGATTATGAAACTTTAATAAATATGTGGAATAATGGTGGAATGTTTGGATTATATAAAAATTATGGTATTGTTTGTTTTAAGTAATTTTATATATTCTCATAAAATTTTACATATCCAGAAAGGTAATTTTTGATTAATTGGTAGAGTTCTTCTTTTTGTGGAATGTCTTCTTCTTGTGTAAGTGTTTTATATGGAAGAAACCCTCTTGCTTGATAGTTTTTTAAAGCCCCAGCGTGATCGAGGTTGCAAGTGTGTACCCAGACTCGTTTTGCTCCGAGTTGCCATGCTGTATTTATTGCATTTGAAAGAAGATGTCCACCAAGTTTTTTTCCTATTTGAGATGGAAGGAGTCCAAAAAATTTTATTTCTACATTATTATCATCTTGAATTTCTAATTCATAGTATCCAACTAAAGTTTTATCTTTAAAAGCAAGATATGTTTTTAGTTTGGTCTTAGTTAAATATTGTTGCCATTCTTCAAAACTCAACTTAAGACGACTTTCCCAATTCCACACAAGCCCAACGCCAACAAATAACGAAAAATTTATAAAACCGTCAGCAGGATTTACCTCCATAATTTGTAATTGCTTATCAAAGTCTAATGTAGGAACAAATTCCTTAATAGAATTCATTTGTAAAGATGTAGTTGTAACTTGTTGTAGCATTTTAAACCTCAAAAAATAATTATTTAAAAGTTTTTAGTAATAATACTCAAAAATTTTAGGTTTGTCAAAAAAATTAACTACTGAAATAATTTAATAATAATAAAGTAAAATGCTGTCCTTAGGAACAGAGCAAAATCTATTTTCTTTTAAATTTGTGTTTTTTTCTAAAATTTTTTAACTAATAAATATAAATTTCTTACAATTAATGTTAATTTATAAAAAATAATTGATTTATTCTCTCTAAATTGCTATAAATTGTAACTTAAAGAAAACATTCTATTAATCTGATATATGCTAATTTTGACATAAAGTTGTTGTAAATATAAATTCAAATTTTAGGAGATTAAATTGTCAACTTTTATTTTTTTGATTGTGTTAATTTTTATGATTTTTATAAAATTATTAGTCCAATCTATATTTTTAGTTCATAAATTACAACAAGTTGGTTATTTTAATATGAAGTTTTTAAAATGGCTTGAAGGTAACAAATATAGAGAAGTTTTATTGTGGAATATTTTTGAGTTACTTTTGCCTCTACTTTTAATTTTAATTTTTTATTTTACCATTGGTAAGATACAAATCGTTATTTATAAATATATCACTTCTTCTATAATGATATTAACTTTTTTGTGGAAAATTATACATCCTTTTACAGTAGGTTGGGTTGGTCCTAAGGCAAAAAATAAAAAAGAACTGGTTTTTACACCGCGGGTAATTAGACTTTTTTTTACACTAATTGCGATTTTAATTATAATTTTAAGTTTTATTTTTTGGTTTACTGCGACTCCTTTTGACGAGTTTACACTTTCGAGCTGGAGTTTTTTTAAATTTAACGCTTTTTTACTTTTTGTCAGCGTTATAGCACCTGTTATGATTTTGGTTGCAAATATAATTAATATTCCAATAGAAAAATTAATTCACACATTCTATTTTGTAAAAGCAAAATCTAAGATAAAAAAAGTTGATTTACAAAAGGTTGGTATTACAGGAAGTTATGGAAAGACTTCAACAAAATTTTTTGTAGCAACAATTCTTTCTGAAAAGTATAAAACTTTATTTACTCCGTCATCTTTTAATACTCCAATGGGTATAAGTAAAGTTCTTAATCAAGAAAATTTATCCAAATATGAATATTTTGTTGCAGAAATGGGTGCTGATCACAAAGGCGATATTCAGGTTTTATGTAACCTCGTTAATCCAAATTCTGGAATTATAACAGCAATTGATATTCAACATCTTGAGACTTTTGGGAGTCTTCAAAATATAATAGATACAAAACTTTCTCTTTTTGCAAATCTTTCTCCAAATAGTATCGCAATTTATAATTATGACTCTGAAATATTGAGAGAAAGCATTAAAAAGAAAGATTTTAGCAAATTAAACCTTTTTACTTATAGTATTATCGAATCTAATATCAAAAGCGTAGATATTGTAGCAAAAGATATTAAACATACAAGAGCAGGGGTGGAGTTTGATGCAATTTTAAAAACAGGCGAATCTTTTCATATTGCAACAAAATTACTTGGAGTTCACAATGTTTCAAATATACTAGCTGCTATTCTTTTTTGTAAATTGATGGGGCTTTCGATTGACCAAATAAAAAATGGTATAAGAAAAATAATGCCAGTTGAGCATAGGTTGCAATTGATTGACTCAGGAAGCGGTGTTTTGGTGCTTGATGATGCTTTTAATTCAAATTTAAAAGGTGCTTTAGAGGCTTTACGAGTCTTAAAAGAAATTGATGGTAACAAAAAAATTGTTATTACTCCAGGTATTATCGAACTTGGCGAAAAGGAAGATGAGATAAATTTCAATTTTGGAAAATATATTTCACAATTTGTTGATTTTGCTATTTTAGTAGGAAAAGAGCGAACAAAAAAGATAAAAGACGGTTTACTCGAAAAACACTTTAAAGAAGAAAATATAATAATAGTTAATTCGTTACAAGAGTCGCAGTTGGTTTTAAAAGAAATTGTTAGTATTGGAGATGTTATACTATTTGAAAATGATTTACCTGATGTGTTTTCTGAATAAATTTAATAAAAAATTTATAAATTTTTTAAAAAAATAAATTTAGTACTTGAACAAAATTACTTTATATGATTAAATATAATTTGTTGGAATAATAAAAATATTCTGACTGGTTATATTTATTATTTAATATAAAGTAACAAATTTTTTTAGGAGGATACTTAAATGAGAAAAATTTTTTCTATTCTTATTGCCGTTACGTTAGTAATGGTACTAACAATGCCTTTAGCTGCTCAAAAGAAAAAAATTACTATCTGGTGTACAGATAAAGAAGTAGCAGGTTTAGAGCCAGTAAAAAAAAGTTTTAAAAAAGCAAAAAGAATTGATGTTGAGATTGAAATTCAAGCAGAACCAAGAAGTAAATATATTTCTGCTGCAAAAGCTGGTACTGCACCAGATATTCTAGTAGGTGCACATGACTGGGTTGGTGAACTTGCAAAAAATGGTGTTATAGCTGAAATTAACCTTTCAAATGAAGATAAGGCAAAATACTATCCATTAGCAATTCAAGGATATACTTATAATGGCAAACTTTATGGTGTTCCTTATGACTATGAAGGATTAGTTCTTTTTTATAATAAAAAACTTATAAAAGAAGCTCCAAAAACATGGGAAGACATGATTGTAGTTGCAAAAGCTTTAACAAACGTAAAAGCTAATAAGTATGGTTTCTTATACGGAATCAACAATGATTTCCATAGAAATTATCCATTCTTTGGTTCTCAAGATGCTTATATTTTTAAATACGAAAATGGTAAATACAATGTAACAGACATTGGTCTTGATAGTCCAGGTGCTATTCTTGCTGGTAAATTTATTTACAGATTAGTTCAAGAAGGCGTTGTTCCATCTTCAACAAACAATGGTACTGTAGAATCAAACTTTTTAGATGGTAAAGTTGCTATGGTTATGGATGGATGTTGGAATTACCTTACATATTCAAGGTCTTTAGGTGTTGACAATATTGGCGTTGCAAAACTCCCTACATTAAATGGAAAACCATCAAGATCATTTGTTGGAGCAAGAGGTTTTATGATTTATCAAGCTTCAAAAATGTTAGAGTCAGCAAAAGATTTTATAATTAACTTTGCTGGTGAAGAAGAAGGTCAAACCGCAATGTTTGATGCAGGCGGAAGACCACCAGCACACATTAAAGCTTCTGAAAAAATTTCTAAAAACAATCCACATATTAAAATAATGATTGACTCTGCGAATGATGGCGTTTTAATGCCAAATGTTAAAGCTATGGCTGTTGTTTGGAACTATGCTGGTGGTATGATTGATAAATTTAATACTGGAGAAACAACTGTTGAAAATGCTTTAAAAACAGCAGTAAATACAATCAGAGAAGAAATTATAAAAAAACAAAGTAAATACGAATAAATTTTGACAAAAATAATAAACTCCGCCGTAAAAAGGCGGAGTTTATTGTACAATGCCAATTTTTAAATTGGCATTCAATTTTAAAATGTTGTAGGCGTCTTATTTTATATATCAAAAATGATATTTTAAAATATTGTTTTTATAAAAAAAGAGTTACAATTTAAAACATTTTAAATATATAATTAAACGAGAGTAATTTTTTTTATTTTTACTAAAGAATAGATATTCTATCTTTAATTTATTATTATAAAACAAGTTATTCAATTTTAATTATATACCTAAAATTAATTAAAATAAAACGTTTTAATTAATTTCTAGTAATTATATACGGAGTGAGAAAATGAGTAATGAAAAGGAAAAATTTTCTACAGAGGAAAAAAACGACGTAAATCCTATAGGAAAAATAATTTCAACTTTGTTTTTCTTAGTTGTAGGAGTTGCTTTAGTCGTTTTGGTTTTTTCTGCTTATAAAAATATATGGGTTTCTTCTTTGATTATTTTGGCAGTTGGCTTTATTCTTTTGGCTGTGTGGAACAAAAATTTTTATATTTATAGATATATGTTACCTGCCATAGTAATAATTCTTGTTTTTACTGCATATCCAATAGTCTTTACAGTCTATATTGCTTTTACTAATTTTGGTACAGGGCATATGCAAACAAAAGATGAAGCAAGAAATATTCTTCTTACATCAAACTGGGCAGTAGATTATGATAGTCAACCTCTTTTTGCAGAATTTTATGCTCCAAAAAAAGAAATTAATGAATATATAACTGCATATTTGAAAGCTTTTGAAGAGTTTGATTATAAAATGGCACAAGAAAAGAAAAAGGGTAGGTCTGAAGAAGATATTGAAAATATGTGGGATATAGATTTTTTTGCTACAAAACAACCAGAACTTGTTAAAAATTCTCTTGGTAGACTAAAAAAAGAAGATTTTACTATAATATTGTATTCAAAAAAGAGTATAGATTTAAATAATCCTGAAGAAACAGAAGAAACTGTACCAGATCAAGAAAAAACTTTAAAAGTGTATATTAGTGAAAAAGGTTCTAATCAATTAAAAGAAATAAATCTTACAGATGTTCCTAATTATGCAAAGGGAAAAATTCTTCTTGGAGATACAGTTTATAAAAGAGAAGGGCTTGAAAGAGCTGAAAAAGATATTGATGAAAATAATGCTATAATGGTTTCTATTTCAGATTTTAGAGAATATTATGAACAGTTGGCTGATAAATTTCCTTTAAAACTTGGTACTTCTGAATATTTAATAGAACAAGCAAATCAATTTTTAAGTAAAAGACATACTTATAAAATAGATGAAAAAGATCCAAAAATTATGTGGAAATTAAATACTTCTAATTTTCAATATGATAGAAAAATATTTGAAGACAATAAATATGGAAAGTTTTCTGCGACAGTTGATAGTGAAGCTCCAAAATATTGGAATCAATATGAAGTTAGTAGTTTAGAATTTGATTATGGACCTCTTAATCTTGAAAGAAATTCTTATGCAGAAGATTTTTTAGAGAAAAAAATTGCAGAAGATGATTTGAAATCTAAGTTAATTTTTAATCAAAAATCTGAAATTGAGGGAAATCCAATTGACTTAATAAATAAAGACAAGAAAAAAGAACTTAATTTATTAAAAGAAGAAATAAATAATGCTAACAAATATATAAAAGAGTTTAATAGTAAAATTGGTAAGTATAAAGAAGAATTTTTATCTATGTCGAAAGAAAAGATAATGAATGATTTACCAGATTTACCGCTTGAAATAGAAAAACTTGCTTTTGAAAGTAAAATTTTATCAAAAATAACAAATGAAGAAGGTAAGAAATTTTTATTATTTTATTATAGAGTTAGATTAGTTGGAACAGATAAATATTATCTTGAAAAAGATAAGATTACAGATGATGTAAAAAAGAATTTATGGGCATTTTTAAATTCTAGTGGATATTTTAATATTCAAAAAGAAAAGAATAAAAAGATTTCAGACCTTACTAGAGTTCATTTTCCAAAATTAGCTCTTATTAAATTAATTACTATTGGTAATGCAAATCTTGAAACTGCTTTTTCTATTGAACCTGGATATTCTGTTGTAGTAGGATTAAGTAATTTTAATAAAATTATATCAAGTAGAAATATAACAGCTCCGTTTTTATTTGTTTTCTTATGGACAATTCTTTGGTCTGCAATATCTGTTATTTCTTCTTTTGCAATGGGACTTGCTTTAGCTTTAGTTTTTAATGCAAGTGACTTTAAAGGAAAATATATTTATAGGACATTATTTATTCTGCCTTATGCTATACCATCGTTTGTTACTATATTGATGTGGAATGGCTTTTTAAACAAAGACTTCGGTGTAATAAACAATGCCTTTGGAATAACAGTCCCTTGGCTTATGGAAGGATATATGGCAAAGATGAGTACTCTGGTAGTTAATCTTTGGCTTTCTTTCCCTTACTTTATGATTATAAGTCTTGGTGCTTTACAATCGATTGATAGTACAATTTACGAGGCTGCCAATGTTGATGGAGCGTCAAATGTTCAGCAGTTTACTATACTCACGCTACCTTTATTACTTATTGCTTTAGGACCAATGCTTGTTGGGTCTTTTGCTTTCGCGTTCAATAACTTTGCTGGTATCTATCTTTTAACTGGTGGTGGTCCTACAATGGCTGCAGGTGTATTGCCAGGTCATACAGATATTCTAATTTCTTATACTTATAAGCTTGCTTTTGGTGAACAAAACAAAGATTATGGGTTAGCATCAGCGATAGCAATTATAGTATTTTTAATCATAGGTACTTTAACTTTTGTAAACTTTAAACTTACTGGTACCTTTAAGGAGGTAGACAATGCGTAAATCAAAGAAAACAGCTTTTGATATTATTAAAGAAATTCTATCACATATACTTTTGATATTTGTAGCAGTAGTTGTATTACTTCCTATTTTGTATGTAGTATCAGCTGGATTTAGAGTAAATCAAGCTATTTTTGGACCATTAGTAGATGTGAACACGTGGACTGATCAAAATATTGCTAACAGAAGAGAAAATACAATAACTAAAGACCTTTTAATAAAGAGACTTAGTTTGGTTTTTGATGGTAAAACAAGAGATGAGATAAAATCTATTGAAAAATCTAAAACTAAAATAACTATCAATTTAAATGATGGAAGTCCAGAATTAAAAAATCTTAAAGCAAAAATGATTACATGGATAAAAAATAATGGTAAAGATAATACAGAGGCGGAATTTTTGGATGCTTATAATACTTGGAGTTCTACTATAGATGCGTCTCTAAAATTTCAAGCAGATTCTCAATTATTTTCTGAATCAGAAAAGAGTAAGTTGAGATATAAATTTGATGTAAGAACATCTTTAGGCAACTTTATTTGTTTTTTTACTGGAACTGTACCTAACACAAAAGATGCAAAATATCCTATGTTAAGGTGGATGTGGAATTCTGTTTTTATTGCAGGTAGTGTTGCTTTAATTCAAGTTGTTGTAACTGCTTTGGCTTCTTATGTTTTAAGTAGATTTAGATTTACTGGTAAAAAAGAAAGCCTTATGGTTTTATTAACTCTACAAGTATTTCCGGGTACTATGGCGATGGTTGCACTTTACCTGCTTTTACAATATCTTGGTAATCTTACAAAAATAGGTTTTGGTGTGCCAATCGTAGGTATTGATACACAATTAGGGTTAATTTTAATCTACCTTGGTGGTGGTATTCCATTTAATATATGGATGGTTAAGGGGTATTTTGATACAATACCAAAAGCACTTGAAGAATCTGCGATTATTGATGGTGCTACAACATGGCAAGCGTTTACAACTATAATTGTTCCACTTGTTAGACCAATTTTAGCCGTTGCTGTTGTATTGTCTTTTGTTGGTATGTATAACGAATTTGTTTTAGCCGCCGTCGTGTTGAATAAACCAGAGAATTATACTTTACCTGTTGGGTTGAGATTTTTTATGAATGCTCAGCAGGATGCAAGATTTGGTGTGTTTAGTGCTGCTTCAATTATGGGGTCTTTACCTATTGTTGTGTTGTGGCTTGGATTACAAAACCAAATTATCGCTGGTTTAACTGGTGGTGCTGTAAAAGGTTAAAATTTTTTATTTACATATTTTTTTTAAAGGCTATCTCAAAAACTTTTGAGATAGCCTTTTTTTATTAACCTGAATTTCGATTTAATAAAATATAGGATATACCAACTATTAATCATTTTTAGCAATACATATTAATTTTTTTAACACGAAGGACACGGACAAACTTTGTAAATAGCCGATTTTTTTACAAAGACCTAAAAATTTTTTATAATTTTATAAAAAAGATCAATTTTTAAGCAAAAAAATAGGCATTTTTGGGGTCAGAGCCTAAAATTTTTTGCAAAGTTTTGACTATTTACACAGTCTGTAAGTTCTGAAACAATGGAATAAAACTAAGCATAAACTTGACAAATTTAGATTTAAGTATTACTTTACATTTGTGCAATTTTCTTGCCTAAAGAGAGGATTAAAATTAATGATAAAAAAATATCATTAAATATAGAACCAGATCAAAAGAGTTTAGGTATTGATCTAGTTTTAAAGTTTTGAAATTACTATTGATTTTTTTTGGATTATTAATTAAAATTATATATACGTTCACAGGAGCAAGTTGGAGGTTTAATATATGAAATTTAATTTTATTGTTATACTATTCCTTATTAATGTCTTTATTTTGCAAGGAGAAGAAAATAATCATATCTCTTTATACACTAATGAGACAGTTCAAGGAACTCCCCTAAATATTATGGTTGATCGTGGCGAGTTTTACAACTCAAAATTTAAACTTGATATTTACAGTATATATATAACTCCACAAATGGCAATCTGGGTTGAGGATATGGATGGTACTTTTCTTGAAACTCTCTATGTTACTAATTCATTGGCAAAACAAAAATGGCAAGCTTTTATAAAACTCGATAATGAAAAAAGCTACAGAAGTGAAACTCTCCCTCGTTGGCTTTTTTCACAGTTTACCAAAACAGGTTTTTTCCCAAGTAGAGAAAACCCTCTTCCTGATGCTATAACAGGGGCAACTCCATTTAGCAGTTTTATACTTACCACCAAAACATGTTTTACTAAAAAGAAAGTCAAAGTTATGTTTGAAGTAAATATGGCTTTTGATGACAACTCCAACTTTTCGGTATCACAAGAATTTGGTAATCCAAATGCTAATGGGACATCAGGACAGCCTTCTTTGATTTATAGTGGAGTTGTTGATCTTTCCAAAGCAGGTGATTATCCGCTCATACTTGTTGGTTATGGCAGTCCCACAGGAGTTGATGGATCAATAACTCCAAAATTAGAACTTATCACCACAGCAAAAGATATTATTAAGAAAGTAACGATCAGAGTAGGTATGTAAAAATTTTATATAGAATAAAATCATTAGGAGAACTTATGGATAAAACCGTTTTAAAACAAAAGATTAATACTTTAGAAAAGTTTCCAGAATTAAATGCTTCGTTAGTTAAAAAATTTGGAGAGATAATCGAAAGATTGGCAGGCTGGGATTTATACAGGATAAATCCGATAACATTCGCAAAAGAAAATCAATTGCCTGAGTTTGATACAATAAATATGTTTATTTGTGGAGCAAAGATTGGCATTTTTAATTTTGAATGGAATCTTATATGTCCAATGTGTGGTAGTATTATGAAAAGTCATAAATCATTGGGTAATGTCGAAAAAGATAAAATCCATTGCTCTGTTTGTGATATTGATATAGAAGTTGATTTGAGTCAGTTTGTAGAAGTCGCTTTTTCAATAGACGAATCCATTGAGAATAAAATGTTAGACCCTTTTAAAGATTATTTCAATGATTATAGAAAATACTTTTTTTCAAAAAATTTTACTCCATCAAAAAAACTGGCTGATTATATGAGCAATATTGGAATTAAAGGTTTTTATCCAATTGCTTCAGATGATACTGTTAAAATTAATTTTAAGGCAAAACCAAACGAATTATATAGATTATCAAATCCAGATAATAATTTTTTAGTTAAATTCGTCTTTAATGACCAAATTTCATCAATTCCAGAAATTATTGATATTGACCTTTTATCAAATGGGTTTTCTACAAAAGTTTATGAAATTCCTGCAGGGGACATTACAATACAAGTTAAGAGTCATCTTCCCACAAAGGCGGGCTTACAATTGTTGTTTGTTGATTATCCTTTTTTTACTAGCATTACACCAGTTGATTTCCCAACTTTTCAGCCATATATTACAGGAAAAATGCTATTAAACAACCAAATTTTTAGGGATTTATTTAGAATTCAATCTCTTCCAAAAGACCTTAAACTAAAGGTTAGCAATATTACCATTCTTTTTACTGACTTGAAAGGTTCTACTGAGCTTTACGAAAAAACTGGAGATATGAACGCATACAATATTGTTCAAGATCATTTTGAAGTGTTAAAAGATTCTACAAAAAAATACTCTGGGGCTATAATAAAAACAATTGGTGATGCAATTATGGCTGCATTTTCGCGACCTAGTGATGGAATTATGGCTGCACTTGATATGATAGACAAAATCGAAGAATATAACAAAAATAATACAAGTGATCCAATTTCAATAAAAGTAGGGTTAAATATTGGTAATGCTTTGACAGTAACAGCTAACGATATGTTAGATTATTTTGGTCAAAGTGTAAATATAGCAGCACGAGTTCAAGGATTGGCTGGTAGCCAAGAAATATGGTTTACCGAAAATATTTATAACGACGAAATAAGTTCAATTTTGAACTCAAGCAAATTTAATATCGAAAAGAAATCTGCTTTATTAAAAGGAATTGCAGAGCCAACCATTGTATATAAAACTTACAAAGTGTAAAAAAATTATCACGGAGGTGCCTCCTCCGTGTTTTTTCATTTTTTGTTTGTAAAAAATTTTAAGTATATAACCAAACGAGTTAGTTTTTTCATGATATATACCAAAAAGTTTTAATTTTTCACAAATTATAGACTATAAATTAATGAAATTGGAAACGGTTCATTAATTTGTAATCTCTTATCATCTAAAATTTTTGAATGAAAATATATTTATAAAAATATTATCGATTCTTATTGATTTTCCCGAAATTATCTTTTAAAATTAAATTGTATTCAGTATTAAAAAACTTAGGAGAATTTTAAATATGAACTTAATGCTTTTTTTGCAAGGTTTAATTCAGATTGTTTTATCGCTTATAACAGGTGTTTTTATCTTTTTTATGAGTTTCAAAGTTTTTTCTTTGGTCACAAGAGACATTGATGAACTAGCTGAACTCAAATCAAATAATATTGCAGTTTCTATTGTTGGAACTTCTTTTGTTTTTGCAATAATGCTTATCGTGAAGACTGCTATAAGTCCTGCGATGGATACATTAACATTTTCTTTTAACGTTCAACATATTTCTGTTGCTACAATTTTTTATTCTATAATAAGAATAATTATTTTTTACATAATCTCTGCTGTTTTTGCTTTTTTGATTTTATGGCTTGCGATTAAATTATTCTTAATACTTACGACTGAAATGGACGAGATGGAGGAGATAAAAAATAATAATATTGCAATATCAATAGTTATGGGGACTTTGATAATTAGTCTTGCTTTAGTTTTAAAAGAACCTCTAACTACTTTATTAAGTGGTCTTGTTACATCACCTGTAATCGAAGAGTCTGGTTTGCAACCACAATTGATAAACTTAACAATATTTTTACAAGGACTAATAGAACTTGCTTTATCAATTATTGGTTCAATAATGGTATTTTTCTTGAGTTTTAAGGTTTTAAATATTCTAACAAAAGAAGTTGATGAGATAGCCCAACTTAAAAAGAATAATATTTCGGTTGCATTACTCCTTTCATCTTTTGTTTTTAGTATTATGATACTTGTAAGAGCAACTTTAATTCCTGCTTATGAAGTGTTAGGGTTTACGTTAAGTTCTACTAACTCTACTAATTTTATGATTTTTTTTGCAGTTTTAAGAATAACTTTATTTTTTGTTTTATCAAGTTTTATTTCTTTTGTTGTGATATGGATTGCGATGAAAGGTTTTATGTTTTTAACAAAAGGAATTGATGAAATGAAAGAAATTGCAAATAATAATATTGCTGTTGCTATTATTGTCGCGATACTCGTAATATCTGCAAGTATGCTTTTAGAAAGTGGTCTAACTGCATTACTAAATGGATTAATTAAAGCTCCTGATATTGGCAAAGGATTATTGGATATATCAAACATAAAATAGGATATAACGATGAAAATTTTTTTTATTGTGCTTTCTATATTTTTATTAAATTTCAGTATTTATACCATGAAATACTCTTCGGAGGAATATTATTACTCAATAGAAATACCAAAATATTGGGCTATGATAGATGATTCTAAAGGGTATAATGTATTTTTTAGAAATGATAAAAAAGAATGTTTTGCTGAGGTTACTGTACTTGATTTAAAATCTGCTGCAAATAATGAAGAAGTATTTAAATCCTTTGTAAAAAGATATAAAATGAAGGGTTCTTATAAAATCACTACATTTTGTAGATATAAAGCGATAAGAGGAAACTATGACTTTAATTTTAATGGAATGGACTTAAAAATGGACATGGTTTCCTTTAAAGATAATTATTTCTTTTATGTTATAATGTCTTATGGTTCTACCTCTGTTTACAAAAATAAAAAACAAGAACTTACTGACATTATCCAGTCTTTCAAAATTTATTATGATAACAATGTTGTTTACGGTAATGATAATGAAGAAGGAGAAGCAGAGGCAGCAAGTGCAGATGACTCAAAAGAATATGATAATGCAAAAAACAACAAGGTTACAGAAGATAATACTAAAAAATCAGGCAAATCTTATAATTTACGTTGTAATTGGGATAAATATAAAAAAGTTTTTTCATTTATGGAAGATGATTACTATAAGGCAATGGATGAAATGCAAGAAATTGTTTATCCGAGTATATGGTCATATTTTAATATAGATACAAATAGTGATTCTGATTATAATTTTACATTTTGGAAAAAATTCTATCAGGAAGTGTTTAATAAAAATTATTATAGGGTAAACGATGTTGTCGAATGGTTTCAAAAAGAGAGTAAAGATAAAAAAATGAATGCTTATGACCTTGTAACTAATGTGATGAAATTTATTCAAGTTATTCCTTATGAGAGACCTAATAAAATTGTTAAAGATACTTCAAAAGGTGCAAATATACTTGACTTTTTTACTCCAAACGAAACAGCCTATTATAATAAAGGAGATTGCGATACTAAATCTCTATTTATGGTAATAATTTTAAAAAGACTTGGGTTTGATGCTGTGATGTATTATTCTTATGATTATAGTCATGCTATGGTTGGCATTAATCTAAATGCTTCTGGTTCATATAAAACTTTTGAAAACAAAAAATATTATTTTATAGAATCCACATACCCTGGTTGGAGCATAGGTGATCTTCCACCTGAGATGAACAACACAAAAAAATGGAGATTGATACCAATAAATTGAAGTCTCAATCAAAAAATCTTTCACAAATGACACAAAGGAAATGCTTTTTAGATATTTTTTGTCTTAACTCTGTGCCCTTGTTAGAACATTTTTTTATTAAGATAGACAATAGATAGAAAGTCTATCTAAAATTTTATCTTAGGATTTATTATGGGTAGAAAGATTAGAGTTTTAATTATAGATGACTCAGCTTTAGTTAGAGATATTCTTGAAAAGGGGCTTTCTGCTGACCCTGATATAGAAGTTGTAGGAAAAGCACCAGATGTTTATATTGCAAGAGATAAAATTGTTTTTAAAAAACCAGATGTTTTAACATTGGATGTCGAGATGCCAAAAATGGATGGGGTAGAGTTTTTGAAAAAATTGATGCCTCAATATCCGATCGCTGTTGTAATGGTTTCTTCTATGACATCCTCAACATCTAAAATAACCCTTGATGCCTTGGAGGCAGGAGCTATTGATTTTGTGCTAAAACCTTCTAATAAAGTTGGCAGTGGTTTAAATGAAATGATGAAAGAATTGATAGAAAAAATTAAAATTGCTTCAAAAGTAGACGTTTCAAAATGGAAAAAACAAGAATATAGCCAAATAATAAATAAAACTAAAACTTCAAATGTGTTGGAAGGTTCTACAGATAAGGTTATAGCAATTGGAGCTTCTACTGGGGGGACTGTTGCATTAACTAAAATTATAAACGAATTTCCACAGGATATACCAGGTACTGTGATAGTTCAACACATGCCACCTGTATTTACTAAAATGTTTGCTGATAAATTAAATGAAACTGCTAAGGTTGAAGTAAAAGAGGCTCAAAATGGCGATAGGATAATTACTGGCAGGGTTTTAATAGCACCCGGTGGACTACACATGGAAGTAATAAGGTCTGGTGGGTATTATATTGTCCAGTGTAAAGAAGGCGAAAAAGTAAATGGTCATTGTCCATCTGTTGATGTTTTATTTGATTCTGTTGCCAAAAATGTTGGAGTGAACTCAATTGGAGTTATATTAACTGGCATGGGACGAGATGGTGCTTTTGGAATGTTAAACATGAGAAACAATGGAGCAAGAACAATCGCACAAGATGAACAGTCCTCTGTTGTATTTGGAATGCCACTTGAAGCATATAAATGTGGTGGTGCAGAAAAACTTGTAAATTTGTCTGATATTAATCAATCTATAATTAGATTAATTAAAGAAATCAAATAAATTGTTTTTAAAATTAAAACTTATGGATAAAAAATTGTAAAATGGGTAAATTTAAGATATGATTTAATTTATTTTTTGGAGAATATTATGCAAACATCTTGTGTTGTAGAAGCACAATTTATTGATAATCAAACCATTCATATAAACGAACCTCTTAATATTGAGAATAAGGATATTTTAGTAACAATTCAACCTAAAAATCAGTTGAAAAAGAACTCAATAAAAATTTCTATTTCGGATGTATGAAAGGTCATATAAAAATGACTATACTAAAGAGGAATATGAGATGATGTGAAAATTTATGAGGTAAGACATATAATGTTTGGGAAAAATTAAAGAATATGTCAACAAAAGAAATAAATGATAAAGGTAATAAGATTTTAGAAAGTTGGAAAAAAGAGTATAATTCTTTATAATAAAAGTAATAGGATGACTAATGGCTAATTTAACAGTTGGTATTGGGGAATATAAAATTTCAAATAACGAATCAGACATTATAAAAACTTATGCTCTTGGCTCATGTGTGGCATTAATGATTTATGATAAAATTAATAAAGTTGCAGGAATGATTCATATTGCTTTGCCAGAATCTTCTGTGAACTTAGATAAAGCAAGGGCTTTACCTGGTTATTTTGCGGATACAGGTATTCCTATATTAATAGAAGAAATGAAAAAATTTGGTTCTGTGAAAAAAAATATTTGGATAAAAATTGCTGGTGGTGCTAAGGTAATGGACCCCAACTCTGTTTTTGATATAGGAAAAAGGAATATCTTAGCAATTAAAAAAATACTTTGGAATAGAAATCTCGGACCTATTGCAGAAGATGTAGGAGGCGATTTTAGCCGCACAGTTAGTTTATTAGTTGATACTGGAGAGGTTATATTGTCTTCTGGGAATAGAAGCTGGAATATTTAGGAGTTTTTATGAATTATAATAATATATTAGTAGTAGATGACTCATCAACAGCAAGAATGATAATAAAACGATGTTTTGATATAGCAGGTTTCTCATCTTCAAACTATTTTTATGCAGAAAATGGAATTGATGCCTTGACTATGATAGAAAAAGAAAAGATTGATTTAATAATAACTGATTTAAATATGCCAAAAATGGATGGAAATAATTTCATAAAAAAAATGAGATCAGAAAATAATAATATTCCTATAATAGTTATTTCGAGTGTAGTAAACACTTTAATAGAAGAAGAATTTAAAGAATTTGAAATACTTGGTATTATAAAAAAACCAGTATCTCCTGCAAAAATTTTAGAAATAGTAGGTGAATATGAATGTTAAAGAAGCATTAGTAAATTCTACAATTCAAACTTTTTCTGATATGGCGTTTTTGGAAGTAATAGAAAATTTTGAGAATAATAATGACTCAACTTATCAAAATATTGTGTTAATTGAGATATTAAAGCCAACTTATGGAAGTTTATATTTATTGCTACCAAATGAACTAAAGAATATGATAACAAAAAATATCTATGGTGATGATTTTGATAATTTGAAAGAAAACGATATAGATGATTGTTTGCTTGAAATTTTAAATGTTTTGGCTGGTAATTTTCTAACATCGCTTTTTGGAAATAAAGCCATCTATAAAATTGAATTGCCACAAGTTTTAATTGATTTTAAAAAAAGAGAAGATTATAATCTTGTAAAATTTAATGCAGAAGGCATAAAATTTGAAATATTCTACATAGTAGAAAATTATAAATAGGAATATAAATGAAAAAACAGGTTAATTTTATAATAATTGTTATTTTTAGTGTATTTGTTATTGTTTTTAACATATTTTGTTTATTTTATGAAAGTATTTTTAGAAATGGCATAATAATAGTAAATTGTATAACTTTATCAATTTTAATTTTTTTTATAGTAATGAATATTCTTTCCAAAAAAAATCAAGTTGATAACACAAAACTTTTAAATGACAGGATAGAAAATTTAACAAACACATTAAACGAGTATGATTTATTGACAAAAGACTTTATCGTTTTATCTGATAATATAAAGAATAATTTATCACAAATATTTGTAACTAATATTACACAGACGAATTTTATAGATCAAGAGGCAAATTTAGAACAAAATAAAGACTTTTTGACTTTATTAGAAACACGACGAGAAAAATTAGCAAAAATTAAAGATTTTTATTCAAGTATAAATCTTAATACTATAAATGGGACTTTTAATTCGTGTAATGTTGTTGTTGATATTCTTCATAGGATACCATATTTGATTGAGTTATTAAATAATGTTATAGAAAAAACAGAGGTTGCGGCGTTTAATTTAATCGATAAATTTGAGATTGTACATACAGAGAATACTAAGGCAAATAAAGAGGCAGAAGATAATCTATCGAGGATAAAAAGTGGTGTAAGTGGTGTAGGTTTTGAAAGTATAATAGAAAATTCTAAGGGTGCTATTTCGGAATACGAAGACTTAATAAATGACTTGTTACAATTAAATGTAGAAAACGGCAAAAAAATAAATAAAATTGGTGATTGGATCAATCAAATTATGAATATGCTTGCGAGTATAGAAAGCATTTCAGAGCAAAATAAAATTATTTCTATTAACTCTTCAATAGAGGCTGCGAGGCTTGGCGAAAAGGGAAAAGGGTTTCAAGTTTTGGCATTAGAAATAAGAAAATTAAATCAAAAAACATCTGATTTCACAAGAGAAATAAATAAAATAGTAGAATCTTTTAAAGATTACACAAACACGCTAACAACTGATTGGCAAAGAGAAACTGAAATTATTGTTGAAAATATAAAAACAACAAGCAAAAATACTGAAAACATAATTTCTCTGCTAATTAATTCTTATGAAATAATATCGACATCTTTTTTTAATTTGAATGATTCTACAAAAAAAGTTGATGGTAGTCTAAACGAAACTTTGGAGTCTTTACAATTTCAAGATATAACGAGACAACAGGTAGAAAATGTAATTAAATTTTTAAAAGATATAGAAGAAAAGATAAAATTAGAAGAAAATAACTTTAAATTAATTGGAATAGACTTGTACGGAGACAGCAAAGATTTAAATCAAAAAATCAAAGATGATTTAACAAAAAAAACAACAGTTTACGATGAGAGGGTGATAATTAATAAGTAATGTGATTTCTCTCTATGGAAACAAGGGGTAGAGACCCCTTGTTTCCATAGAGAAGATAAATGGCAGAGAAAAGAGGTTTTTTTGTTTTTATCTCCGTGTTAGATATGTTATGTGTTTAGTTGTTATTTTTTCCACTCTATATGTCCATTAATGTTGTTTTTTTCATAAACTTCTAATACTTCCATACAAAATTTTATTAATTCTTGATTATTTTCTTTTTTAGCTAATTCGTAAAGACGAATAAACATTTTTTTACCTGTTTCTGTTTGTTTTAAATTTTTCTTTATAAAATTATGTTGAGCACAAAGAATTTGACCATTTTCTATTATTGCTTCTCCTCCATAATCTTTAGATTTTATATGATCTACATGTAACTCAATTCCATCTTTTAAACCTTTTCCACAAACGACACATTTGTAATCATCTCGCTCCAAAATTTGTTTCTTTTGTTTTTCTGTAAAATCTTCAAGTTCTTTTTTTTCTACTTGATTTGGATCGTATTTATAAATACCTTTTTTAACTTTTATTAAAAAGCCATCTTGATGTAATTTCCTTATTCCTCTCCAAGTATCTCTGGGTTTTTTATTATATAATTTTAAATATTGTTCTTCAACCCAATCAACAACTGGAGCATGTTCTACATCTTCATTCGGATGGTTCTCAAAATATTCAACTATTAAATCATTTATTGATTTGGGCAATTTCTAATCCTTCAAATAAATTTTTTTGATTTAAATTAGTTCCATTTATTATTCTATTTTTTGCTAGCTCACAATAATTTTCATCAATATCAACGCCAATAGATTTTCTGTTATTATTAAAAGCAGATATTAAGGTTGTTCCACTTCCCATAAATGGGTCTAATACAATATCATCAACAAAACTAAAAAGTTTTATACATCTTTTTGGTAATTCTAAAGGAAAAGGTGCTGGATGACCTATTCGTTTTTTACTTTCTCCATTAAAAGTCCATAACCCATTAGTCCATTCCATAAATTCTTCTCTTGTAATATCAGAAATTAAACTTCCACTTGTTTTTTTCCATCTTTCTTTATACAAGACAACAATTAATTCTACGGGAGCAATTACATAAGGAGCAGATGCAGAAAGCCATGACCCCCATGCAGTTCGTCTCGAAATATTTCCCTCATTCCATATTATTGTTGAATGATATTTATATCCTATTTTCTTACAGATTGTTGTTATATCAGCTCCAACGCTTTGTTGACCACCTTTATTTTTATCAAGAGGAATATTTAAACAAAGTCTTCCACTTTCTTTTAACAAATTGAAACATTTATTTAACCATAAAAAAGTAAAATCTAGATAGTCATTATAATTTAATTTATCATCGTTTGAATTATACTGAATATCAACATTATAAGGAGGTGATGTTACTATTAAATCAATAGAATTTTCATCAATTAATGATGTTGAAATAATATTGTCATTAATAATTTTTAGTTTTTGATTTTCATAATAAATTTTATTTTCCATAAGAATTAAAATATACATTATTATTTAAAAATTGTCAAATTGTATAATTTAGGATAAATATTAATTTTTTATAAAACTTGGATTATATAATCTACTTATTCCCTCTAAACTAATTAATTAACTGTAATCTTTTGTTTTTCAGTTGACTTTTTAATATGTATCAATTAAAATTAACTACTATGGTTTAATTTCGTATCTTGTGATTTGATAAGATTTAATCTGTGTTATAGGAAGGTGATTTTATGGCTAAAAGAGGTAATAAGAAATTTTTAGACGCATTGTTGTATAGCGATGTTGCTAAGGCTAAAGAATTCCTTGAACAAGGAGCAGACCCTAATACAATTGATGATTATGGTCATAGAGTGCTTTCTACTGCATGCTGGTATTGTAATGAAGAAATTGTTAATCTCTTGTTAGGATATGGGGCAGAACCTAATGGCGAAGGAGGAAAAGCATTATTCAATGCAGCTAAGTCAAATAATGATACTAATATAGATGTTATTCAAATTTTACTTGATAAGGGTGCTGATATTAATACCTTTTTTAACTTTGAGGCAGAAGAAATATCTGGGAATGCGATAATGGTTGCTATTTATTTTGGCAATGTTAATGTTGCTTACAAACTACTTAAAAATAACATAGACCTTAATGTGAAAAATGAAGATGATGATACTCCTTTTTCTTTGGCTTGTGAGGCAGGCTTTTATAAGCTAGCAAAAACAATGCTTCAAAAAGGAATGAAACCAGATTTATCTAATGACAATATAAAGGAACTTTATGAATATATTACAAAAAATGATGATTTAAATGATAGTTTTATGGACACTGTTTATTGCTTAGAATTTATGGAAAAAGGTAAGTCACCTCATTATACAGGTGATCCTGATTTGAGCAAAGTATATAATGGGACTAATTTTTTTACATGTAATAATCCGCCAGTTCATCTTTTAACATTAGATTTAACTAAAATAAAAGAACTTCCTGACCCTATAAAAGAAATAGGGATTCTTAATGTTGTTTTTCATAATTGCGATGATTGTGACCCTCCAGATTTTGCTGACTTTTTGATAGAAAAAGATGGTAAATTAGAGCCGATAGAAAATGAAGATGACGAAGATATTGATGAGGATGAAGACGACACGGACACAAGCGAAGATTACAAAAAAGAATATGGCAAAGATATTGAAGAAGACGATGAGGACGATGATGATTATGATGACGAAGATGATGGATATGGAGAATGTGATCCAGAAAGCTACACAAACTCAGAAAAAATAACTTATCTATCATTAAAAAAAGATATGGAATACTGTGAGTCTGGTATTACAATTGGTGGATTACCTAATTGGGCACAATACCCTCAGTGGGCGAGTTGTGGTTCTTGTGGTAAAATTATGTTTTATATAGGAAGTATATACCAATACAGTGTCCCTCCAACAGCAGAAGGCATGGGAAACCACCTCTATATTTTTGTCTGCCCAGATTGTAGAGAATTAACAATCGTTCGCCAAATGACTTAGTTTTGAATAATTTATTAAAAAAGCATGGAGTTTAAAGAAAGTATCTAGAAAATTTCTTTAAACTTTCTGCTTTGTGAGAAATTTAAAATTTTATTTGATTTTTTAAATATACATTCTTTTATACAAAGCGGGTTTAATATATTTGAAAAAAAGGGTTTCTCTGCCCAAAGATTCTGAGTGTCCTATAAATAGATAACCATCATTTTCGATATATCTATAAAACCTTGTCACAAGTTTATCTTTTGTTTCTTTATCAAAATAAATCATAACATTCCTACAAAAAATCATGTTAAATTTACCTTTAAATGGAAAATCTTCATTCATCAAATTTAATCTTTTAAAGAGTATCATTTTTTTTAGAGAATCAGAGACTTGAATGTGTTCACTATCTATATTTTTGAAATATTTTGTTTTGAGATTTTCTGGAATACCTACAACTTTATCTTTTATATAAATACCTTCAGTTGCTGCTTTTAAGGTAGTAATAGAAATATCAGTAGCAAGGATTTTAACATCCCATTTTGGCATATCAAGACCAAAAAATTCATTTATAATCATCGCAATTGTATATGCTTCTTCACCAGAAGCACATCCTGCACACCATATTTTAATTTGATTAGAGTTTAATAATTTTTGTTTTTCTACGATTTCTTTTAGAATATAATCTTTCAAATAATCAAAATGATCTTTTTCTCTAAAAAAATAGCTATGATTGGTTGATATTTTATCAACTAAATTAATTAAAGATTGTCCTGTGAGATCATTAACTACGAAATTATAGTATTCTTTAAAAGTTTTGAAATTTAGGTCTTTAACTAATTTGTTTAATCTGCCTTTTACCAAAGATTTTTTTTTATCAGTTAAATTTATCCCCACTTTATCATAAATAAGTTTTGAGATAAGAGCAAACTCATCATCTGTTATTTCTATCAAACCAGTGCTAAATAAGTCCATAAGCTAAATGTTACTTATTTTTTGGAAGTCTTCATCATAAAGTATTTTTTGAACATCCAATAAGATTTTAACTTCTTCAGATATCTTTCCAAGTCCATTTATAAATTTGTTGCTTCCAGACCTAGTTTTAAAATTTGGTGGAGGTTCAATGCTATTTTCAGGAATTTCAAGCACTTCATCAACATTATCTACAATCAAACCAACGGCTGTATTATTTACATTCACGATTATTATACAAGTTCTGTCATCGTATTTTCTTTCTTGCATATTAAATCGTAATCTCAAATCCATTACAGGTATTACTTTGCCTCTTAAATTTACTACACCCTTTATATATACTGGCATATCAGGAACTTCTATTATTCTTTGGACTTCTACTATTTCTATTATGCTTTTAATTTCAATGCCATAAGATTCATCTCCAATTTTAAATGATAAGAATTTATTACTTTGTGTATCCTCATCGTCATCAGATGCCAAAAATAAATCATCGTCTTGAATCTTTCTTAATTCCTGCATATTCTTCTCCTTAATAAAAAAGAAGTCCTTGTTTTTATGTAATATTTCTTTTTAATTATAGTTATTATTCTTATTTTTTACAATATGAAGATTGGAAAAAAATAAAGAATTTATGTTATTATTAAGAAAAAGCAACATTCGCAAATGTCGCTTTTCAATATTACACTGCAAGATTATATTTATCAGAATCTTTTCTATCAATTTTTTGGACTGTGATTTTTGTATTTGAATCCCCATATTCTACTTCAATAGACTCGTCTTTACAATCAGAGTACAAAGCAGTAATTTGAGCTGCAAATTTAATAGATTCTTCCGTTTTTTCACCCTTTAGAATAGTTAGTGGACTTCCATAATTTGGAACAGAAAAATATAAATCATCATCTTTTTTAAGTTCAAGTAATTTGTGATTTTCAAAATCATTTCTTCCTGATATAATTTTGTTATTATTAAATTTAAAATGCCTTCCATATTTTATTATTTCAAAATCAGCTATTTTAGCATCTGGATAAAACTCCAAAAAGTCTCTAAATTTTACCCCATAATATTTTTCTGTTAAAAGACAGCCTCCAGCAGGAGAGGTAAAATCTTTAACTTGTAATTGTTTTGCTATTTCAATCTGAGTTGTTCTTGTTCGTCCTGAAATAGAAAGCAATTTTTCTCTATCCACAATTCCTTCAATCTCTGGGAGAGTCGGAGGCAAATGTTTTGCACAAAGTGGTCTAATCAGTAAGCCAGTAAGACCAGATTTTTTTTCAATTAAATCCATTGCTTTTCTGTGTTGCGACATCGGTCTTTGTCCCAATACCTCACCAGATACAACGAAACTCGCATCAAGAGTAGTTAGCATATCTTTTACTTTTGACATCATATAGATTTTACAGTCTATGCAAGGATTAATTGCACTGCCATACCCATGAGGTGGATTTTTTAGCATATCAAGGTAATCTTCTCCAACTTTAATTTCTTTATATTCAAAATCAAATTGTTTTTTTGCATCCTCTGACATTTTGTTTGAGAAGAATGGTGATGTAAAATTAATCCCAATACATTCTATACCCTGACTCTTAATTAACCCAATAGCAATTAAAGAATCAAGCCCTCCTGATAGTAAACAGATAGCTTTTCTATTCATTTGTAAAGTCCCTAATTTGTTTAAATTTTGTTTGGATAATATACTTAAACACTTTTAAAAAGTCAATAAATAATAAATTGGTGAATTTTCATTGGATATTTTTTGACAATCATAAAAATTTGGGATATTATTTATACTATGGAAAACAATATTCACAATGATTTTTTTATTAGCATCATCAAAAATAGAGTAAATGCAATTGATTTTTTGTCTGGAGTATTGCCAGATAAAATTTTGAAAGAAATTGATTTTAATTATTTAGATTTTGATGATACAGCATATATTCAAAATAGATTTAAGGACTTATTTTCTGATATAGTGATAAAAACGAAAATAAATAATAAAAATACTGATATTTTTGTTTTAATTGAGCATAAATCGACTGCTCCTGATGATAAAGCCTTATTTTTACAAACATTAAACTATATATATTCAATGTTAGAATTAGATTTTAATAATAAAAAAGACTTTAGAATAATTATTCCACTTGTATTTTATCATGGTGAAAGAAAATGGAAGATACCAAGATATTTTTTGGATTTATACGATGTAACTGATGATATTAAACCATTTTTATTAAATTTTTCTTATCTATTATATGATACAATAGATTTTGATGATAATAATACTGAAAAATTTCATAACAATTTGATATTAATATCGTCTCTTATTGGATTAAAAACTGCATTTAAAAGAAATGATGTTGAATCTATAAAAAAAATAATTAATAACTTAAATAAACTTGGTTTATTAACTGAAATTGGCAGAATAGAGATGTTTTTGATATATATATTGAAAACAAAAGATATAGAAGAACAACAAATTATTGAAATATTATCTACTTACAATAATGAAGGAGGAAACACAATGGAAACATTAGCTGATTATTTTATGCAAAAAGGAATGGAACAAGGGATTCTGCAAGGAATAGAACAAGGGATGCAACAAGGGATGCAACAAGGAGAATATCAAAAGGCGTTAAGAGATGCAAAAAAGATGAAAGAAAAAAATTATAGTATTCTTGATATTTCTGAGATTACAGGTTTATCAATTGAGGAAATTGAGAAATTATAATCGTACAGATTGTTATTATAATCTTAATTATAAGATTATATACCAGAAATGTTTTTTTACAACTTGTTTACTTAAAAGGACTTAGAAAAAATAATCCTTGAATTTAAGACAAATCTGAAACATTTCAGTATATAATGAAGCAAGGGGTAGAACAGATACCTCTTATTTAACACAAATTTAATTTTACTATGGGATAAATAATGAGTTTAAAAAAAGATTTACTTACACAATTGTTTGAAGAAAATAAAAATTGTCAGAAATGTAAACTTTCTACAACAAGAAATAAATTTGTTTTTGGTACTGGTAATCCAGATGCAAAAATTATGTTCATAGGTGAAGGACCTGGAAAAGAAGAAGATTTGCAAGGACTTCCTTTTGTTGGAAGGGCAGGTGAACTTTTGACTGCAATAATAGAAAAAGGAATGTTATTAAAAAGAGAAGATGTTTTTATTGCAAATATTGTAAAATGTAGACCAACACTTGATATGGCAGGAACTCGGGACAGACCCCCAGATAGAGAAGAAGTGGAATCATGTAGTTGGATGTTGTTAAAACAAATTGAGGTTATTAACCCAGAGGTGATAATAACACTTGGTAACCCTTCTACCAAGTTTTTACTTAAAACCGATGAGGGTATAACAAAAATTAGAGGTAAGTTTGCAAATTTTAATGGAATTCCAGTGATGCCGACATATCATCCCTCTTATATTCTAAGAAATGGCGGGGCAAACTCTCCTCTAAAAAAAGATGTGTGGGAAGATATTAAACAGGTGTTAAAATTATTAAATATGCCAATTCCATAAAATATAGTTTGGCATTTTGATAATTTTGTTATATACTAGGGATTCTAAATGTTAAATAAATTTTTAAACATAATGATTATAAGTGATTGTTATGATTGACGATTTATAAGATTTTGAATATATATAAAATTATTAATTAAAAAAAATCTTTCTATTGCATTAATTTAAATATTTACTTAATATTATAGTAGAGACTATTTTTAGGATTTGTTATGATTCATACAATATTCGGTACAAAGATCAAAAATACAAGGGTTATTCCGCTGGTTTCAAAAATTATAATAATTTTTATTATATTTATCCTTGTTTCAAATTTTTCGACAAATTATATAAACCTCGTTTTTAATAGAGCAGAGCTTTTGAATTTGGCAAAAGATATTATAATAAAAGATTTGAAGGATTTATATAACTTTTGTAATAATCAGTTTGATATTTACGAATTTAATGGTGATTTAAAGATTTCTATTGAAAGTATTGAAAAAAAGGCTTTAAGTGATTTTAAAAAGAATAAATCAGTGGCTATTGGCGTAAAAGAAGATGGTAGTATCCTATTTCTTTCTTCAAAATTTGAAGGAACAAAAGAATTTTCTGATACAAAAACTCTAAATCATTTTTTAGAAAACTCAAAAGATAATGTAACTGAAGGATTTATAAATTTCAGATTTAATAATGAAGACTATTTTGGTGTTTATAAGCATAATTCTAAGTGGAATGTTTATATCATTAGAGGCGAAGAGTTAAATGAGTTTTATCAGGACTCAAGACGAATTTTTAGGGATGTTTCCTTAATAATAGTCGGAATTACTCTTATTTGTTCTATAATTGGTATATTTTTGATTGGTTTTATATTAAGATTTGTTGGTATCATAACAAAGGCTATTATGACAATGATCCAAGGTCAAAAACTTGAGATGATTGATCTAAAGAATGCTACAAACGATGATATTGCATATTTGGGGATAGCATTCAACTCTCTTTCCAGTACGATAAATAATCTTATGAATATATTTTTGAAATTTGTTAATAAAGACACTGCAAATAAAGCTTATAAAGAAAAAACAATAAGGCTTGAGGGTACAAAAAAAGAATTAGCGATTCTTTTTTCTGATATAAAAAGTTTTACTTATATGACAGAGACTTTGGGAATTGACATTATCAAATTGTTAAATATTCATTACGAAAGTGCGATTCATTATATTTTAATGCATGATGGAATTATTGGTTCTATAATAGGTGATGCTTTGCTTGCTGTATTTGGAAGCTTTGACGAAACAAGAATGGCTAAATCAGTTAGTGCTTTACAAGCAGCTTATGATATTCAAGAAGTAACTGCTGCTCTTAGATATTCGATGCATCGGGTTAGAGAAGAAATAGAAACAAAAAAAGGTAGTCTAACTCCAGAAGAAGAAAAAGTTTTTAAGGCTGTATTAATTGAAGTTGGCGTTGGTATTGATGGTGGCGAAGTTTTTTATGGAAATATAGGTTCTAATGCAAGAATGACAAATACAGTAATAGGTGACAATGTAAACTCTGCATCTCGACTTGAAGGTTTAACTCGTATTTACAAAGTGCCTGTAATTTGTTCACAATTTATTAAAGAAGACTTGGAAAAAACTAATCCAAACCATAATTATTTCTTTTTAGAGCTCGATATAGTTCAAGTTAAAGGAAAGACTGAAGGTAAAAAAATATTCTACCCTATAAAAAAAGAAAAAGTTGATTATGATATGCAAATTAAACTCGATACTTTCTCAAAAGCACTTAAATTATACTATGATGGCGATTGGGAAACTGCTTGTATAAAATTTAAAGAATGTAATTTGCCGTTGGCAGATGTTTTTATTGATAGGACATTAAATTATAAATGCCCTAAAAATTGGAATGGAATATGGACAATGACAAGCAAATAGAGAAAAAACAAAGTCTTACATCTTTATTTTTGAGAGAAAATATAACTGATATTGAAGGTGTTAAACCAGAACTTTATAATCTTGAAGATGAATTTGCTAAGACTAAAAAGAATAAAAACATTCTAATAAAATTAATCATCATCGCTTTTGTTGCCTCTTCTATACTTTTGGCTTTTAGTTTTGCAAAAATAATAGAAAATCGAAGTCAAAAAAAAGGAATAAACATTGCTGTATTTGAAGATACAAATTTAAAAGACCTTTTAAATATTGCAAAAAAGAATGAAAATGATTTGACTAATGCTAAAAAAGAACTATCTGATCTGGAAGTCGAATTAAGGCAAAAAATAGTTGAAATAAAAAGTGATACAGCCAAACAGTTGGAAATTGTTTCAACTGAAAAAGTCTCAGATGAAGAGAAAGCAGAAAAAATAAATCAAATAAAAAGAGTGGAAAATTCAAGAATTTATTCTGTTAGTTATACATATAAAGAAAAAATAGATAGAAAGAAAAAAGAAATTGAAGAATTTCAAAATAAAGTTGATGAATATGACAAAAGACAAATGAATTTGGCTAAAAAGAATGAAGAAATATTAAATAATCAGCAACAATTATTTGATATTGAGATAAATAAAACAAAAGATTATTATGAAAATAAAATTGGTGGAATGATTAAAAATTATAATAACCAAATTAATAGTTTGAAATCTCATCATTCTAAAGTCGTTGGCATATTAAATAATAATTACAAAAAGGAAATAGAAGATTTAGTTTTAAAATATAATCCACTTTTTACAGAAGAATATCTTTTGGATTTAATAAAATTTGATCTATCAGAGGACTTGGTTAATATTTTAAACCTAAACTATTACGATGATCTTCTTAATAATGAAAATCTTTTTTCTGAAAAAGAATTTAATAATTTACGAAAACAAATTGATAGTAGAGATGTTCTTATGAAAAGGATGTATCAAATACCTTATAGTAACTCTGTTCCTGATACACTATATAAAATAGGATATTTTGATAGAAAAATTGTAGAGAGTTACGAACGACTATGGGTGAAAATGAAGGATAATATAAAGCAAAAAAATGCCACAATCGCAAGTCAACAAGAAACGATAAAACAAAATAATGAGACTATTTTGGATTATCAAGAAAAATTAAAAAATAGTGAAAATCTTGTAAAAGAAAAAGAAAATACCATTGCTTCGTATTTAAAATCTTTTGATACTCTCATAAATAGCAAAGGGGACGGAGGAATAATCCTTGATGCGACAGATCAAAAGAATATAAATTTCTATCTGTTATCATCTTTTAAACCAAATAATTTTGAAACTTTTAATGTTTATAGAGATAATGTTAACATTGGTAAAATAATGTTTAAGATAGAAAAAAATTCTTTAAAAGCAGAAGTTGTTAGTGTTCAAAGAAATAAAGAAATTTTGCCTTTTGATAGAATAGTACTAAAAAAATAGTTGTGTTTCGTTAATAACTCTATTTAAACCAAACCAATTAGTAACTATTTTTAACGATATTTATTGGAGTTTTTAATCAAATTCTCTATTTTTTGTATTTACTTCGTGGTTTTCAAATCTTAGTTATCGTTAAAACTAGTTAATAGTTGTATATATGTGATAAAATTTCCCAATTCTACTTCTTGCCTATCACAAAAAGTACTTTATAAGTTGCTGGTATTAGATTTGTATTATTTTGGAATATTTTTATATAATTTTCAAACATTTTCTTCATGATTGAATATTTTACTGTATCTTGTGAAAAACTTGCTGCTCCTATTTGATGGACAGATTTTAAAAATTCTTTTGGGTGTGAGAAATAGAAGACATAGTCTTTTGTGTAAGAATCAATAATTTTAAAACCAATTCTCTCTAAACATTCTTTTATTTCGTCTTCAGAATAAAAACTTAGAGTATGTTTTTTGTAAGGTAGTCTCTCATCAAGATAAGTTTGTTTGAATGCTTTATCAAGCTCAAAAAAAGTTCCATCTATAAAAGTTGAAAATGCTAAAACTCCAGATTTTTCTAAGCTGTTAAAAATTTTAGTAAATGTAGGAAAAATATTTTTAAACCACTGAAAAGTTGCATTGCCAGTAATTAGATCAAATTTATTTTTTAATTGATAATTTTCAAAGTTGGATTCTATAAATTGGATGTTTTGGTGATCAATTAACTCATTTTTGGTTAATTCGAGCATTTTTGGGCTAATGTCGTTTAATATGATGGTCTCTGGTGCTAAATCCAATAATAATTTTGAAAAAAAACCAGTTCCACAACCAATTTCAAATATTTTTTTGAAAACACCTTGATTTTTGATTAAGTCAATTAATTCGTTTGCCATTTCTTTTTGGACTTTAGCGTTAGTATCGTAATCAGTCGAATGTTTACTAAAATTTTGCCTTATTTTTTCTGTAAGCATAAAAATTCCTTCCAATTTTTTGAACATTCCTCCAATTGCTCCAAAAAGTAGCAATGTCCACCTTGATATACAATTAATTTAGAATCTTTTATTAGATTACTCAAAATTTCTCCATTATAAAGAGGCGTTGTCTTATCGAACTGACCTTGACAAATAAGAGTTGGTACTTGTATTTTATTAACTTCTTCCAACAGATCAAGATTTAATAACTCATTTAAGCCATTTATTAAATTTTTTTCGTCAGGTGCAGAATCTAATAGTTGTGATATGTATTTTTCTTTACCTTTTGTGTATTCAAAAATTGTATTATAAAAGTCAGATAAAACTATTTTTTTTCTTGTTGCGATTAGTCTAATCATTTTTTGCAAAGCAATTTGAGGTATTTTATTTTGATAGCCTTCTTTTTCACAAAACCTCGCGGTAGCACCAGTTAAAAATAACGATAAAACAGTATCTGGATTTTCAACAGTCCATTTTAGAGCAAATAAAGACCCCAAAGACCAACCAAATATATTTAATTTGTCATTTTGCGATAAATCATTTAATTTTTGCTCAATTTCTTGATAAGTGTAAGAATTATTTTCTAAAACAACAACATCGTTAAAATTTGCTATAAAATCGTCAAATAAAAACTTATTTGATGCGAAGCCCTGTATTATTACATTCTTCATTTTAACCTCTATTCTCACAAAACCATTTTTTTATCACTTCAAATAAATTTATTACATCCTCTTCTGTGTGGTTAAAGCAAACAGAAATCCTAACCCTTGCCGTGTTTGGTGGAACTGTCGGTGGTCTAATTGCTGGTGCAAAAAATCCATTTTCTCTCAAAAATTTGGCAAGTGACAATGCAAGGTGATTTTCTTTAACTATTACTGGAATAATCTGAGTTTCTGACTCTCCAGTGTCAATTCCTTCGTTTTTTAAGAGTTCTCTTAATTTATGTGATAAAGCAAGTACTTTTTCACCACGATTTTCCTTTTTAATTATGTCGAGTGCAGCACTCAATGCTCCTATTACAAAAGGTGGAAGTGCAGTAGTAAAAATAAACGAACGACAATTGTTTATCAAGTAATTTGTGATTAATTCGTTAGCACAAGCATAAGCCCCAAAAACGCCAAAACTTTTACCAAGTGTGCCCATAATTATAGCGACGTTATCTGAAAGATTTAATTCACTAACAAGTCCAGCACCTTCTCTACCAAAAATCCCAACGCTATGAGCCTCGTCTACTATAAAAAGGCAATCGTTTTCTAAAGCAATCTCAGAAATTTCTTTAATTGGTGCTATGTCCCCTTCCATGCTAAAAACTGTGTCTGTGATTATTATTTTTCGTTCCTTACCTTTATGTTTTTCGAGTAATTTTTTTAAGTAAGAAAGGTTTTTGTGAGTGTATCGTTCAAGAATTCCACCTGACAAAAATATCCCATCATAAATGGAAGCGTGATTTAGTTTGTCACAAAAAATAACAGTGTTTTCATCTGCAAAAGTAGAAATTAACCCAACATTTGCATTGTAGCCAGAGTTGAAGAGTAAGGAAGATTCTTTACCCGACCATTTGGCAAGTTCTTTTTCGAGGGTTGCAAAAGGAGTCGTTGTGCCAGATACCAATCTCGAAGCCCCAGCCCCAGCCCCGTAAATTTTTGCATACTCAAAGCCCGCTTCAGAAAGCCTAATATCATTTGCAAGTCCCAAATAATTATTACTCGCAAAATTTATCAATGTTTTTCCTTCTATATTAATAGTTTTTCCATCACTCTTATCAAGAATGTAGCAAGAACGAAATAAATTTTTCTGTTTTTTTTCTAAAAGATTTTTTTGTATAAGGTCTTCCCAAAATTTGTTCATAAAAACCACCTCTTAATTTCTTCGCTATCTGGAAAATTTTTTATATTCTCATAAAAATTTCCAACCAAACTGTTTTCAGTATCAATATTCTTAAATTGTGGAATTAGATATATATTATCAATTTTTGTTATCTTTTTTAGAATTTCTCTGTTTTCAAGTTCTATTTGAGATGGTTTTGAGTCTTCTGTGAGCAAGATAATAGATGCAAGTTTGATTTTATTATTTTTTAAAAAAAAGCTATTTAGACTAACGAAATTTATTGCACCAAGTGAGGCATTGGCTACTAAAACAACTCCAATTTTTAACGTTTTTGGAATGTTATAAATATAAAAGCCATCTTCATTTAATGGGACAAAAAGCCCGCCAGCACCTTCTGTAACCACAAAGTCAAATTTATCCACAATGCTTTTATAATCCTCAACAATTTTTTGCTTTTTTATTGTGCAATCTTCAAGCCTTGCAGAAAAATGCGGGGATGCTGGATATTTAAAAAGATATGAAGAAAAAACATTTATCTTATTACCACAAACCAAACTAACAAATTCGCAATCAGAAGAATAAATTTTATCTTCCTTTATAATGCCGCCAGTTTGAACAGGTTTATAATAGCAAATTTTATGATCCTGACTCAATCTATAAGAAATAGCAGCAGAAACAACAGTTTTACCGATGCCAGTTGAAGTCGCAGTTACAAAAATACCTCTACCCAATTTTTGCCTCAAAATATAACACGGATTTAACACCGATTTTTTCAGATTGACACGGGGTTTCTCAGATTGATACCTATTATGCTTTTTTTACCCACAGCATAATCTGTGCCAATCCATCTTAATCCGTGCTAATCTGTGTTATAATATCAAAGATTTTTCGTGTAAAGTCAACTTAAATTTAAATGAATTTTTAGAAATTTTTTTTATTTTCTAAGTAATATGGTAGGAATTGACTTTTTTATTTATGTGTATTATATTACATATATAGAGGTGTATATATGAGAACTAATATTGTATTAGATGATAATTTGGTTAATGAAGCTTTAAAATATTCTGATATTAAAACTAAAAAAGCAATTATCAATTTAGCGTTAAAAGAATTTGTTGAAAACAAAAAGAAAAAAAATCTTTTAGATTTAGTGGGTAAAATTGAATTTGATAATGACTATGATTATAAAAAGGCAAGAGAATGATTTTAATTGATACTTCGATTATTTTGGATTTGTTAAAAAATAAAGATAACGAAAAAATAGAAAAGTTTAAAAAAATATTATCCTTAAATATTCCTTTTGGGATAAATAAATACATATATCAAGAAATATTACAAGGTGCGAAAAATGAAAAAGAATTTAACACCTTAGACGAATATTTAATAACTCAAAAATTTTATGATTTAAAAAATGATATTAATTCTTTTAAAGAATCTGCATTGTTATACTATAAATGTAGAAAAGCTGGTCTTACTGTTAAAACTATTGATTGTATCATTGCACAAACTACGATAGAAAATGATTTATATTTATTACATAATGACAAAGATTTTGAGAATATAGCAAGTGTTGAACCCAAATTAAAATTCTATTAAACATTTAGTTTGATTTTATATTCTTTTTTTGTTAAAAATGAGAATTATCAAATCTTATTAATCAAAGGTATGTAAATGACAAAAGAAGAAGGCAAAACAATAATTCAACAAAAAGTTATCGAGTTTGGCGAAAAAGAATCATTCTTTATGAAAAAAGGACACGGTGAAACTAACATTAGAAGTAACTTTATAGATATTTTTTTTAAGGCTTTAGGTTGGGATATGGAAAGTTATTTTGATGTTCGTAGGGAGTTTTCACAAAAAGATAATTCTGCCACAAAAAAAGTTGACTATGCCTTTATGTCAAATGGAAAGTTAAAATTTTTTGTTGAAGCTAAAGAGGTTAGCGTTGATCTCGAAAATAACAAAGATGCTATTTATCAAGCCAAAAGATACGCCTTTTCTACCAATGGTAAAGCACCTATTGTTATTTTGACTGATTTTCAAGAGTTTAGGGTGTTTAATGTGCTAAAAGCCCCTCTTTTTGATAATACAGATAGAGAATTATTAAAAAATCATTGTATGCGTTATACTGATTACATAGATAAGTGGGATTTGCTTTGGGAAACATTCTCAAAAGAAGCGGTTAGTAATGGGAGTCTAAATAAACTTGTTGGTAAAATTGATAAAAACACAAAGTTAATGGATGTCGAGTTTTTAGAACAAATTACATCTTGGCGTGAAACTCTGGCAAAACATATTGCATTAAGAAATAAAGACCTAACAGTCGATGAAATAAACGAATCTGTACAAAGAATCTTAGACCGTCTTATTTTTATTAGAAACCTCGAAGACCGAGAAATCGAAGAAGAAAGCACACTTTTAAAACTTATTAATACCAAAGAAAATATTTACAAAAATATTATTCCTCTATTTAATAAACTTGATGATATTTATAATGGTCTTCTTTTTAAAAAACACTTTTCGGAAGCCCTAATTATTGATGACAAAGTTATAAAAGACCTAATCAAAAATATCTGTCCCCCAGTTTCTCCATTTCAATTTGATGTTATTGAGCCAGAGATTTTGGGGCGGATTTACGAAAAATTTTTGGGTAGCAAAATTAGACTCACAGAAGGTCATCAAGTCAAAATTGAAGAAAAAATTGAAGTTAGAAAGGCTGGGGGCGTTTATTACACTCCCGAATACATTGTTAATTATATTGTCGAAAACACTGTTGGCAAAAAAATCGAAGGACTTACACCAAAAGAAATTGAACAAATAAAAATCCTTGATCCAGCGTGTGGCTCTGGAAGTTTCTTACTGGGAGCCTATTCCTATTTGTTAAAATATCACGAAAAATTCTATACTGAACACAAAAACGATAAAAAATATAAAGATGATTTTTATATTACAAAAGAAGGCGAATTTAAAGTAAAACTCGATAAAAGAGCAGAAATTCTTAAAAATAATATATTTGGCGTAGATATTGACAAAGAAGCAACCGAAGTTGCTATAATGAGCCTCTATTTAAAAATGCTCGATGAAGGATTTGACAAAGGGCAAAAAGAATTGTTTTTTTTAAAAGGACATATCTTACCTGATATGTCGGGTAATGTTAAATGTGGTAACTCACTAATCGGTAGTGATTACTTTGACGAAAAACTTGATTTTAACGATGAAGAGTTTAAAAAAATAAATCCTTTTAACTGGAATGATGGTTTTAAAGAAGTGTTTAAAAATGGCGGATTTGATGTAGTGATTGGGAATCCACCGTATATTTTGATTCAAGATGTTAATAGAAATGATAATTATTTGAATTATTATAGGGAAAAATATTCTTCTTCATCTTATAAAATAGATACATATCATATTTTTATTGAAAAAGGCATTAACTTATTAAAAGATAAAGGTTTAATTGGGTATATTACTCCAAGTAATTATATGACTAATAATGGGCTTGAAAAATTGAGAGATTTTATATTAAAAAATTCAAAAATAATAAATATAAATGTCATCAATGGAAACATTTTTATTGATGCCTCAGTAGATACCTGTATATCAATTTTACAGAAATCAAATGAAAATATAAATTCAAAACTTATCTTTTCAAACTGGGATGGTAGTAAATTAGAAGGAATACAAGAAAAAATATTTGAACAAGAACGATTTGAGAAAAATGAAAATTATCTTTTTACTTCAACAGAGGAGACAAAATTAAATATAAATTGTTTTAATTTAGGTGATAATTATTCAGTAAAATTTGGTATGCAATTAAGAGATAGAAAAAAATATTTAGTCGATGTAATAACAAAGGATCAGAAAGAACTCATTACATCGTACCATAAAGAATGTTATACGGGTAAAGATGTTGGAAGATATTATATGGGTTATAGTAATTTATTAGCTTATGTTAATAGAGAAGCACAAAGTGGCGGATGTTGGGATGAAAAGGTACATTTAACTAATCCAAAAATTATAGTAAGACAAATTGGAAAAACTCCTATCTGTTGTTTAGATGAAAATGGCTATTATTGTTTAAATACTGTTTTTATGATTATTCCAAAAAATGAAAATCAACTTTCTATAAAGTTTATTTTGGGTATTATAAATTCTTCATTTATTCAAAAATATTGGACAACAAATTTTTATGATATGCGTCAAACTTTTCCAAAAATTAAAGGTTCTTATTTAGAAAAACTCCCCATCCCCTCTCTCGACCTAACCAACAAAGAACACAAACAAGCCCACGATACCCTTGTTACATTAGTTGAAAATATGCTCCAAACCCAAAAAGACCAAAGAAACGCCAAAAGCGAACAAGATAAAAACCTTTTTCAACAAAAAATAACAATGCTTGACAAAAAAATAGATAATTTGGTGTATAAACTATATAATTTAACTGAGGACGAAATAAAAATCATCGAAGGTAATTAAAGCGGGGTTAAGGGGCTGCTGCCCCTTAGTCCTTACGACCAGTAAAAAAAGTTGTTGAAAATACTCAAAAATAGTATTATTTTATAGATGTGGGGGGTCAAAATGCTTGCTTATGAATATTACACCGAAATTATGTCGGATGGACATTTGAGTATTCCTGATGACATAAAAATAAAAATAGAAAATTCAAAAAAAATTAAAGTTGTTGTTATGATTGATGAAACTGAAAAAACTAAGAATAAAAAATTAAGCGATATTCTTCTAAATTCTCCTTTAAGAGACTCTGGGATTGATTTAGAAAGAAAAGATGATTTTGGAAGAGATATTGAGTTATGAAATATCTTGTTGATACTTGTGTTATATCAGAGTTTACTAAAAAGAATCCAGATATATACTTAAACGCTTCTAAAAGGTCAATAAATAATAGAATTGACATTGCTTGTAACTTATTTGATACAGATGAATTAATAGAGATAAGCGTTTAAGGTATATATTGACAATTTGGACAATTGTCAATATAAAAGTTATAAATTTTCTCAATTCTGTTAATCAATTTGATTTGTATTTAAGTGTTTTATCAATTGGAGAAATAAAAAAAGGAATTGCGAAGATAAATGATTTAAAAAAACAAAAAGATTTGAATTTGTGGTTGAATGATGTTTTGTTAGCAAATTACAGAGACAATTTATTAGATATTAATTTTCAAGTAATTAGTAAATGGGGTGAATTGGTTGGATTATATGAAAAAAAAGGAATTATTTTACCAATAATAGATAGTTTATTAATTTCAACGAGTATTTGTTATAATATGATTTTTGTTACAAGAAATGTTAAAGATATAAAAATTTTAGAATGTAATTATTTAAATCCTTGGGAATAATTATTATTATATGCTTTTATTCAAAAAACAGCCAAAAGCGAACAAGATAAAAACCTTTTTCAACAAAAAATAACTCTACTTGACAAAAAAATAGACAATTTGGTCTATAAACTGTATAATTTAACTGATGATGAAATAAAAGTTATTGAGGGTAATTAAAGCGGGGTTAAGGGGCTGCTGCCCCTTAGTCCTTACGACCAGTAAAAGACACAGGAGGAAAAGTGAAAAAATTAAAAGTTTATTTAGATAATTGTTGTTTTAATAGACCTTATGATGACCAGAGTAATATTACAATTAAAATTGAGACAGAAGCAAAATTAGATATTCAAAATAAAATTAAAAGAGGTGTTCTTGATTTAGTTTGGTCTTACATTCTTGATTTTGAGAATTACAAAAATCCTTTGATTGAAAGAAAAATAGAAATAAGTAAGTGGCGAGCGTTATCTATTGATATTGTTGTTGAAAATGATAAAATTTTATCAAAAATGAAGGAAATAATAAAATTTGGAATAAAACCACTTGATTCTCTACATCTTAGTTGTGCTATATACTCAAAATGTGATTATTTTTTGACAGTAGATAGAGGTATTTTAAATAAAACTAAAAAAATCAATGAAATTGAGATATTAAATCCAATTGATGTATTATATAAATTGAAGGAGTTATAAAATGAGTGATACAGAAATTAAAATTAAGGGGTTTGAGATATTAAGTAAATATTTAGGTATGGTTGAAATGGAAAAATTTATTTCTATTATTCAGAATGAAAAATTTGATTATACAGAATGGAGACAAAACCTTTTTAATGGTATGAGTGGTGAAGAAATAAGTAAGATGGCAATGGATTATATAAAAAATATGCCAAAAGCTTAAATCCAAAAAAGATGTAAATTTGGTCTATAAACTATATAATTTAACTGAGGATGAAATAAAAATCATCGAAGGTATTTAAAGCGGGGTTAAGGGGCGGATAGCCCCTTAGTCCTTACGACCAGTAAAAGACACAAGGGGGAAAAGTGAAAAAGTTAAAAATTTATCTTGATACATCAATAATTAGTTTTTTATATGCAGATGATTCACCTGATTATAAAAAAGCTACTATTGATTTTTTTGATAATTATTTAGATAAATATGATGTATATATTACTGAATTTGTTATTGCTGAGCTTGATAATACAAAAGATGAAATTCTTAAAGATAAATTTAGAATAGCAGTAAAAAAATATAATCTAAAAATACTGAATATCGATGAAGAGAATAAAGAAAGTATAATTCAATTAGCAAAAAAATATATTTCTAATAAAATCATACCTGAAAGTAAATTTGATGATGCGTTACATATTGCTATCTGTTCTATTTATGATTTTGATATTCTTTTAAGTTGGAATTTTAAGCATATAGCAAATATAAAAAAACAAATACAAATAAACATAATTAATATGCAAGAGAGCTTTTTAAAAGAGCTATATCTTGTAAATCCATTGGAGGTAATTTATGAATGAAATTGAAGTCCCAAAAATGTTAGAGGAAGTCTGGAAGATGAAAGACTCTGTTTATAAAGATATAAAAAATATGTCAACCGAACAAATATTTAGTTATATTCATAATAAGACAATAGATTTTACAAAAAAAACAAGTAGTTAAGCATTAAAAATATGAAATAAAAATCATCGAAGGTAATTAAAGCGGGGTTAAGGGGCTGCTGCCCCTTAGTCCTTACGACCAGTAAAAGACACAGGAGAGATAATGTTTTTAATGTATATTGATGAGTCAGGAGATCCTGGTTTATATGTTGAAGGTAAAAATTCACAGCATTATATTTTATCTGGATTAATATTAAATATGACTGATTGGACAACATATTTAGATAGATTAAAAAAATTTAGAAGATGGTTAGACAAAAAATATAAACTATCAACGAGAGAAGAAATTCACGCTTCAGAATTGATTAGAGTAAATAAAATTGAATCTTATAAAAATATTACAAAATCTGATAGAATTGAAATTTTAAGACTTTATTCTGAAGCAATACCAAAAATATTCAACAAAGCAAAAATTATTAATGTTTGTCTTGATAAAAATGAATTAAAATTGGGAAATTTCAAAAATTTTTCAGAATATGCGTGGCACAGAGTAATACAAAGATTTGATAGGTTTTTAAGTAAACAAGATAGAGATAAAGGAATTATAATAGCAGATGACACTGATGAGCCATTAATAAGAAATTTATTAAGAAGAATGAGATTTTATAATCCCGTTAAATCAAATTATAATGATACATTTTATAATAGTATAGTAGAAAACATTATAGAAGACCCTTTTTTAAGAAATTCCAAGCATTCATATTTTATACAAACAGTAGATGTATTATCACATTTGCTTTATAGAAAAGAATACCCAAAAGGTAGTCTAAAAAAGTTTAATTTACATAAATATTTTTTTAATACAGAATCTATATTATTAAAAGAATCAACTAAAAAAGACAAGGATAATTTAGGAATTGTTAGAAAATAAAACTACCCCAGTATAAAACTGGGGATTTATTGTGGCCCGGTAATATCATCAAGGATATTATCAAGTCACATATATATAATAATACACCTTGACATATTTGTCAAGGTTTTAATATCGAGCAGAAAAATAACAATCCTTGACAAAAAAATAGATAATTTGGTGTATAAACTATATAATTTAACTGAAGAAGAAATAAAAATCATCGAGGTATTTAAAGCAGGGTTAAGGGGCTGCTGCCCCTTAGTTCTTACGACCAGTAAAAAAGTTATTGAAGGATAATTGATGAAAGAAATATCTGATAAGAAAATGTATTATTTTGTTGATGAATCAGGAGATACTAATTTTTATGGAAAAAATGGTATTGATTTAATAAAACATAATAAAGCGAGTAAAATATTTATAGTTGGATACTTAGAAACTGAAAATATGAATCAAATTTCTAAAGATATTTACAATCTTAAAACTGAAATAAAAAATGACCAATATTTAAAAGGAATTCCATCATTAGAAAAATCATTATTGCATTTTCACGCAAAAGATGATTGTTCAGAAGTTCGACAATTAGTTTTTAAGTCTATTGCTAAAATGGATTTTAATGCATATATTTTAGTATTTAGAAAAAATGCTGAACATTTTAAAAAGAAATTTAATTGTGAACCTTCTAAGCTTTATGAATATATGATAGAAAAACTTTTTGAAAATAGATTACATCTTTACAAAGATATTGATTTATATTTTTCTAAAATGGGTAATATTATAAGAGAGCATAATATGAAAAATGCTTTAGAAAAAGCCAAGTTTAATTTTAAAAATAAATGGAATAATAAAGAAAGCAGTAATATACGAATATTTATTCAAGAACCATCTCAAATAATGCCTTTACAAGTAATAGATTATGTTATTTGGACAATAAATAGAGTTTACGAAAAAAATGATTTAAGATATTATAATTTTATAAAAAATAAAATAAAGTTAATTTATGACATAATGGATACAAAGAAATATCCTCATAATTATTACAGTGAGAAAAATCCGCTTGATATAAATAAAATAAGTCCATTAGACAGCTAGGTAACTTTCGCTACGCAAGGCATGAAGCCTACTTTCACTTATCAAGGACTTAATTAGAATATATATAAAAAACATAAGTTTGTCAAGAACTTGAAAAAAAATTGATAAGTTTGTCAAAAACTATATAATTTAACTGAAGAAGAAATAAAAATAATCAAAGGTATTTAAAGCAGGGTTAAGGGGCTGCTGCCCCTTAGTCCTTACGACCAGTAAAAGAATGTAAAGAAGTTTTGTAATCAAGAAATTATTTATTTTTTAAAATTATATTATTTATCAATTTAACAGTTGCTTCAATTGCAGCCATTATTTGATCACAATGAACCCCATGAGTTACAATTTTTTTCTCTTCATCTTCAAATTCCCATGAAATCGTAGCTTGTACTAAAGCGTCGGTTTTTCCACCAGGTGGGATAGTTACCATATAATCTGCAAGTTTTGGCATTTTTATTTTAAATTTTACTAAAATTTGCTTTAAAGCATTCATAAAAGCATCGTAACCACCGTCTCCATAATCATAAGCATCAATTGTTTCGTCATTATAAGAACATTTAATTGCCGCAAATGGTTTTAACTGGTATGTTGTATTAATTACACAATTTAATAATTTAAAAGGCATTTCATTTTGCATCTCAAAAATATCAGTAATTAAATATGGCAAATCTTCCATAGTAATAGTCTTTTTTTTATCTCCAAGATCAACTATTTTACTAAGTAGAATCTTTTTTTTGTCATCATCAAGTTCAATACCAAGTTTTTTTAGATTAATCTCAAGATTTGCTTTACCAGAAAGCTTTCCAAGTGCATATTCTCTTGTTCTTCCAAATCTTTCTGGTATTAATGGATTTGCATACAAGTTACCTTTTTTGTCTCCATCAGCATGAATTCCAGCAGTCTGGATAAAAACATTGCCTCCAAAAATAGGTTTATTATTCGCCATTCTTTGTCCTGAGAATGTTTCAATAATTTTTGATATTCGATAAAGAGTTTTTTCATCTACATTAGTCTTTATTCCCAAAAAGTCTTTTAAACCAATAGCAACTTCATCCAAAGAAGCGTTTCCTGCTCGTTCACCTAACCCATTTACAGTGACATGAACTCCTTTAATGCCAGCTTTGGCAGCAGCTAAAATATTGGCAACTCCAAGCCCATAGTCGTTGTGTGGATGAAAATCAAAGTGTATAGAAGGATATTTTTCTACCAATTTGGAAATATATTCGTAAGTATCAAACGGATTGAGCATTCCTAATGTATCTGGAAGCATTATTCTTTTAACAGACATTGTTTGTAAGAAATTTATCAAATTATAAACATAATCGGGTGAATTCTTTATTCCGTTTGAAAAGTCTTCAAGATAAACATTTACTTCAACGTTATTTTTTATAGCATAATTTATAGTTTCTCTTATGTCATTAATATGCTCTTCTGGAGTTTTTTTGAGTTGTTCAACACAGTGTTTTAGTGAACCTTTTGATAATAAATTTATTCTTTTTATGCCAACAGATTTTGCCCAGTCAACAGAAACTGTTTTGTCAACAAAAGTAAGTATTTCAAGTCTATTTATAAAGCCAGCATGTTCTGCCCATTTCGTAATTTTTGAAACGGCTTCTTTTTCGCCTGCTGATGCTTTTGCTGATGTAATTTCAAGTCTATCAACTTTAACTTCTGTTAATAATATTTGAGCAATAGAAAGTTTTTCTTCTGGTGCATAAGAAACACCTTGCATCTGCTCTCCGTCCCTTAAAGTTGTATCCATTATTTCTATACTTTTCATTTTGTTTCCTCATAACACAAATTTTCACAGATTATAACACCTATTGATCTATTAAAATCCATGATTATCAGTGTTATATTATAACAGAAAACTTAAAAATTAAAAGAGATAAATTTAAGAAAAATATTAAAATTATTTAACTTAGCACTTGCAAATTTAGCCTAAAATATTTATATTGTATCCTATCAAATATTTAACTGAGGTTTTTATGAAAAATATATTTGTAATTTTAACTTTTATCTTAATAATAAGCTTATCTAGCTGTACAACGCTTATAAAAGGGCTTTCGGATTCTTTATATGAACAAAAAGACATTGTTTTAGTAGAACAAGGTGCTCCTTCGTATTTAATACTTGTGGAAGGTTTAATTAGAAGTGAGCCTAAGAATAAACAATATTTAATTACTGGTATTCAAATGTTTTCTGCTTATTCTTCTGCATTTATAAAAGAAGATGATAGGAAAAAAATCTTTGCAGACAAAACAAAAGAATGGGGTATAAAACTTTTACGAACCTATTATGGCTATGTAAAATACGAAAAAACTGAAGATAGAGAGAAAAAAGAAGTTGCTTTTCAATCATTTTTAAAGAGTTTAACCAAAAACGATGTAGAAAATGTATTTTGGGCTGCAAATGCTTGGATTATGTGGATTTTGACAAATCTTGATTCAACAGATGCTTTTATAGAATTACCAATCGCAAAAGCCCTAATAGATAGAGTTTACAAGCTCGACGACAAATACTATTATGGTGCCCCACATCTTTATTACGGAGTTTTTTATGGTGCATTCCCAAAAGACTTTGGTGGTAATCTCGAAAAAGCAAAAGAAGAATTTGATATTGCTTTAAAACTCAGTGGAGATAAATTTTTAGCAACCAAACTATTCTATGCAAATTTTTATCTCAAACCAAAAAATGATAAAAAAGAGTTTGAAAGAGTTGTAAGAGAAGTAATTGATTTTGATTTGGAACAATACCCATCTCTAAGATTAATTAATACAGTAGCCAAAAAACAAGCAGAAGAAATGCTTGCTAATATAAATGAAATGTTTTTTGATGATGTGAATTAAGAAAACATTTCATACAGAAGCACGAAAAACACGGAGAGATATTTTTCTTTATTTAAATCCGTGTTTTAGTGCTTATCTTTTCAATTCTTACTTTAAGCATATCTAAATTCTAAATATTAAAGGAGTTTTTATGAAAAATCAGAGCAATTCTTATTCTTTTCTTATAATACTATTAATTATTGTTGGAATACAATTTTTATTAATTGGTTGTGAGGTAAATAAAGAAACGCCTGCTACAACTACTACAATAGGTATAATAAATTATACTTGGGAGAATACACATAAGAATACAGATTTATATCCTCATTGTAATAAAGTAACTGTATCTGATGGCAATATTTATGTTGCAACGAATGGCGGCGGTTTAAGTATATCGACAGATGGTGGGGCAAGTTGGATAAATAAAACAACTGCAAATGGCTTGGGTGATAATAATTGTCGTGAGGTGTATGTTTCTGGGAATAATATTTATGCTGCGACATATAATGGATTAAGCATATCGGCTGATGGTGGAAATTCTTGGATAAATAAAACAATTGAAAATGGCTTACTTAGTAATGATTGTTATAGTGTGTATGTATCTGGTGGTAATATCTATGTTGCAACAAAGATTGGATTGAATATATCGAAAAATGGTGGGGTTAATTGGATAAATAAAACAAGTGTTGATGGTTTGGCTAATAATTTATGTTATGGGGTCTATGTGGATGGTACTAATATTTATGTCGCAACATATAGTGGCTTGAGTATATCAAAAGACAATGGAACAACTTGGATAAATAAAACAGGTTCAGATGGTTTTAGTTGGTGTAATGCGGTTTATGCGTCTGAGAATAATATTTATGTTGCAACAAAATATAGTGGTTTAAAAATATCGACAGATGGCGGAGATTCTTGGACTAATAAAACAAAATCAAATGGTTTGGGAAGCGATCTTTGCAATGGAGTATCTGTATATAATAGTAATATTTATGCAACAACAGACAGTGGTTTAAGTATATCGACAGATGGTGGAACTACATGGGTTAATAAAACAATCACAAATGGTTTGGCTGATAATGATTGTAATGGAGTCTACATATCAGCCAGCAATATTTATCTTGCAACGAAGAATGGATTGAGCATATCGACAGATGGTGGGGTTACTTGGATAAATAAGACGAGTGCAGATAATGGATTAGGTAGTAATACTTGTAATGGAGTGTATGCGTCTCAAAATGATGTTTATATTGCAACAACTAATGGTTTAAGTATATCGACAGATGGTGGGGTTACTTGGGTTAATAAAACGGTTACAAATGGCTTAGGTAATAACTGGTGTAATGGAATATATGTTTCTGATAGCAACATATATGTAGCAACAAATGGCGGTGGCTTAAGTATATCGACAGATGGTGGGACAAGTTGGGTAAATAAGACAACAACGAATGGCTTAGCTGATAATAGTTGTCGTGAAATTTATGCTTCTGGCACTAATATCTATGTTGCAACAGATGGTGGTTTAAGCATATCGACAGATGGTGGGGCTACTTGGGTTAATAAAACGAGTGGAGATGGCTTGGGTAGTAATGCTTGTAGCGGAGTCTATGTGTCTGGCAGTAATATCTATGTAACAACAAATGGCGGATTGAGTATATCAAAAGATGGCGGGACGAGTTGGATTACTAAGACCACAGTTAATGGCTTAAGTGATAATAGTTGCCTTGGAGTGTCTGTCTCTGGTAACGATATTTATGTAGCAACTAATGGCGGAGGCTTAAATATATCGACAGATGAAGGAAGCACTTGGATAAATAAAACTATTTCAAATAATCTCTGGGGTAAATATTGTAATAAAGTCTATGCGTCTGACAGTAATATCTATGTAACAACAAATGGTGGATTAGGCATATCTAAAGACGGTGGAGCAAGTTGGATAAATAAAACAACTGCTAATGGCTTAGTTAGTAATTATTGTGGTGGAATCTATGTTTTTAACAATAATATCTATGTAGCAACATCTGGCGGTTTAAGCATTATTAAAAATTAAAAAAATTATTCAATAATAATAGAATATTTTTAAAACTTTTGATATAATGATAAATTTATCTATTGGTTTAACCAACAGGCATTGATTTACCAACGATTTTCTTTTTTCTTTTCTTTATAAGTAAAAGAAAAAAGAAACAAAAAAGAAAATAGAGGAGTTTTTATGAAAAAAATTATTCTTTTTATAATTTTGACGTTTATTGTCAATATAATTTTTGCTCAATCACAATCAGAGCCAAAAATTAATTTTAAGATAGCAACTGACGCACCTGATGGTAGTAGTTGGATTATGACTTTTAAAGAAATCGATAAACAATTACGAAAACAGACAAATAACGAAATTGGTTTGACTATATACCCAGCGAGTATAATGGGAGATCAAAGCACTGTTATAAAAAAAATTAAGATTGGCCAATTGTCTGGTGCTGGTTTGAGTAGTGGTGGAATGCAATTGATTTACAAAGACTTTGCGATTATGGGTTTCCCTTTGATTTTTAGAAATTATAAGGAATATGATTATACAAAAGAAAAACTTGGTTCTTTTTTTGATCAAGAACTTGAAAAAAAAGATTTTGTTATTTTGTCGTGGACTGAGGTCGGTTTTATTTATGTTTGTTCAAAAAAGAAAGTAAATTCTGCCGAGACTCTTTCTCAATCAAAACCTATTATACTTGAAGGTGATATTGTTAGTAAGGCATTGTATGACGAACTTAATATTAAACCAATTCCTTTACAATTATCTGATATTTTAACTTCTTTGCAGACTGGACAAATTGATACTATATTTTCTTCTACTTATGGGTTAATTGTGACTCAATGGTTTACAAAGGTAAATTATATTGCAGATTTTCCTATAACTTTTATGATTGGCTCTTGTGTTGTTGACAAAAAAATGTTTTATTCTCTAACAAAAGAACAACAAACACTCATGAGAAATCTATTTAAGGAGAATTTTGGTAAACTTGCACAAAAAGTAAGACAAGATAATGATAAAGCAAGAATTTCCTTAGAAAAACAAGGAATTAAGTTTATTCCAGTTGATGATAAGCAAAAACAAAGATTTGTTGAAGTTTGTACAAATGCTTATAAGGTTTTGACTGAAAAAGAATATTCTAAAGAAATGCTTGATAAAGTGTTAAAAGTTGTCGATGAATATAGAAATTCTAATAAGTAAGGTAACAAATGTTTAAATTATGGCAAAACATAAAAAAATATTACAGGTTATTTGAACTAATAATTTTAGTTTTTTTTCTATTCTTAATATTGTTTATTTCATCTTTGCAAATAATACTAAGAAATTTTTTTCAGGCTGTGGAATGGTTTGACTTACTGTTGAAATATTCTGTTTTATGGGTTGGAATGTTTGCAGCTTCGATTGCAACTTATGAACATAAGCATATAAGAATTGATTTAATAAGTAGGTTTACTAAAGGTAGATTTAAATCTGCGATAGTTGCAATAGCGGATTTATTTGCAAGCATTATTTGTGGTATATTATTGTATAGTTTTGTAATTTATATAATTAAGATAGAATATCCATCCACTGACCCAGCTCCTTTTCTGGGGATAAAAAAATGGGTGATGCTTCTTGTGTTACCTTTTAATTTTTTTATTATGTCATTTAGATTTTTAGTAAGATTTTTTACAAATGTTTATAATTTTAGGAATAATAAAGAAGAAGTTGATACTGATGACTTTATTGATTTAATTAAAAATAATGAAGGGGAAGATAAATGATTGCTTTATTGTTATTATTGTTAGTTGTTTTAATTGCAATAATTGGCGCCCCTCTTTTTTGCGTTATAGCAGCAATGGCTTTGATCAATTTTATAAAGTCTGGCATAGGAATATTAGTTGTCCCACAAGAACTTGCAGGCATTGTTAATATTCCTTTGATATATAGTATTCCACTATTTGCTTTCGCAGGATACTTACTTGCACATAGTAAGGCATCGATTAGGTTAGTTAGACTCACAAAAGCGGCTATTGGCTGGATACCAGGAGGACTGCCGATTGTTACGCTTATTACTTGTGCTTTATTTACAGCTTTTACAGGAGCTTCTGGTATTACGATAGTTGCTTTAGGTGGTTTTTTACTCCCAGCTTTGCTTTCAGAAAATTATAAAGAAAAATTTTCTCTTGGGCTTGTAACTTCGTCTGGAAGTATCGGGCTACTTTTCCCACCAAGTCTTCCACTAATATTATTTGGTGTTATTGCTGGGGCGAGTATTGATAAACTTTTTGTGGCAGGAATCATACCTGGTATAGTAATAATTTTAACATTTTCTGTATTTTCTATAATAGTGAGTGTTAAACAAAAAATCCCAACAACAAAATTTGATTTTAAAGAATTAACGCTAGCTTTAAATGACGCAAAATTTGAATTACCGCTGCCAATACTTTTATTCTTAGGAATATACTCTGGTAAAATGGCAATTAGTGATGCAGCAGCTTTTACTTGTTTATATATTTTTATTGTTGAAATGTTAGTTTTGAAAGACATTAAATTTAAAGAACTTCCAAAAATAATGAAAGAAAGCATGGTGTTGGTTGGTGCTATTCTAATAATACTTGCTTGTTCTTTGGCTGCAACGAATTTTTTGATAGACCAACAAGTCCCGCAAAAATTATTTGACTCAATAAAAGACATTATTACAAATAAATGGACATTCTTAATAGTTTTAAATATATTTTTACTGATAGTTGGTTGTTTGATGGATATTTTTTCTGCTTTAGTAATAATTGTTCCTTTGATTTTACCTATTGCAGAAGCATATAATGTTAATTTGATTCATCTTGGTATAATATTTTTAACAAATCTTGAAATAGGGTATCTCACTCCTCCTGTTGGTATGAATCTTTTTGTTGCTTCAATTAGATTTGGTAAATCAATAGTAGATATTTATAAAGGTGTTGTTGTTTTTATAGGGTTATCTTTAATTTCATTAGTTATTATAACTTATTTTCCTCTACTAAGTACATGGTTTATCGAAAAACCAGCAATTGTTTCTCAATGGGAGTACACTTATGAAGATGGAAATGTAGATAGGATTATTGTAAAAAATAATGGAGTGTATTTACGAAAAAAAGGTAGTTTAATGGATATAATGATGGACGATCCATATATCGGAAAATATGAGATAAAAAATGATAAAATAACATTATACACAGAAGAAGGTAAAGAAGAGTATAATTTTGAACTTTATAATGATGGCAAAAAATTGATGTTTGAAACTCTTTCTTTTAAAAAAGAACAAAGACATAAAATATTTTATAATAACTTAATTAATCCTCCTCTTCATATAAAAGAAGCCAATCTTATTGGAAAGTGGCAACAAAACGATGATTTTATCGAATTTTATTTTAATGGTCATGTCAATCTTTCTTTAAATAATGAAGATCAAAAAGATTATAGATATAGAATATTAGATAAAAAGAAATTAGAATTTAAAGACGATGAAACAAATACCAAACTTATTTGCGACTATAAATTTGAACTCAATAAACTAAAAATTACGATTAATAAAAAGTCGTATTTGTTTGATAGAGGTGAGTCGGGGAGTGATTTGTAGTAATCTTAATTTCTTTTACCACTGAAAGCGACATTTGCGAATGTCGCTTTTAAAAATTCCTTCCACCTAAATAACAAAAAAAGCGTTGACACCATTTTTTATTTTATATATATTCCTTTTTATATTGGATTCAATTTTTATTTTTCGCAACTAACCACAAGAGAATATAATCTATAATGACAATCGTCCAGATTGTCATTATATACCTGAAATGTTTTTTTACAACTTGTTTGTTTAAAAGAACTTAGGAAAAAATTTATCGTTGAGTTTAAGACAAACCTGAAACATTTCAGTATATATTTTTTAGTTTTTTCCTCTGTGTCTTCTGTGGGTGATTTATTCATCCTGTTTTTTGTAAAAAATAAAATTGATCTTTTTATATTTCTTAACTAATTATCAATTTTGCAATTATGGAGTTTTTATGGCTAAAAAAAGATTAATTACATCTGCACTTCCTTATGTTAATAATATTCCACACCTTGGCAACATTATAGGGTGTGTTTTGTCAGCAGATGTTTTTGCGAGGTACAGTAAGATAGCAGGATACGAAACGCTTTTTGTTTGTGGGACAGACGAATACGGTACAACAACAGAAACTAAGGCTTTACAAGAAGGGTTGACTCCACAAGAGCTTTGCGATAAATATCATTCTATACATAAAGAAATTTATCAATGGTTTAATATAGGCTTTTCTTATTTTGGAAGAACTTCTACCCCAGATCAGACTAAAATAGTCCAAGATATTTTTTTGAAACTCTATAAAAATGGCTATATAGTAGAAGATATTCTAACACAACCATACTGCGAACACGATAAAATGTTTTTGGCAGATAGATTTGTTGAAGGGACATGTCCACATTGCGGGTTTGATATGGCAAAGGGTGACCAATGCGATAAGTGTGGAAAACTCCTCGACCCAACAGAGTTAAAAAATTCTAAATGTGCAATTTGTAAAAAATCGCCAATCTTTAAGCAAACGAAACATTTATTCTTAGATTTAGAAGTCTTAAAAGACAAACTCGAAAACTGGATAAACGAGGCAGCAAAAGAGGGAAACTGGTCGAATAATGCACTAAGTACAACAAAAGGTTGGATCGAACAAGGTCTAAAGAAGCGATGTATTACTCGTGACCTAAAATGGGGTGTGCCAGTGCCTTTGGAAGGATTTGAGGGTAAAGTTTTTTATGTGTGGTTTGATGCACCGATTGGTTATATCTCAATCACTGCCAACAAATTTAGCGACTGGGAAAACTGGTGGAAAAACCCAACTGATGTTGAACTTTACCAATTTATGGGAAAAGATAATATTCCATTCCATACTGTGTTATTTCCTGCAAGTTTAATTGGTTCTGGCGATAACTGGACTTTGTTAAAAACAATTAGCTCAACAGAATATCTAAACTACGAAGAGTTAAAATTTTCAAAGAGTCGAGGGACAGGTGTTTTTGGTGATCAGGCAAAAGATACAGGAATTGATCCTGATTTATTTAGATATTATCTCCTTCGCAATAGACCTGAAAAAAACGACACACAATTTTTTTGGAATGATTTTATGGATAAAGCAAATGGTGAAATTATTGCAAATTACGCAAATCTTGTTAATAGAATTTTACAATTTATTGATAAATTTTTTGATGGAATTGTACCTGAGTTTGAAAAAGAAGATACTATTTTTGCGAGTATGGACTTTCTATCCGAAAAAGACAAAATCATCGCTTTGTTTGAAAACCTTGAGTTAAAGAATGCCTTACTTTCCACCCTTGATTTGTGTTCTTTAGGGAATAAATTTTTTCAGGATAGCGAACCTTGGACTTTGGTGAAATCTGATAAAATTAAAACTGGACGAATTCTTGGAAGTCTTTGTGGATTTATTAAAGATATTTCTATCCTTTTGTATCCATATATTCCACAGACAGCAGAAAAAGTTTTTGGAATGTTAAATATTCCTAAAGAACTACTTACAATCCAAAATATAGGTGATTATTCTAACATAAAGGGTAAAAAAACAAATAAACCTGTGATTTTATTTAATAAGCTCGAAAAAGAGTTGATTGATAACTTAAAAGAAAAATTTAGCGGTAAAAAAGAGGAAACTACTATGAGTAAAGATTTATTTGGTAAAATTTATTTAAAAGTTGGTCAGATCGTAAAAATCGAAAGACACCCAAAAGCCGACAAACTCTATGTCGAACAAATTGATCTTGGTAATGGCGAAACAAGGCAAATCGTGTCTGGACTCGTACCATTCTATAAAGAAGAAGAATTATTAAACAAAAAGATCGTTTTAGTTTACAATTTAAAAGCTGCAAACCTCAGAGGCACAAAAAGCGAAGGAATGCTACTCGCTGCCGAAAACACTGACCGCACAATCGTTGAAGTGTTAAGTCCTGAAGGGGAAATAGGAGATGTGGTAACAATAGACGGTGTGACTCCACAAAAAGATGAAATCACAATCGATGATTTTTTTGCCCACCAAATCGATGTGGCAAACTACACTGTAAACTTTGCAGGTAACCCATTAAAAGTAGGAGACAAAGAAATAAAGGTTACAAAAGTTGAGAATGGGAAGGTGGGGTAGAGACAAACTTACTCCCAAGTCTTTTAAGATTTATATAAATTTTTGAAAATAACGCCTCTCTTTGAGAAAATGATGGGCGTTTTGTTACTGGGTTATATTTGTTTCTAGGAAGTTTTCCAGACATTTCATTTTCTTTTTGCAAATTATTAAGATATTTAGAAATAATCTACAAAGTCTGTTCTATATAGTCAATTTACTGCTATATCAAGTATCTTTAAATAGGACTTGCAGAATGAAGAATTTAATCCAAAATATAACCTATTTCATTATAACAATTGTTTATAAAACTCAAACTCTTTTATTTTAGTAATTTTAAATAAGGTTTAATTAAGAAATTTAACAATTTTTTTCGGGCTATCATTTTTATAAATGGTAAGTTAAAAATTATATTAAAAAATATAATTTCTCTAAGCGGTCTAGAATATGGAAATTTTAATAATTTATGTTTTCTAAAATGTTTATACAAAGCATATTTGGCTGCTCCAAGACTTGCTATTTGTTCTCTAACCAAAAGATGATAAGTCTGAGCATAACTCGAAAATGGTTTAATTGGTTGGTTTTCTATATTTTTTTCTACATCATTTGCTAAATTTTGGATTAGTTCTACAATTTTTTCTGTATTATCATATTCATCAGAGACAATTCCTACACAATTTAAAAAATGGGCTCCTGAAAAAATTTCTATAAATTCAGATAAGTCTTTATGGTAACGAAGATTTCCACTAACCAACCAACCACAAATTTTTCTTTTTAATAATGGTAATTGTGCATTGAAAGTACTTCTATCTATAAGAGCTTTCCATCTTGCTGTTAAATGTCTATATTCTATACTAAAGGCAAAAATTATAGCATCCGCATTAGGAAGTTTTTTTTCAAAGATTTCTCTAACATCATCTTGTATACAACAAACAGATTTTTCTTGACAATACAAACAACCACTACATTCTTTTTTTATATTGATTGTGTTAACGTTTACTATATCAATTTTATATTTTATGAAAGAACTAAAAATATTTACCATTTTTTCTATGTTTGAATTTTCGAGATTATCTGTTAAAATCACGATGTTTTTATTTGTATTTCTATTGATATTTTCTATTTTAATATCAAGATCAATCTTATTTATTTGATTGCTTATAGGAAAATATTTTTTTGGAATAGATTGTTTATTTTCTGCTTTTTGTATAAAATCAACAAAAAAATTTATAAAAGACATTTGATATTCTTTATTTAATAAATCTATATATTTTATAGATTCAAAAGAAATACCATTTATATAGTGCATTCCTAAGTCTTCGCTTATAGAATGAATATAATTGTGTGCATGATAATCAAAAATCATTGATGATGTTGTTATCGTAGTTGAATATTTTCCAGTGAATACATTTTGTTTATTTTTTTTAAATATAAGCTCTACAAATTTTTTAAGTTGAGATGGTATCATAAAAAAATATACTGGATATGCCCATACTACAACATCTGAATCTTCAATTGTTTTTAGAATTGACTGAAAATAACTATCATTACTTTCTATTTTATTAATATCTGTTGAAATTGGAAGTATAAAGTATTGATAATTAGGTAATTTCTTTTGCAAAAATTCTATGTACTTAATACTAATACTTAGTTCCTTATCTTTGGGGCTGCCATTTAATACAGCTATTTTCATAATTATGCTCCTTTTAATACTTTTTAATTATATTTATTTAACTATAACACATATTAATATATTTCAAAATTTTTTATGCAATTCTTTATAAACATGATTTTTACTTACAAAATTATAGATTGTTCAGCTAAGTAGTTTTTTATTTTCCAAATATCATAATTAGTTGTTATATAGTAATATATATGATAATTTACTCATAATTTTTTAAACTTTCATATAAATGAGAGATATATTCTAATAAAGATAAAATAATATAATATTATATATACAAAGTCAATAAATTAATAAAAATATTATTATTTTTTTTGATTTTAAGAATGTTTTTTGTATAATTTAGAATAGTAGTTACAATGTATTATATCGTAGGTCAAAGATGGGCTGGTGATATGGTGCCAGAACTTGGGGGTACTGAGGACTGAGATGATTAAAATTGATCCAAATCGAATCACTTTATTGTTTTCATAGATTAATGTTACTCGTTAGTATTCTACAATTAATACTCCAATTAAAAGAAGAAACTATTGTTGATTTACAAAAAATAATTAGTGAAACCAAATTATTTTTATATTTCTGTACTAGGAAATACCGTTTTTATAGTTTAAATTTAACAATTGTGATATAAATATTTAAGTGTATGTTAATTTTTAAATCAATTAAGTATTTGCTTAGTCTACTGATTTTTAGTTTTTATACATGAATTTTAGATTAAATACAGATTTCTGTTGAAAAGATAAACATCTTGGTAATAATCCACAAATATTATATACCTTAAACGCTTCTAAAAGGTCAATAAATAATAGAATTGACATTGCTTGTAATTATTTGATACAGATGAATTAATAGAGATAAGCATTTAAGGTATAGAGACAATTTGGACAATTGCCAGTATAATTTTGTTCTGTCGTCTATCTCTTTATTCTATCTTACTTCCCCTCAAGTGTTAGTATCCCGTCCCAATTTTCTGGAATACCGTTTTTGATTAAGTAATCGCAGCGAGTTAGGTAGAGTTTGGTTACATTATCAAAATCATTTATTTTATTTATATAGGTAAAGAGTTTTTGAGCCTCGATAAAATCTTTTGCTGCGTAAGATTGGATTGCTTTATCAAAATCTGGTTTGGTTTTTAATTTTAGAGCAAATTCGCTATCAGGGAGTCCGTCTAAAATTTCTACGACAAAAACTGGCTCTTTTTTTCCTTTGACTCTAACTAAATCAATAAACCTATAATTAAATTTATTTTGGTCTTTAAGATTTGTTAAGGTATTAACTGTGGCTAATGTGGAGGCTCCATAGTATTTTGTCAAGCCTTCTATTCTTGAAGCAAGGTTTACATCGTCTGAGATAACTGTTGTATCCATTCTTTGTTCTTCGCCAATAGTGCCAAGCATGAGTACCCCAGTATGAATCCCTATTCCTATTTTGATTGGATTTGTGTTGTCTGTTATGTCTGCATTGTATTTAGAAACTATCTTTTGCATATTTATTGCTGCATTTATTGCATCATCTGGGGTATCTGGGAATAACGCCATAATTCCATCACCAATATACTTATCAATAAAACCTTTATTCTCTCTAATCGCAGGTCCAACTTTACCAAGATATGAGTTTATAAAATTAAAATTATCTTGACAAGACATTCTTTCTGACATACTGGTAAAATCCCTAATATCAGAAAACATAATAGTCATTTCTTTTTGAATCTGATCCCCTAGTTTTACATTGACTATTGTTTCAATATTGAGATACTTTAAGAATTCTTTTGGCACAAAACGACTATAAGCAGTATTTATTTTTGATAAATCAATGTGTGTTTTTATACGTGAAATTAATTCGCTTTTTGAGAATGGTTTTGCAAGATAATCATTAGCACCAGACGAAAAACCATCAACCAAATCAGAAATTCTATTTTTTGCTGTAAGCATAATTATTGGAAGTTCTGTTGGTAAAAATTTTTCTCTAATTTTTTGACAAACTTCGTACCCAGAAATTTCTGGCATCATTATATCGAGTAAAATTAAGTCTGGCTTACGGTTGTCTACAATTTGCAATGCTTCTTTTCCACTAAATGCCTGAATTATATTGTAATTATGTAAAGAAAGTTGATTTTTTATTACTTGTTGATTTACTGGTTCATCATCAACGGTCAAAATTGTTATTGTTCCCTTTGGTACTCTAAATTCTACTTTTTCTCTTGGAATATTTCCTTCTTCTATTATCTTTGAAATATGAGTATCTTCGATGTGAAAAGTGTTTCTATTTTGATCCTCGCTTATAGGAATAGTAAAAGTAAAAGTAGAACCTTTCCCGATAGTCGAATCAACAGAAATATTGCCATTATGGAGATTTACAAGGTTTTTGGTTATACAAAGCCCAAGTCCTGTACCTCCGTATTTTCGTGATATAGAGCCGTCGAGTTGTTCAAATGGCTTAAATAAGTCTGGTATTTTTTCTTTTGGAATACCAATGCCATTATCAGTTACTGAAATTTCAATAAAATTGGCGTTTTTAATAGCATCAATTATTATTTCGCCATCTTCGCTAAATTTTATAGCATTATCTATTAAATTATGTAAAATTTGTTGCATTCTATTCTCATCTGCATAAATAAGTGGTAAATCGGGAGAAATTTTACTTGTTACAATTAATTTTTTTCGTGTGTATAGAGGCTTTAGGATACCAATTACAATATTTGACACAGATTTTAAGTCAATTGGTTTTAGTTGGAGTTGTATATCCTTATTTTTTAGTTTAGAAAAATCAAGAATATCATTTATCAAATTTGTTAATCGTTTTCCACTTGATACGATCATCCCAAGATTTGTTTTTTGTTCTTCATTCGCTTCTCCACAAGCACCATCAATTAGAGATTCTGCGATGCCTATTATTCCATTGAGAGGTGTCCTTAGTTCATGGGATGTGTTTGCCAAAAATTCGTCTTTTAGTTTATTGAGTTTTTTTAACTCTAAATTTTGATTTTCAATTTTATAAAAACTTTCTTGCAGAGAGGACGACATTGAGTTCACATTATTAGTTAATTTTCCAAGTTCGTCTTTGGATATAAATAATTCAATTCTTTTAGTAAAATCTTGATAATTACCCTTTGAAATTTCGTCTGTCACCTCTGATAAAATTTCTATTGGTTTTGTGAATGCGTCACTTAGTTTTATGATCAAAAATATTACAATTGCAATTAGTATAAGAGTGAGTATTATTGGCAATATAATAGAAGAAAAAATAATTTTAGAAATATGTTCTCTTGGATAGAAATAAATTAATTTAGTTTTAGACATCGGTTCATAATCAAAAAAGAACAAAAAATCTTTATTGTTGTGTTGAATAGTATTTTTCTTCATATGATGTTTTTTAGAATCTTCTATTAATCTAGTATAATTTTCTTCATTCAACGAATCTAATATATTTTTAATATTGCTATTATTTAGAATATTAGAATCTGTGTTTAATATTTGATATTCTGAGAATGTTAATTCATCTTCAATTTCTCTTTCGTTATCTTCAAGGATATATTGTTTTGTTTTTTCATCGTATTCATAAAAATCATTATTAGATGGATGGTTATTAAAAATAATATTGTTATTTTGGTCTAACAAATATAGTGTCCCATAGTCTAACGAGTCATTAATTATTATTGCTTTTGAAAGAACGCTAGATTGTAAAAATAATATAAAAAATTTTGTAAAAGTATCTTCTTTTTTTGTAGGCATTTTTTCATAATATGGAATAATGAAAGCGAAACCATCTGTATTAGGCATAACATTTTTACCAAATTTGCCATAAACAGATTTTATTGAGTTATCATTTTTCAAAATTTTGACCAATGGATCGTTTAGTAATTCTTCGTAATTTAATTTGTGAGGACTTCCATTGTAAATTTTATAATTTGTATTATCTATAATGGATTTTTTATCTGTTTCTACTATTAATAAATCCGTATCTAGTTTTGTAAGATAAGAAGTGTTTAATGAATGAAATGAGTTTCTATAATCTAATTCTTCAGTTTTAGTTTTAAATTCTTTTAAATTTACTATTTTTTTTAGAATTTCTGTATCTTTAAATATTACTACACTCTGAACAATCTCATAATAAAATCTTTGAAATTCGCTTCTAACTTGAGATATGAGAATATCGTATAAAACCTTTGTTTGTTTATCTATATTTTTATTCATATTATGAGCACTAAAAACAATTACAATAATCAAAGGAATTATTGCCGTAGGTATTATTACAAGTGTGAGTTTCCATCTAATTTTTAGGTTTACAAAAAAATCATTTATTAATTTAAAAAGCATTTTCTATCCTCTTTTGTCTTTTTTGAATACCTTTAATTTTAAAAAAGGCAAATCTTATATATTAATCTATTTATCTTTATAGTTATTATTATATAATACCTAAAAATTAATCAGTTGTCAAAAAATATACTATGATAAATTAAAGAATGTTTTTGAAATAACTAAAGTGTAGAAAGTGAAATTATATTTTTTGGGGAGGCTGTCCCTTTGGGACAGACCCAGAGCCAGATTAAAACTCAGAATATATTTTCTACCAACTTCATACATTTATCATGTTTTAAATTTGAGTTACTAAACTCAAATAATATTAAAGTGGTGAAGAGGTTTTCTCAAAAGCCATAGTTTTACTATGAATAAAAGTGTTGAAATAAGACGATAATTAACAAAAAGTCTTAATTATTGATATTATTTTTCAATAGTAATTTATTTTGTAAATGATAGATAAAATTTAACTCATAATTTTACTTTGTGGTTTATAATAAACTCTTGAGACAACTTATTATTAAATTACTTAAAAAAAATATCTAAAGGCATACCCTGATTATTAACGAATTTTGGAAACATTCTTTTGTTTATTTTAATATAAATTAGAATAAAAAAAGAGACAAATCTGTTAAAAATAAGCCTATCTATAAATCTATATTTAGATTTTTTTCTAAATAAAATTTTTATTATAAATCTAAATAATAGAGATTTTTGTTTTATATTTTTAGATATATTAAATTTATAGATTTGTTTGTATTTGGCATAATATTTTTTTAATAATAATTTTAATTTTTTTAAAATTAGAGTTTTTTCTTCGCTATATATTAATTTTCTGCAATATGCAATTATTCTGAAAGTGTCATAATGAAAATTATATTTATATGGAAGTCCTATTTGTAAAGATAATTTCCCCATTTTTTTTAGAATACTCAAAGCCTTAAAAACCTCTTTCAAACTTTTTTTCTTATTAACCACAAAACTATTTAATAAATCAATAATTGATGAATTTATACTAACATTATCCCAAAATGCGTATAATAATGGATGAATTCTAACTTTATTAAAGTATAACTCCTGTTTTGCAAATTCTTTGTCATATAAGAGATTTTTTATCACAATATCAGAATATTTTAAGAATTTAATAAAATTTTCAAAATGTTCTTTATTAAAATTTTTATAAAAAAAAATCTCAAGGATAGTTTTTAAATCCATTTTATCTTTGAAAATCTTTATTGTCGTGTATGTATTTAATTCATTCCAAAATGAAGTGTTTTTTAAAAATGTAAAACTTTTAAAAGATGTCCAGCCTCCAGTTTGACACCAGACATAAATTCCTAACATATTCTTATTATTTTGTAATTGTTTATAAAATCTATAATAATCAAATCCAACAAATGATGGATATTCGCCAAATCCTTCATACTCACGACGAGTTTGTAACTCTATAATTTTTTTGTGATCTGTTAAAAAAAATAATTTATTTAATTTTAGATACCTAAAAAAGTCTGCATTTCCATATTTTAATGAAATTACTAATTTCTCGCTTTTTATATTTCCAAAAATTTTTAGGAATGTTTTTTCATTCCACATAAGATCGCCGCATCCATAAGCACCGAGTGTCCATGTCCTGAAAATAAGAAGTTTATTATTTTTTTCAAATATTGGAATTATTTTTTTTAATAGTGTGTTTGCTTGTAGCGGAGATTTGATATAAATTTTACTTTTAAAATCCCCTTTTACATCAACACCATCGCACTCTCCTATCCTAAATATAATTCCATCTATTTCTTGAAAGTTGTAAAAAAGATTTTCTATAGATAATTTTAATAGTTCAAAAATTTTTCTTTTATTATTTTTTGAGTGTTTTTGGATATAATTATTAAAAAACATAATATCTGTTGTAATGTAAATACCAAGATTGTTTTTTTTTAGATATGAAAATATCTTTTTAAATTGTTTTTTATGAGAATTTATTTTGTTTTTCAAATTATCTGGATAAAAATCAAAAACTGTCAAATGAGCCAGATCATCAAAAGAAACTGCATTAAAACCTATTTTTTTTATTTTTTTAAGATAAATTTTAAGTTTTGAGTAAACGCTTCTATATCTTTTAGTATGAATAGTATTATTTCTTTCAAGATGATCATAATGGATTTTTGACCAATTTATAACGTCTTTCTTACATTTATGTAAAAAAGGACTTAGACTATCTATGATAAATAATTTCATTTTCTTCTTTCTTATTGTTCCTTTTCTAAGGAGGAGTTTAAATTTATTTTTCCATTATGTTATCGATTACTTTATCCCAATCGTAATTTTCTATACAATTTCTCCTTGCTTCTTTTTTTATCTGATAATATAACTGCGGATTTTGTTCAATTACATTTATAATGTATTCAAGTTTAGTTTCCCAATTTTTAAAGTTATTTGCTATGGCAATAAAACCAGTCTTTCCATCAATAACAATTTCTTTTGGTCCACCAATATTTGACACAAGAGCTGGAAGCCCTGCAGTTTGAGCTTCAAGAACAACCATTCCAAAAGTATCTGTTGTCGAAGGAAAGACAAATAAATCAGAACCTGCATAAAGAAGTGGCAATTTATCCCTTTTTACCTCGCCAAGAAAAATAATTCTATCATCTTTTTTATTTTTTTCTTTTAAATATTTTAAATATGGTCCTTCTCCCGCAATAATTAGATTGATTTTTTTATTTTTTTCTCTAACTTTTTTATAAACACTAATTAAAAAATCAATATTTTTATCTTCAGAAATTCTTCCTGCATATAAAAGATTTATCCCATCTTTTAGATTAAGTTGTTCAACTAATAATTTTTTGCTGTTTTCATAAGGAACGAACATTTTACTATCAATTCCTCTTTTAAAAACAGACATTTTTGCCTTGTCAAATCCTCGTTCTTCAAGAATATTTATATACTCTTTTGTTGGAACTTTTATTTCATCCATTTGACTATAAAACCACTTTGTTAAAAATTCTATAAGGTTAACCAAAGATTCATCTTTAACTATATTTTTAGCCTGCATAGTAAAATCTGTATGATACACACCGTTTATTTTTATATTTAGTAGTTTTCCTACCAAAAGCCCTAAAAGTCCTATAGTAATTGGCGTTGAAATGTATATCTCGTCAGGATCAAGTAAGTATATTTGTTTGAGAGATTTTAAAAGTGATGGAAGATAAATTTTCAAGTTTTCATAATGCGGAACTTCAAAACTATGAAATATTGGAAGACTAATTATATTAGGAGGAAAATTTTTGCATTTTGTCTCATCAGTTATGGCTGTCACAATGGTTAAATCCATTCCTTTAGCATGTGCGATTGATGCAATAGTTTTTAGAGTTACGCTAACCCCATTCAAATCATCTATTGTATCTGTAAACCATAAAATTCTTTTGTTTCTATTTGATCTTTTTCCTACATATTTATCGAGGAGTTGATTTAACAACATTCTATCTTGAAATAAAAGTTTGAATGTAGATATAAATGGTATAGAAAGAAAAATTCCTGTAAAAGAGGCTGTTATTCTATTGATAAGTTTTAAAACATTTCCTTTTGATATGTCATTCTGAATTGATATAGCAATATTTTTAAATAGTTCGTCTGAAACTGAGGCAAGTTTATCATAGATAACTTCAAGTCTCTTTTCTATAGACATAGTTTCTTTTATAAAAATACTCTCTGAAAGTTCTATTAACAACTCCTTTATCTTGTCGCTTTTCTTTTTTCTTGTTTTAAATAAAAGCATTTTAATTTTATCTGAAAATGTTAATGATTTTCTTTCAAAAATTAGCTCATTAACATAAGATAAAACTGTCTGTGAAACTTTATCTGATTTAGTTTTAGAAAAATCATAAGCAATTTTATAGATTGAGAATGCTAAAGATTGATAATCATTATGTCTTCCATCTGCATAACTTTTTTTCCCCATCAAATTTGATAAAAATTCTTTATAGTTTACACCTTCGGCAACAGTATAAGTCTCACCTATAAAAAAACCAGCATGATCATCTGAACCTCCTGTAAAACTTTTTAACCATGGAGTATCAGACATTGGTTCTATTCTATATTTTTTATATAAATCCTCTATTTTTTCTGAACTCAAATGTTTTAGTACATTCATCCATACATTGTTGTTCATTTTATTTCTTGCACCATTTATTCCTTCAAAGGTGTCAAACATTAATATTAATTTTTCGAGATATTCAAGTTTAAGTTTATTATTTATTGAGAATGTTGCATGGGCTACACTGGAAATAATTTTTTCTTCCTTTATATATTCTCTTAAATCATAGATATTTGGTCTTAGTTTTTGGATTTCATTATATTGTTTTTCAGAAATATCATAAACCAAAAGATGTATTTTACATCCATTTTCAGGAAAATAAGTAGTCGCTTCCATACTAACAAAAACATCATCATATTTTTGTTTTAATAAAATAGCACCGTCAATTCGGTTGTGATCAGTTAAAGTTACAAAGTTCATTCCTCTATCTTTTGCTGTTTTATATACAAACTCAGGGTCTATATAGGACTCTTTTGCTCCGATTCTTTGTAAAAACCACAAACCACTCAGAAGGGTGCTCTGAATATTTTGAATGAACATGTAAATCTGCTTTTGCCATAAACTTATTCCTTTTTTTTAGTTTTTTTTATACTCAAACAATTCTTTAGTTAAGAATAAAATAAAACTGTTAAAAGAAAATATTTTTTTTGTTAAGATTGAATTAAAATTTAATGGCAATTTAATTAATTTATAGTTTATTTAGTTGTGTTGTATTGATATTCTTCATCATCAAAAATAGATATGTCTATTTCATTTTTTTTACAAAAACTTACTCATTCCCCATACAAAAACACTTGATTTTTTACTTAAATTTGAATATATTTGCAAAAATCTTTCTGATATTGTAGGAGAATAGATATGGCATTTAAGGAAGTTCCAAAACAGGTAAAGTTTCCAGAATTGGAAGAAGAAGTTTTAAAATTTTGGAAAGAAAATAAATTATTTGAAAAATCAGTTGAAAAAAATAAGGGTAGTAAGCAGTTCGTTTTTTATGATGGTCCTCCGTTTGCGACTGGGCTTCCTCATTATGGTCATATTCTACCAGGTACAATTAAGGACATAATACCTCGTTATCAGACTATGAAGGGAAAATTTGTTGAACGAAAATGGGGTTGGGATTGTCATGGGCTTCCAGTAGAAAATTTGATTGAAAAAGAGTTAAATTTAAATAGTAAAAAAGACATCCTTGAGTTTGGTATCGATAACTTTAACGAAGCGTGTCGAAATAGTGTTTTGAGATACACAAATGAATGGGAAAAGACCGTTGATAGAATGGGACGTTGGGTTGACTTTAAAAATTCGTATAGAACTATGGATTTACACTATATGGAGTCAATTTGGTGGGTTTTTAAGACTTTATGGGAAAAAGGATTAGTTTATGAAGGTTTTAAGATACTTCCATACTGTCCTAGATGTACGACTCCACTTTCAAACTTTGAGACAAATCAAGGTTATAAGGATACTCAAGACCCTGCAATTACAGTAGCATTCCAGATAAAAGGCGTTACTGACACATATATTTTGGCGTGGACTACAACGCCTTGGACATTGCCTTCAAATATGGGACTTGCTGTTGGTGAAGACCTTGAGTATGTTAAAATAGAAGATGATGGTAAGTTTTTTATACTCGCAGAAGATTTGTTGTCAAAATTATACAAAGATACGACAAAAATAAAAATTGTTGAAAAAATGAATGGAAAAAAACTCATTGGGCTAAATTATATTCCATTATTTCCATATTTTGCGCATCTTGAGAATGAAGGTGCTTTTAGAATTGTTCATGGTCATCATGTTTCTACTGATTCTGGTACTGGTGTTGTACATATTGCACCTGGTTTTGGTGAAGACGATGCTGAAATTGGTAAAAAAGAGGGTTTACCTGCTGTGTGTCCAATAGATGCTGAGGCAAAATTCACAGAAGAAGTTTATGATTACAAAGGCGTACAAGTAAAAAAAGCAGATAGAGACATCATAAAAAGACTCAAAGACGAAAAAAAACTAATTAAACACGATAGTTATTTGCATAGTTATCCGCATTGTTGGAGATGTGATGAGCCTTTGATTTATAAGGCAGTTTCAAGCTGGTTTGTGGATATTCAAAAAATAAAACAAACAATGATTGACTCAAATCAAAAAATAAATTGGGTGCCAGAGCATATAAAAGAAGGTAGATTTGGTAAATGGATAGAACAGGCTCGCGATTGGGCTATTAGTAGAAATCGATATTGGGGATGCCCTATACCTGTGTGGAAATGTGAAAAATGTGGAAAAACTCATTGCGTTGGAAGCATTTCAGAACTCGAAAAACTTAGTGGCAAGAAAGTAATTGATTTACATAAACATTATGTCGATGGGTTGAAACTAAAATGTCAATGTGGTGAGGAGATGGTTAGAGTCGAGGAAGTTTTGGACTGCTGGTTTGAATCTGGTGCTATGCCTTATGCTCAAAATCACTATCCTTTTGAAAATAAAGAAAAATTTGAAAAAACATACCCTGCTGATTTTATTGCAGAAGGACTTGATCAAACAAGAGGCTGGTTTTATACCCTCGTTGTTTTGGGAGCAGCACTTTTTGGTAAAAATCCTTTTGAGAATGTTGTTGTAAATGGGTTAGTTCTTGCCGAAGATGGTAGAAAAATGTCAAAAAGACTCAAAAACTACCCAGAAGTTGAATATATTTTCAATAAATACGGTGCAGATGCACTTAGATTATTCTTAATGAACTCAGCGGCTGTTAAAGCGGGTGATTTGTTATTTAGCGAGAATGGAGTTCAAGAAGTACTAAGAAGTTTCCATCTTCCTTTATGGAATTCTTATTCTTTTTTTGTAACTTATGCTAATGTTGATGGGTGGAATCCTGAAACAGATATTGCAAAAACTTATTCAAACCCACTTGATATATGGTTAAATAGTTTCACAGAACAACTTGTGGCTGATATGGATAATTCTTTTGCGACTTATGATTTTCACAAATCGATAAAATCTCTTTACAAATATATAGACGAACTTACAAATTGGTACATAAGGCGTTCGAGAAGAAGATTTTGGAAATCAGAAGATGATTCTGATAAAAAAGAGGCTTATTCTACACTTTACAATGCTTTGATTAAATTTTGTACAGTTGCAAGCCCAATTGCTCCATTTTTGACAGATTATATTTATAAGAGTCTCAAGTCAGATAAAATGCCAGAATCTGTTCATTTATGCAACTTTCCTGAAGAAAATAAGTCAATAAGAGACTTTGAACTCGAAAAAGAAATGAGTCTTGTACAAATAACAGTTGAGATGGCGAGAAGTCTTAGGGCAAAAGTTGGAATTAATTTGAGACGACCATTAAATGCTGTGTATTTGATTACAAAAAATGATGATGAACAAAACCTTCTTTTAAAAATGGAACAAATTATAAAAGAAGAATTAAATGTAAAATCTGTTGCCTACGAAAAAGAAGAAGAAAAACTTGTAAATCTTTCATGTAAGGCTAATTTTAGAGTGCTTGGTAAAAAAGTTGGCAAGGAAATGAAAGAAGCCGCTGAAATTATAACAAAATTTGGTGCAAAAGAAGTTCATTTACTCGAATCAGGACATAATGTTACAATTAATCTTAATGGTAAAGAATATATTCTCACAAAAGAAGATGTTTTGGTTGAACGAAAAGAAAAAGAAGGTTTAATGGTGTTAAATGAAGGCTCGCTAACAGTTGCACTTGATACAAAACTTACAGATGAGTTAATTGAAGAGGGTATTGCAAGAGAATTCATTAGGCACATCCAAAACTTGCGAAAAGATAAAAATCTTGAAGTAACAGACCGAATTACAGTTTTTTTTGATGCAGATGAACGAATCAGTAAAGCATTATCTAACTGGAATAAAATTATAAAAGAAGAAACTTTAGCATTAGAAATTACCCAAACTAAAGATGCGACAGTTGATGCTAATGTTGATGATGTTGATATTAAGATTGATTTGAAGAAAGTTTAAGAAATTTAGTTTAGAAAAGCGACATTTGCGAATGTTGCTTTTTTATATTTTTAGTAAAATATCACTAAATTTAAGGAATTATTCAGCATTATTTAGGTTTTAAAAGTAATTCTGCAAATTTTATAATAGATTCTTTAAGTAAGATATTGTTCTTTTCAAATAATTCATGAAAATATTTAGAATCAATGACTTCGATATAAATAGAAGATATTCCATTGTTGAAACTAGAAACATTATATTTCAATAAATTATAATTTTTTAAACATTCAAAATCAGATTTAATTGAATCGTATGTTTCTTTTCTAATTTCACAATTAAATTGAATATAATTTTCTTTTTTTATACTTCTTAGAACAAAATTAATACCAACAAATGTTGAATTATTAATAATATTTCTTATTTTATTAATAACTTCATCCTCATAATCTCTTTTATATCCCATTATTTTTTCCTCCTCTTTAAACATTTCTAAACGAGATTTTAATAAAAGTGCATCTTTATCATTTGGATCTATTATAAGACAATTATTTATATATTTTTTTGCTTCTTTAATATCACCTTTAATAAGATATAATTGTCCAATATTAAATAAATTGTTTTTATCAACAGGATTTAGCCGTTCGTATTTTATAAAGTATTCTTTTGCTAAATCATAATTTTTCATAGATGCATATGCTTTGCCTATATTTAAATAAACTTGATTTTCTATTTGTCCATAAAATTTTTGTAAAATATTGTTTAAGATTTCAAGAGACTCTTCATTCAGTCCAAGTTTAAAAAGTGTATAAGCTTTATTCATATAGGCTAACTGAAAATCGGGATAATTCTTAATGCAGATGGAATATAATTCTATTGCTTTATTATCTTCATTAATTGCTTCATAAGAATTAGCTAACATATAAATAAGAGGGGCATTTAATATATTGCTTGATTCTATAAAAGAAAAAAGAATTTGAATAGTTTTATTGTATTCACCAACAGAATAATAAGTATCAGCAATTTCACTAATTAATTCTGGATTATTGTATTCATAATAATAAGTATTCTCAATATAATCTATTACTTCTTGATTATTAGAATTTTCAATTTTATTAATTAAATCAAATGCTTCTTCAAACATTCCAAAATCTTTTAATAGTCTTAATCTTTCTGTTATTGTTTCATCATTAGAAAATAAAATATCTTTTTTTGTTTTAAAATCTTTACTTAATACATCAAGAATATTTTTAAAGGATTGAAAACGATGCTTTTTATCTTTACTTACCATTTTATTTAAAAGTAAAAAAAGTTTACTGTTATTTTTTTTGTCTTCTATAGCATTCTCAAAATCTTTTTCATTCTCAAATTTTTTCTTATTGAGCAATTGAATAAATACGACTCCTAATGAATAAATATCGCTAATTTCACATAAATCTAAATTTTTATTAACCTCAGGAGCTTTGTAAAAATCCTCTCTGGTAAAGTTTGTTATTGCACTTAATCCGAAATCAACAATTTTAGGAGAACAATCACTATTAATTAATATATTCTTTAATGTCAAATCCCCATGACATCTTATATTATTTTCATAAGCATATGATAATGCATGCGATATTTGAAATAGTAATAATAAAATAAAATCATCTGTTAAAATTGTTGGTTGATGTTTAATTAATTTTTCTAAATTATTTATAGATTCTGATTTTATTTGATAAGGAGAGACATATTCCATAATAATATATGGCATATTTTCTAATATTTTATATGAATAAATTTTAACAATATTGGGATGATTTTTCAACTTATTAAGTATTAGAGCTTCTTTTTTGAATGATTCAAGTATTGAGTTATAATCTTTATGTGGTATATTTTTTAAACATTTTATAGCAATACTTTTCTCATATCGAGTTTTAGGAAAATATTTATATAAACCAACATCCCCAAAAGAACCATCATCTCCAATTTTTTTTATAAATTGAGCAGTATCAATTAATGACCTGAATGTTTTTTCTTGTTGCATTTTTACTCCTAAATAACAAAATATTAAAAAATTGAAATGAAATTCTATATACAAATGCAATACTTATTTATTTTTCCCTATATTCTTTGGATTATTTTTATCTTTGCATTTCTATTATAAGTGATAAAATAATATTAATCAAATTTTATAGATTTAAAAAAAATAAATAAAAAATAAAAGGAAAACAAATGGCATCAGATAAAAGTCTTGTTGAATTCATAGTTGAACAAATGGAAAATTGTGGTCAAATTACTTACAAGAAAATGTTTGGTGAGTATGCAATTTAT